>Ga0075318_1000020_pt1 | contig 15216 bp, 14 predicted proteins | sample MayberryNE_TuleB_2_FD_120050 | JGI IMG/M metagenome (GOLD analysis project Ga0075318, IMG submission 120050) | Natural and restored wetland microbial communities from the San Francisco Bay, California, USA, that impact long-term carbon... | ecosystem: Environmental > Terrestrial > Soil >...
GATTGTTTTCATCCATCAATCATGAAGGTTGTTCTGAAAATGTCCAGATAAAAGTCCTTTAGACTCATTTCATGGTGGAATCACGACCCCTCGTTTAGACTCATTTCATATTGGAAAACTCTAATAGTTACAAAAAAATAAAAATACAGCTAAAATTAGCATGAGCGAACATTTAAAATATTTTGAATGTCCATGTTGCTTCACTTATTAGATTCTATGGAAAAAAAATGAAAATTAACATCACCGCCCTTAATTTTGAATTAACTGATACACTTAAGAAAAATATTGAAGAAAGATTTGATCGTCACCTCAAAGCTTTTACTGACAATATTACCAACCTCTATTTAACCTTAAGTACAAACAAGTTGGTTAAAATTGCTGAAGCAAAGGCGCATGTTCCAGGGAACACTATTTTCGCCAAAGCTGAAACAGAAGAAAACATGTTGGCAGCTATTAACACCCTCCTTGATAAGTTGGCACGGCAATTAAAAAAACATAAAGAAAAAAATAAGGACTGGAGATAATGCTTCCTCTAAGTAAAATTTTCTCACCGCGATTCACAGTCTGTCACTGTAAAGATTATAATAAAAAACAGGTTCTTGAACGAATTAGCTCAATCGTTTGCGACACTCATCAAGCAATCAGTTATCAAGAAGTACTGGAATCATTGCGACAAAGAGAACGATTAGGAAGCACCGCAATTGGACACGGGATTGCTATTCCTCATGGCCGAATACAACATCTAAACTACCCAATCTGTACCTTAATTTCATTAGAAAAAGCAATTGAATTTAATTCCCCTGAAACAACCGCAGCAGTCGACCTTATCTTTGGCTTATTAGTACCTAAAGATGCAAGCGAAGAACATCTACAAATCCTAGCGGAACTTGTTAATAAGCTAAAGAACAAGAGTTATCGTGAAAAACTCCGTGCTGCAGAAACAAACGAAGCACTTTATTATGCCGTCATCAGCGATAACTAAAAAACTCCACGGCACTTGTCTCCGTATTAATGGATTTGGAGTATTAATTACAGGTAAGCCAGGAAGCGGCAAAAGCCTTACCGCTTTAGCCTTATTGCAACGAGGACATCAACTTATTAGCGATGACCTAACCCACTTGACACGCCATAAAAATAAAATCATCGCCACTTGCCCCTCCTCCATTCATAATTTATTATTTATTAATCAACTTGGGTTATTGGAAGTCAGGCAGTTGTTTGGCAACCAAGCAGTTGCTGAAAACGCAACATTAGATTTGGTTGTAACTCTCGAGAAGAAGAGTGTTAATCCTGCTTCCTTTTTTGAAAAGTCGATATGCCTCCTCGGCCTGCATATCCCAAGAAGATTAATAATACGACCATCTCCTAAAGCCGACACCCCTAGGGTTGATGATTTTTGAACCGAATTATTGATGATCAATGATCATCTTGAGTCGAATTTCAACAAAATTGTGGTTGGAAAGTGACATCCTGGGAATGCTGACTACAGTGAATCGATTAAAAGGAAAGCGAGGATGATTAAAAAAAAAATCATGATACAAAATAAATTAGGTCTTCATGCTCGTGCTTCAATGAAGTTGATTAATACCGCTGGCCGTTTCCAAAGTGAAATCATTATTAAATATCAAGATGCTGAGGTTAATGCTAAAAGCATCATGAATATCATGGGGCTTGCTGTCAGCAAAGGAACTGAAATTGAACTCATAGTTGATGGACCTGATGAAGAAGAGGCGACAACCGCTATTACACAACTCATTGCAAACCGATTTGATGAAGAAGAATAACTAGCCCAACCTAAATTTTATAACTAAGGACCTGAAAAGAAGGAGCAAATGAGAGTGTTGAGCTTATTAAACTGACTTATGACTGACACTCCTAGAATCGGCGATTTTTAAACAGAATGAGGTGAGATTCGATGAGAAAGCGAAGTTTGTCTAATTTTGAATTGAATTTCAACGAAACTATGGAAAATTATGATTGGAAGGCGGCATCCTAAAGAATGTCAGCTTTAGCTTAATTTCCGCTCATTCACCAGCGATCATCATACGATCTAACCATATCGAACCAGTCTGTATATTTCCCCGATGATCAATATCATTCCCTACAGCAACCAAATTTTTTAACATCTCTTTCAAGTTACCAGCCACAGTCACTTCATGAACCGCTGTTTGTATCTTCCCCTGTTCCACCCAAAAACCAGCAGCACCGCGAGAATAATCTCCTGTTAAGATATTGACGCCTTGACCAATAAGCTCAGTCACTAAAAATCCACTTCCCATATTACGGAGTAATTTTTCAAGGCTACAATCGCTATGACTAATAAAAAGATTAAATGGGCCACCTGCATTCCCTGTGGTTTGCAGACCGAGTTTACGAGCAGAGTAGCTACTTAAAAAATAGCTCGATAAGATTCCCTCAATAACATAATCACGATCTTCAGTTTTCACCCCTTCTTGATCAAAAGGAGCAGACCCTATCCCTTTTAACAAATGCGGCCTTTGATAAAGATGCACATGCTCTGGAAAAATAGCTTGATTTAAATGATCAAACAGAAACGAAGCTTTTTGGCGTAATACTCTACCACTCGTTGCCTGCACAAATGCCGACAAGAGACTTTTTGCAATCGGAGCATGGAAAATCACCGGACAATGCTGAGTTTTGATCTTTTGCGCACCCAATCTTAAAAGCGTTTTTTCAGCAGCTTGTTTTGCAACCAAGATAGGGTCCTGTAAGTCTTGAGGATCACGAGCCGCCGTATATTCATAGTCGCGTTGCATTTCATCTTTTTCTTTCGCGACAAGCCCACAACTAAGGCTATGATAGCTTTTCGGATAGCACCCCATAAATCCATGAGTATTTGCATACACTCGAATTGACTTAAAAGTGCTTAAATCCACCCCCTCTGAACAAATAATCCGTTTATCCTGCTGACGACCAATCTCCTCACAATGAATAGCAGTTTCAATAGCCTGTTCAGGAGTAATATCCCAAGGATGATATAAGGATAAATCAGGGATCGTGGTGGCCAATCGATCTGGATCTGCTAAGCCAAAATCAGGATCCTTATTAGCATGGCGAGCAAATGCCAATGCTTTCTCCACAGCCTTTTTTATTGCTGTAATTGAAAGATCTGTCGTACTGGCAGAAGCCATCCGGTGCTGATCATAAACAGTGACCGCCACTGAGTTTCCTTGTTGATGCTCTAAAGACTCAACCTCTCCCATACGCGCAGTCACAGTAAATCCCCTTTCTTGACTCAACACAGCCTCTGCTGCATCAGCACCTGCACGCCTTGCATACTGCAAAGCACGCTCAAGAAGATGGCCTAGTTTTTCACTTAAAAAAGGATGATTCATCGACATCAGTGTGCTCTAACGCGGCCTCCGCGCTCTTTGCTCCGTTTTTTCTTATGTGAGTCCATTACCATTTTTTCAGATTCTTTTTTACCAAGGGCGTCGGGCAAAGAGGTCAAAGCAATTTCAAAAACCTCATCAATCCATTTCACTGGTTTAATCACTAGTGAATGCGTCACTTCCTTTGGAATTTCTTTCAATTCTGCTTTATTTTCTAAAGGAATTATAACAGTTTTGATAGCACCTCTTAAGGCCGCTAAGAGCTTCTCTTTTAAGCCGCCAATAGGCAACACCTCTCCTCGAAGCGTAATCTCACCTGTCATAGCAACGTCCGCCCTCACAGGGATATGAGTAATGGCTGACATCATAGCCGTACACATACTAACACCGGCAGAAGGACCATCTTTAGGGGTGGCTCCCTCAGGAACATGGACATGAAAATCATGCTGTTGGAAATAATCTTCTGGCACACCAAGCATGGCATAACGGCTCCTTAAAACTGTCATCGCTGCATGGATCGATTCTTGCATGACGCCTCCCAAGCTTCCAGTATGTAAGGATTTCCCTTTCCCAGGAATTACCTGGGCTTCAATGGTCAGCAGTTCGCCACCAACTTCCGTCCAAGCTAAGCCAGTGACCTGACCAACTTGGTCCATTTTTTCAGCGAGCCCAAACCGATATTTCTTAATGCCTAAATACTTTCCTAAACTTCGTTGATTCACCAGGTGACATTTTGATTCTTTATGAGTCAAAATATCACGAACTACTTTTCGACACACCTTAGAAATATTACGTTCTAAGTTACGAACTCCTGCCTCTCGCGTATAACAACGAATAATCTCACGAAGTGCTCCATCAGAAAATTTTATTTCGGAATCCTTTAGGCCAGTTTGTTCTTTTTGTCGTGGAATCAAATAGCGTTTTGCAATATTCAGTTTCTCATATTCTGTATAACCAGCAAGACGTATAATTTCCATCCGATCTAATAAGGGAACTGGGATATTCATTGAATTAGCCGTTGCAATAAACATCACATCAGATAAGTCATAATCAACTTCAAGATAGTGATCATTAAATGTATTATTTTGCTCGGGATCCAATACTTCTAATAAAGCTGAGGCAGGATCACCACGAAAATCCATAGCCATTTTATCAACTTCATCAAGCATAAATAATGGATTCCTGACCTTGGTTTTCATCATCTTCTGAATTATTTTACCCGGCATCGCCCCTATGTAGGTTCGACGATGGCCTCTAATTTCAGCTTCATCTCGAACACCACCTAAAGAAATACGAGCAAACTGTCGACCCGTTGCATTGGCAATCGATTGCCCTAAGGAAGTTTTACCAACTCCGGGAGGGCCAACTAAACAAAGAATAGGGCCTTTTAATTTTTTAACTCGCTGCTGAACGGCTAAATATTCTAAAATACGCTCCTTTACCTCTTCTAGTCCATAATGATCAGATTCTAATACGGACTCTGCTGCATCAAGATCTCGATTTACTTTTGACTGCGCTTTCCAAGGAACTTGTAATAATACCTCTAGATAATTACGACAAACAGTAGCTTCCGCAGACATCGGTGGCATCATTTTTAACTTATTGAGCTCTCCTTCCGCTTTTTCTCGAGCTTCTTTAGGCATACCTGCCTTTTCAATATTCTTCTTTAGTTGTTCAATTTCATCAACTCGAACACCACCCTCATCTAACTCACCAAGCTCTTGTTGCAATGCTTTAATTTTTTCTGTCACATAATACTGACGTTGACTTTTTTCAACTTGCTTTTTAACACGCCCCTGAACTCGTTTTTCAACTTCTACTAATTCAAGTTCATTATTTAATAAGTTATCCAGTAAGCGTAAGCGCTCGAGCACATTAAATTCTTCAAGTATTTCTTGTCGATAATCAATTTTTACCGTCATATGGGCAGCAATACTATCGGCCAACCGGCCAGGATCATCGATACTAGATAAAGAAGTTAATAACTCAGGAGGAAGTTTCTTGTTAATTTTAATGAGCTGACCAAATTGCTTTAATACACTGCGACGCATCACCTCAATTTCTTTCTGCACAGATTCTGCGGGTTCTCCTTCAACACTCTCTGCTTCAACAGGAACAAGTTCGGACCAAAAATGCTGTCCTTCAGAAAACATTTTCAATAACTTAGCTCTGCGAGAGCCTTCTACTAATACCTTAACAGTCCCATCCGGCAACCGAAGGAGTTGTAGTATCGTTGCAATAGTGCCTGTAGAATAAAGGTCATCAAAGGATGGTACATCAATCGCTGCATCTTTTTGAGCAACAAGAAAAACCTGCTTTCCCATTTCCATAGCAGTTTCTAAAGCAGCAATAGATTCAGAACGCCCAACAAATAAAGGAATTAACATATTAGGGAAAACAACAACATCACGCAAAGGGAGTAGCGGCAATTTTAATAGGTTTTGTTGTTCTTGTTCTTGTGCTTGATCTGATACACTCATATTCTGTCCATTGGATTTAGAAATTTTTATTCGGAAGCCATCCGGTCTACGTTCCCATCCCCTTCATAAATACAAATAGGTTGGGAATGTTCCTTAATAACATTTTCATCGACTACCACTTTTTTCAAGCCTGCCATTGATGGAATCTCATACATCAAATCCATCAGTGTATGCTCAACAATAGAACGTAAACCTCGTGCTCCCGATTTCCGAATAATGGCTTTTTTAGCAATTTCTGTGAGTGCCTGCTGTCTAAAAACAAGCTCAACGCCCTCAAACTCAAACAATTTAGCATATTGCTTAGTCAGAGCATTCTTAGGCTCTACCAAAATTCTCACCAAGGCAGATTCATCAAGCTGATCTAATAAAGCAATAACAGGCAACCGTCCAATAAATTCAGGAATCAGACCAAACTTAATAAGATCTTGTGGTTCTACTTGGCCAACAAGTTCAGCTGCCGATGGAATTCTTTCTTCTTTTCCACGCACTGTAGCAGAGAAACCAATTCCAGTTTTACTTGTACGTTGCTGAACAATCTTATGTAAATCAGCAAAAGCACCGCCACAAATAAACAAAATATTAGAAGTGTTAACTTGCAGGTATTCTTGCTGAGGATGCTTACGACCTCCTTGCGGGGGTATTGAGGCCATTGTTCCTTCAATCAACTTTAATAAAGCCTGTTGAACCCCTTCACCTGAAACATCTCTCGTTAAAGAAGGGCTATCTGTTTTACGTGCGATTTTATCAATTTCATCAATGTAGATAATACCAGTCTGTGCTTTATCAATATCATAGTTACATTTCTGTAACAGCTTTTGAATGATATTTTCAACATCCTCGCCAACATACCCTGCTTCCGTTAGGGTGGTCGCATCAGCAATGGCGAAAGGTACGTTTAGTATTTTTGCTAAGGTCTGTGCTAACAAAGTCTTTCCAGAACCTGTAGGTCCAATCAGCAAAATATTACTTTTTGCTAATTCAACCTCGTCATCACTAACTTTAAAATTTAAACGCTTATAGTGATTGTAAACAGCAACAGACAAAACTTTTTTTGCAAAGTCTTGGCCGATAACATATTCATTTAAAGCCGCATGAATTTCTTGAGGAGTAGGTAGTTTTTCTTGAGCCTCAAGCGCTGTTTGTGCTAATTCTTCTTCTCGAATAATATCATTACAAAGGTCAACGCATTCATTACAAACAAAAACAGAAGGCCCCGCAATTAACTTGCGGACTTCATGCTGACTTTTACCACAGAAGGAGCAATATAAGGTTTGGCTATTTTCACTCATTAGGCTTTGCTCTCGAAATGAAAAAAAAAGGCGCTTCTACACATCAAACTATCCAGTATACAAAGATAGATATGGGCAAAAACTCCATAATCCAATGCTATCACTTTGAGAATAGGTCGAATAGCTTGACAAATAAATTACTGCCTTTCCATTACAATTGAATCAATTATTCCATATTCAACAGCTTGCTGAGGCGTCATGAAGTTATCCCGATTAGTATCGTTTTCTATTTGCTCTAACTCCTTACCTGTATGGCGCGCAAGAATATTATTGACTGTATCCCCCACCCGCTTAGTCTCCGCAGCATGAATTTGGATATCAGTTCCCTGGCCTTGGTAGCCTCCCAATACTTGATGTATCATTACCGTAGAATGGGGAAGGCAGTAACGTTTTCCCTTTGCACCGCCCGCCAATAACAAAGCAGCAGCGCTAGCCGCTTGACCGATACACAAGGTACTTACATCAGGGTGAATAAAGCACATTGTGTCATAAATGGCTAGACCAGAAGAAACAACACCACCAGGGGAATTAATATAAATAGAAACATCTTTTTTTGGATCTTCAGATTCCAAAAATAACAATTGCGCAATAATCAAATTAGCCATATGGTCTTCAATCCCACCGACCAAAAAAATAATACGCTCCTTTAATAAGCGGGAATAAATATCGTAAGCACGTTCACCGCGAGCAGTTTGCTCGACAACCATAGGTATCAAATTTGACTCAATGAAACTCCGACGATTACTCATTTGATGTACTCTCCTCCTTCTTTTCACTCGCCTCACTGACTTTATCTTTTAATTCACTTAGCTGAACCACCTCATCATACGATAAATATTTTTCAATAAGCTGAGCCTGCTCCACCAGCTTCGAAACAGCACCATCTTCAACGACTAAAGCTTCTACTTCTGAAAGCTTCTGTTTGCTATTACGATACCATGCAATCACTTCTTCAGGATGTTTGTAAGCGCTAGCGATTTTTCTAATCCGCTGATTCACTGCTTCCTCATCTATAGTGAGCCCATACTGGTTAATCACCTCACGAAGCAGTAAACCAAGCTTGACCCGTCGAGTTGCCTGCTTTAAGAAAATTTCTTTTGGTAGTTGTATTTTTTCCAACTGCTGATCAGTTAGATTCTGTTGCTTAGAAATACTTTCCTTTGCATATTTTTGCAGTTCTTTTATTTCCATATCAAGAAGTGTTTCCGGGAGGTCAATAGGATTTAATTCAATAAGCTTATCCAGCACTTCCTCTTTTTTCAAAGAGTCTAAATTGGCTTCTAAATCATGCTCCATCTCTTCTCTTACACCCTCCCTTAACTCTTCGACTCCTTTTTCAAAGCCAAGGAGCTTAGCAAACTCATCATTCAATTCAGGTAAACGCGGTTCTTCAATTTTACGCACTGTCACCTCAAAAGAGGCATTTTTGCCTGCCAATTTTTCCTCTTGATAATTGTCTGGGAACACCACTTCCAGCACCTTCATTTCATTTAGCTTTGCACCAACAAGACCTTCTTCAAAACCCGGAATCATTCTTTTTTTGCCCAAAATAAGCGTAAAATCTTTCGCAATTCCGCCATCGAAAGTTTTATTATCAATTAAGCCAACGAAATCTATCAACAACCGATCTCCTTCTTGAGCCTCGCGCTCTACAGCATGCCATTCAGGTCGATTTTTGCAAATTTTTTCCAGCATCTTAGCAACATCCTCATCAGTCACTGATGAGGTTATCTTAGTAATAGAGACTTGGGAAAATGGTTGCAACTGGATAACGGGATAAATTTCAAAGCTCGCCACATACTCGAAAGCTTCTCCCTTCTTGAGCTCGCCAAGCTTGACATCAGGCATTCCCACTATTTGTAGCTGTTCTTGGAGAATCACTTTTTCAATAGTAGATTGCGTTAAGCTAGCAGCAACTTCACTCGTTAAGCTGCTACGGAATTTTTTATCTACAATATGAGGTGGGACTTTTCCAGGACGAAAGCCTTTGATTTTTAACTTACTAGCCGTTTCTTTAAGATGTTTATCATAAGCATCCTTAACTTGCTCAAAAGGTATTGTCACCTTTAACTCACGCTTTAAACCTTCCAATTTTTTCAGCTCTACTTGCATTACAACCTCATTAAATACTGGTGCGAAAGGAGAGACTCGAACTCTCACAGGTTACCCTACTGGAACCTAAATCCAGCGCGTCTACCAATTCCGCCACTCTCGCCAATAAACTTACTTTCCTACTTTAAAATTTGAACACTGTATTGATTCTCTACTCACCAAGCATTCAACCCAAATCCCACAGTTGAAGTCAATTGCAAAGGCGTAGCGTTGGTTTTCTTCAAAATGTCGATTGTGTAAGCAAAAAACCAGTGTATTACGCCTCACCTTAGCAACACGTCAATCTCCTCGTTCTTCAGTACAGCATCCTATCATTGACATCAAAAGGTATCGACCAAAGAAGGTAATTCCCTCGATTCAATTGAGATTCAAGATAAAAAGAACTGCATCGTATTAGACACTAAATCAGTTGCTATAACAAGCCCAGAATACATTCTGAAGAAGAATCAGCAAGTTGGAAGTATTCTACTATAATTCCACAGACCCTAACACCGACACTCCGAGGATGTCGATTTTTAAGCAGAATTTTGTTGAAATTCGACTCAAGATACTCACTGACCACCAAATTAATTCTGCTTTCTCACCGAACCTCTCCTCACTCTGTGTTAAGAATCACAGATCATAGGAAATGTCGGCTAACAGCAAGGAAAGAATAAAAATGAAGAAAAAGCACCCCCAAACGGTCATGATCGTTTTAGCAGCTTTACTAATTGAAAATTCATACTCAACTACCTGCCCACAAACCTTCAAACAAGATCCTAAAGGATTTTGGTACTCAAGTGATTCTCCCGGCTGGAAGTCACATAAACCAACACACCCTGATGTCAGCATCCATGCCGATCATTTTGGTGGTGTCGTCTATTCTCCGAAAAAAGAACGGCTGGCTTGCGTGTACAAGGCCAGTGATGGCAAGTGGATTGCATTAGTCTCAAACATACACCCTCAAATCAGTATTGATAAGCAAGCTACCGATAACTCAGGTGTAAAACCAGCATGGAAATACAACCCAACTCATAAAGATTATTCCTGCGGCTTGCCTTCGGTAAACAAAATTAGCCAATGTTCTTTTCAGCTGGTTGAATAGTGGATTCTATTGATATTTGGATGGGTCATTTAGCACTCTTGTTGCAAGGAGTACAGCGACCACTCTTGTTATTACCAAGAAGCTCCTCGCGATGACAAGAGTGCTTCAAGAGCGCTTGCTGCACTCACTCCTCATCATAACGGAAAAGAATAAACTATCTACTGAATTCTTTATATAGAGACGAATGATGTTTCACTGACTGAATCACAAAGTGAGAGATCTGCTTGGAAACAAGTACAGAAGCCTTATTTATCGCTAGTACACCACTATAGGGATTATTGCCAGGTGCTGGCACAGTGACTTGAAAATAGCTACTGCCTATTAAACGATTCTCCCTCACTTTCACTAGATTCACCTGAGCAGTCAAACGTACGACGCTCACAGGAGTTAAAAACTCCTGCTGTAACAAAATAAGCTGAACATCCAAACGATAATCAGATAAAGACGAAAACGGGGGAGTGAGAATGGCTTTGAAATAATGCTGATCACGTAACTGCTGCGCCAACACAATTGTTAGCATCTGGGCGGGTGGCGCCGCCCATTGATGATCAGCAAACGCGTTTAACTGAAAGCATTTCTGTACGTAAATCATTCGAGAAGATTGATACCCTGGGCTAGCTACTACCTGAGACAACAATAGAATGGACGATGTCGCAACAGGCTTGCCGAAAGAAGTCAATTGTGGGCTAGCAATCGTATACAGTGATTCAGGTCTCAATCTAACAGGTTTATCTAAACCACAACCAGATAAACACAATCCAAATAAAATAATCAAGAAAACACGCACTTTCACCCTCTCTTTTCTCAATGACTTTCTCCTGGCCCAAGAGGTAAAGGCTCCTTACCTCGTAAAAAAATAGATGGGTTCCTCTTTAATTCCTCCGTGATATCCTGCATGTTTAACATCGTTGCATCAAACTTCATTAAGACTTGCTGCAAACTAGGTAGCAGCTGTTCGTTTATGCTCGTAATCATCACATGACTATCCCCTAAAGCCGTATCTGCTTTTCTTGTCAATAACTCAACTCGAACACTTGCCTTCCTAACTGCATTCATCGCAATATTCAATTCTTTTATTGTTTCGGGAAAACGACTTGAAGCCTCAGCTGCATTTTGTAGTGTCTTTTTCAAAGAATCAGTAATGAAATCCATTTTTTGAGAATTATCAGCTAAATTTTTTGTAATCGTAGCAATATTCGTTAAAGATACATTAATTGAATGACGATTTTCTTTACTTAACACAGTATTTACACTATCAGCAATTTCTTTTATATCATTAGCAATTTCAGGCAACACCGTATTGAGTTGCATCAAAAAAGACGGTTGAAAAGGTATCACGGGATAAGGCTCATCCGACTGAACTTTTAAAAGAGGTGCGTGAGGGGTTTGCGCTTTTAAGCCAACATAGATTACTCCAGTAATTCCCATCGGTAACAAACTCACTACCGTGCTCGTCGTAATGGGCGTTCCCTCTTCTATACTCATTACTAATTTAACTAACTGTGGATTATTAGGGTCCAACAATATTTTTTCAACAACGCCAACTTGAACACCATTAAAACGAACTGGACTTTGCAAGCTTAAACCAGTAACGTCTTCATTCACGTAAGTGACGTAGGTATGATAAACCTTATCATGACGCTTACTAGACAACCAAAAAGCAATCACAATGACTGCTACCGTCAATATCACAACAAACAAACCAACTACTGTAAAATTAACTTTATTATCCAACCCTGTTACCTCTTCTTATGCCAAAGTTGTCGTTGTTGACTCCGTTCACCACTAAAATAGGACCGTATTAATGGATGCGTATTCTGATATAATTCTGAAATTGGTTCTGCGGCCAATGTTTTTCCTTTACCTAAATAAATGACACGATCAGGCACTCTCCATAAAGTATCGAGATCATGCGTCACCATCACAAAAGTAATCCCCAAATGAGCACGCAAATTAATAACAAGCTCATCCAATGCACCTGCTGCTTCAGGATCAAGACCGGCAGTAGGTTCATCTAAAAAAAGAAGTTCAGGATCTAATGCAATCGCTCGTGCTAACGCTGCCCTTTTTTTCATTCCACCGCTGAGTTCAGCAGGGTATTTTACAGCGGCATCAGGCTCTAATCCTGCTAGAATAATTTTTAAGTAAGCAAGTTCTTTTAATTTATTTTTCGCCAGTGTCGTAAATTGCTGCAATGGGAACATTACATTTTCAAGTAATGTTAATGAACTAAAAAGAGCACCACTTTGAAACATGACCCCCCAACGATGACGCACTGACTCAGCTTGTTGTAAGGAACAGACATTGATATCAATGTTAAAAACCTTTACTGTCCCTGAATTATAAGGATGTAACATTAATATAGATCGTAATAATGTGGTTTTCCCACAACCACTACCACCAATAATTGCAACAATCTCTCCTTTCTTGACTTCTAGATCCACCCCATCATGTACCCAATGTCCTCCCAAAAAGTTTCTTAAATTCCTCACTTCAATAATGTTCTGAATTTCCTGCACAAGCATTTAATATCCCATCATACTAAAAATAATAGAAAACCCAGCATCTATGACAATAATTAAGAAAATGGACTGTACCGCTGCTTTTGTTGTTTGCACACCAACACTTTCTGCATTAAGTTTCGTTTGAAAGCCTTGAAAACAACCCACAGAAGCAATGGTTGAAGCAAAAAAAGGAGTTTTCACCAACCCTAAAAAGAGTTGCCTTGAAGTAACCACTTGCTTAAAACGATCAAGAAAAGCAACAAAATTTAAATTGATCATTGCTTTTGCCATGACCATGCTCCCTACTATCCCAAAGAGATCTGACCAAACGGTTAATAATGGTAAAGCAACTATTAACCCAAATAGACGTGGAAAAACAAGGCGCTCTACTGGAGCAATGCCCATTGTTTGCAATACATCAATTTCTTCATTAACCTTCATTGTTCCCAATAAAGCAGCAAAGGACGTACTCGTCCGTCCAGCAACAATGATTGCTGTGATTAAAGGAGCAAATTCTCGGAATATTCCTACACCTGAGACATCGACTACGAATATCGTGGCACCATAGTTCTCGAGTTGATGAGTCAGCTGATAGGCCAACACAATTCCAATCAAGAAACTCATCAAACCTACAATAGGTAAAGCACGGTAACCTGTCTCCTCAATAATACGCAGGGAAGCACGCCACTCAATCCTAGCCGGGTTGAGCACTACCTTAAATAAAAGCATTGCGAGCTCGCCTATAAAAGCAAAAAAATGCAAGAGATAGGAATACTTCTCAAACACCCACCTACCAACAGTAGAGAAAGCATTCCTGCGTACTGTAGAGTCTTGCGGAATCAAATCACCTTGACACACCTTAATAGAAACATCAGTAAACAATGGCTTAAAATTTTCTTTTAATCCCGTAAGAGTTATTTTTTTCTCATCAATTTGTAGTTTCTTAAGGAGATCGGTTAAGACCAATGCACCTGCCGTATCCATTCGCGTGATACCAGAAGCATCTATACAAGAAATAATTGCAATAGTTTTAGGGGATAATAACTTCACTTTCTGATTTAGGTTAGCAAGATGCGCAAGCGTCCACTCTCCAGTGCAATCAATACGAGTTTTATCCGATGACAAGCCGATCATATGGCTTAAGCCCTTACATAAAGCCTAAAGATTGATCATACGTCAATAGGAGAATTATTACCAACTTCAGATTGAGCAGTATCCAGAGATTCTTGCCATTTTTTACGATCTAGCACGCCTTCATTATCTGCTACGAGCGTTGCCGAAAAGAGATCGCCAATGACATTCGTTGCGGTTTGCGCCATATCATTCAGTCGATCAACACCTGCAATCAATGCTAGCGCTCCAAGAGGGATACCTACAGAAGACCTCACACCCCCCATAATAATAAGAGCAGAACCTGGAACAGCAGCCGCCCCCATCGCCGTAAGCACAATAGTTGAGATCACAGTAAAATAACCAGAAAACGACAGGTGAATACCATAAATATTAGCTGCAAAGATAACAGCCACACTTAAATAAATCGACAACCCATTCAAATTAAAACTAGACCCCAGTGGTAATAAAAAGCGCGCAATACTGGGAGGCACTCCTAATTTTTTTTCAGCACACTTTATTGAGAGAGGCAGCGTCGCTGCACTACTTGATGTAGTAAATGCAAACGTTATCGCAGCAGAGATCGCTTTAAGAAAAGTAAAGGGATTGAGCTTGGAAAATAGGAAGAAAGTCAGCATATAAACAAAAATAATCTGTAAAAGACACCCCAAGTACACCGTACCCACAAACTTGATCAATGGAATCACTGCTTGAAACCCGAAGCTACCAAAAGTCCAAGCAATTAACGCAAAAATACCATAAGGAGCAAAACTAACTATGATTGCTGCCAATTTAAAAACAACCACTGAAAACGCTTTAAAGAAATCACTTACCAGTTTGGCGCTTTCTCCTGACAACCGAATGGCAAACCCTAAAATTAAAGCAAAAAACACAATTTGTATTACATGTTCGTTTGCTAACGCCATGATAGGACTTCGTGGAATAATATTTTCAATAATATGAATAAAACTTGGCGCTTTACTAATGGTAGGCACTGCAGTCAGCGCGGGATGGAATGAAGCTCCTGGTTTAATAAAGCTTGCCACAGAAACCCCAATGATCGCAGCAACTGCCATACAAGCAACATAAATCATTACTGCATGGATACTCACTTTGCGCATTTTTTTCAAATCATTCACCGACAAAACCGCGCAAAGAATTGCCGTAAAAATAACAGGAGTCACCATCATATGGATGGCATTAATAAAAATAGTTCCTATTGGCTGTAAACACACTGCTCGCGGTCCTAAAGACAAACCTGTCATTATCCCAAAGAGAAGTGAA
>Ga0075318_1000021_pt1 | contig 15010 bp, 9 predicted proteins | sample MayberryNE_TuleB_2_FD_120050 | JGI IMG/M metagenome (GOLD analysis project Ga0075318, IMG submission 120050) | Natural and restored wetland microbial communities from the San Francisco Bay, California, USA, that impact long-term carbon... | ecosystem: Environmental > Terrestrial > Soil > Wetlands...
AAGCGTAAACTGCGATACAAATTTTTTGCTTGGCTACTGTAACTATTCCCGCTGATCAGTGAAGCAAATAAAAGATGACATAAAGCGTTTAATTCTCCCTGGGACATTTCAGGTAAGTAAATCAAAGATCCACCCCCAAAATCACTTTTGCCAATTGCTTCTAAGAAAAAACATTGAGAACAGAAAGAACAAGCTGTCACTAAATTCTGAATACGATTATTTAAATAATTTCCATCTCGGTTTAATACCTCCTGCAAAGTGTTAGCACGAAACCCGCAGTACTGGCAGGTGTAATCATCGCGCTTAAAGATTCTCTCCTGATAAGCAAGAAAAGCAGGGTCTGCTTTTCTTACCATGAAGAGGCGCCAATTACCTTCTTTTGCCGTTAAGTGAATATCGAGTAAAGTCATTGGCGCACCCTTAATTTTGCTGTCAGTAGAGTTTAATCCATCATCTTCGTCTCAAGTAAGCAGGGAGCGAGGATTAGCCGTTAGAAGAACCACCAGGACTACCTACCAAGCTTTGAATCTGACTACCCGATACTTTCGCAATTTGTGTTTCACCAAATGCCGCTTTAGTCGCTGTCGGCAGCATGATTGGAAACAGCAGCAACCCAGCTCCAATAAGAATTAAAGTTAAGCCTTGGCTAATAGGCACCTGAGTAGGGTTCAACTTGTGCTGATGAAACTTAAAGAAGGAGGCCATTGTGAATCCAACACCAGCAACCAAACAGACATCCGACAACATTGTCGCCAATTGAACAACAGAACCCCCTAAGTTCGTCTGAATTGAAGAAAGGCTGAGTGCAGTAGGAGTGTCAGCTAATGAAACCCCTATTAGCGACAGCATGCAAACTCCAACACCACCAAGGGCAAATAATGCCCTGAAAAGTATCCTCTTAGTAAAAGCACGTTTAATTTTCATGGTTTTTTCTCTCTTTATTAAAAGTCAAAAAGTCTAAATTTTTTAGTTATTTATCACAATCACCAGGCTATAATATACACTCGGTTCCTTAAGGAAATATTAAGGGATTGCATCCTGGCAAGGTAAAAATACTCAAAATACGTTTATCCTGCCGGCTGTTCGAGGGCCGGCAATTCTTAAACAGAATGAGACAAAATGCAACGAGGAAACGGAGCTCATTTGGTGATAAATGAGCATCTTGAGTCAAATTTCAATAAAATTCTAGTTAAAAAGCAACCTCCTCGGGAGGTCAGGCTCTAGGCTCAGCCAATAAAGCCGTCAGAAGAGATCGAAAAGGTTAGAGAAGTGACTGATTTTGAGAAATTTTTGCACTCGGCCCTAGATTCAATGTATTAGACTGCTGCGTCGCCTCAGCTACAACACCAGGTATCCTCGAAACTACTCCGCTCTCTCATTGAATTTCAGCTTATCCTGCCTATAAATACTCTCAATCCTATTCTCCCTAGATCCCGCGAACAGGTCGCGGGGGCCAAAATTCCTCAATCCTTCTTCTTCCTTAGGGTGAGAAAATGTTGTAGATTAAGTTAGTGGTGGCAACAACATTAACGCAGAGAACTCCAGCAAACAAATGCATCATAGCCTTAGAGACTGTTCCTGGTTGCGCTCCTGCCCCACCGGCACGAGCCAGCATAAAAAAGGCACGCATACAGGCAGCAATCCCAATAACACGCACAAAGTAAATCACCACCGTCACCAATCCAGACCAACCTGTTGTGGTATCTTGACTGTATGCCATTGGGGTTGAGCTTCCCCAAAAAGCAAGCAATGAAGTCCCTATCATCATTGGTAGTGTCAACAACATAATCCCTGATAACATCATCATCAAAGGCTTGGCAATCGTCATCTGATGCGACATAAAGGTTCGCATCTCACCATAACGCTTAAATTGAAACAGCGAAGAAGCAAACAAACCCAAACCTGCAGCAATAGAGCAGATCTGAATAATCGATGCAAGCGACAATAGGCTATTAATCATATTGGTGATGTCGATATCCGAACCTCCCGCAGGATTATCTGCGAAAGCACTCGATGTAAACAGTAGAATGGCTAACCCGACAATCAACCTACACTTTAAAAATTGCTGCTTCACAATGCACCTCTTTCAAATTTTAATACTCACACTCACTACTTGATCCTTCATTTGAATTAGCCCGGCATTCCTAGGAAGGTCAAGCTAGGGAACGTGGGCGCAACCAATGAGACCTTCCTTCTTTCTTCTTGGGGCCACGACGCACCACGTTCCTAACAGGCTCATCATTCAAAAGTGATTAGTTACCTTCCGAATTATAAGCAATCACCTTGCCACTGCTTGTCAACACTTTACCTTCTTCTGCATCGATTGCCTGCACAGTCCCATAGTCCTGCACTTTTGAACCGACTACAACCGAATTAGAGTCGCCATCAGACCCAGTGATCCAAGCTCGATTTGGCAACACTGCTCTAAGGTAATAAACGACTTCCGGGGCCGGCGGTAGTTTTTTGACCTTTTCCTTCACAGCTGTCGCCTTTTTCAGTTCTTCTGATAGATTCTGAACCTGATCTGCCAACACCAGCATCGCCGTCTGCAGCTGACCATTATCCGAATTCGCTTGATTCAAAGCGTATTTTAAATTCGCCACCTCACGACTCAGTGACTTAACAGAACCCTCATTATTTTGTGCATCCTGAGAAAGACGGCTTAATTTTTCTAAAACAGCATCTTGCTGCTGCTGAACCATCATTTGTTGCTCTGTAGCAACCGACTCCGCTGAAGTTGCTTGCTGGGTCGACTGTGATTGCCGAACAATCTGAACATTCTTCTTTGGATGCATTATTTTAAAACTAATGAGGGCAACCACGGCCACTAACAACACCACCATAACTCGCTTATTTGCTAAAAATGGGAGGCGCTGGAGAAGCCCTACCGAACCTTTGAAACGACTCGCCTGACTTTTGTTATCAGCAGTCCCCTCATCAGTTCCCTCTCCTTCTGCACTGAACGAAACTTTATCGTCCGCCCCTGGCTCAACAGCCGCATTACTCGCATTGATATATTCATCCTCAGGAAATTGATACTCATCACCTATGTTCTTATTTCTATCTGTCATTGTTCTTACCCCGTTCGATCTTCTGAAGCATTAATTACGACTGTCAAGGTCATCATTTGATTGAATGACACCATCCGGTAATTTCAAGTCACTCATTATTAGGATACCAATCCCTGCACCGCCATTAATTTTCACTGTTGGTGGTCTTGAAAAGTTTTTACCCATGGTATTTGCATATTGTTGTCCCACCGTACCAAGTCCAACAGTAATCTCCTGCCCAGCACTCAAGTTACCCACATTCGTCACGCAATTAAAAAGACCAGCACATTGCGTTGTCGTATTTGACTGCAGAATGGCATTGGATAAGCCTGACAAGAAAGAGGACGCAAATAACGTACCATATCTTAATAAATAGTGATTGTTGACCTGCCCTGAAATTGCAGTACGCGCTGTATTCGGGTCAATCGCAACGGCATTCACCGCAATTGACTTGTAATACTTTGACGAACTCAACAGAGAGAAAGAAATCAATAACCGCTGATTCACTCGAGTAAATTGCCCAATTAATCGTGATCCTTTCAAGGGGCCTTGAACTACCGTCGCTAAGATTGGCGACTTCTCATCACTATTAATCGATGTGTCAAGCACGGCATACATGATAGACCCAGCCTTCATAAAGACTTTCTCATCCTCTGCAGAAGAGGCACTGTCTGCTGTCGCTGAACTTGCACCAGATGCCGCTGCTTCTGTCGTTGCATCCCCAGCTTGCATTGATTGTGTTGAAGGATTACTCCACGACGCGATCATCCGGTTCGCCTGCATTGTCATTACCCCTTGCATCCGCTGAATGGCATCTTGCTGCTGCTGAGAAGAAAGAAGTTGTTGTTGTTGGCGAACAATCTGGGCCATACGTGCTTCTGGAGAATCGCCATCGATTGAGGCCAAACTTCCCTGCCCTGATGCACCCATTGCGGCCGCAGCATTCGCCTGAGCAGCATTCGAAGTGTTCTTGTTCGCAGAAGATTCTTTCGTTGCAGCCTCTGTTGCTGCAGGAGAAAGACCGGCTTCCTCACTGGAAAAGCCTGCGCGCAATAGATCACCCGGTGTATAACCGACTTGTTTGAGTTCCTGAACGCCATATCCCGCTGCTTTTAATTGCGCTGCTGTCAATCCTGCAGCACGTAATTGTTCAGCACTGAAACCAGCTTGTGCTAATTCGGAAGGGCTAAAGCTGGCAGTCGCTAATTCACCCGCGTTATAACCCGCATTTTTCAGTTGTGTTGCTGTAAATCCAGCGTCTTTCAAGTCACTCGCTGAAAAACCGGCTTCTTTTAAAGCCATCGCCGAGAATCCAGCCTTCCGTAGATCCTCTGCTGAGTAACCTGCTGCTTTTAATGCCGCAGATGAAAACCCTGCATTTTTCAATTCACCTGCAGAATAGCCTGCTGCTTTTAATGCTGCAGCGCTAAAACCTGCCTCTTTCATCTCATTAGCGGAGTATCCAGCTGCTCTTAAGTCAGCTGCAGAAAAACCTTGATCTTTAAGATCCTTGGCAGAAAATCCTGCTGCCTTTAGCTCACTCGCTGTAAAACCAGCTGCTTTTAATGCAGCAAGCCCACACCCTTGCTTTCTTAATTCAATTGCTGAAACTCCATTATCACGCTCTTTCTTTAAACGATCTGGATTGCAGTTATCAATCATTTCATTTGCTTGACGGATTTCAGCAGGTGTAAAACCAGCTTTCGCTAAGTCTGAATCACTGTAACCTCCTTTTTTCAGATCAAGCGCGCTATACCCAGCGTCTTTTAGACTTGCAGGCGAATAACCCGCTGCTTTCATTTGTTGTGCGTTATAACCCACATTTTTCAAATCAGCGGCAGAATAACCTGCTGATTTCAGTTGCCCTGCTGTGTATCCAGCTTCTTTTAATGATGCTGCAGAATATCCAGCATTTTTTAGATCAGCGGCAGAATAACCTGCTGTCTTTAAATCTCCTGCAGAATAACCCGCTGATTTGAGATCCAGTAAGCCATAGCCTCCTTTCTTTAATTCATTGGCAGAGAAGCCAGCGTCTTTCAGTGCAGCGGCTGTATAACCTGCTGCTTTTAAGTCTCCTGCAGAATAACCCGCTGCTTTGAGCTCCGCTGCATTGAATCCAGCCGCCTTAAGCTGAGCAGCTGAAAAACCTGCTGCTTTTAAATCCATCGCGCTAAAACCAGCCTCTTTTAACTCTGCAGCAGAAAATCCAGCTGCTTTAAGCGCCGCTAAACCACAACCTTGTTCTTTCAAGAAGGCCGCAGAAACACCTTGCGCTTTTTCTTTTTTCAGCTCGGCTACATCACAATTCTTTTGTCTATTTGCTGCTTTTATTTGCGCATCAGTATACCCAGCCTTTTTTAATTGGGCATCTGTCACGCCTGCTTGTTTCAAAGCAGTCGCTGAAAAGCCAATATTTTTCAATTCTGCCGCACTGTACCCAGCATGATTCAAATCATCGGCAGAATAACCTGCATTTTTTAAAGCTTCTAAAGAAAAACCAAGGGCTTTTAAGTCAGCTGCAGAAACACCTGCTGCTCTTAAGTCAGCTGCAGTATAACCTGCTGCTTTTAATTGATCCGCTGTATACCCAACATTTTTCAAATCAGCAGCAGAATAACCTGCTGATTTTAAATCCCCGGCAGAAAATCCAGCTGCTTTTAAGTCAGCTGCAGAAAACCCTACTTTCTTTAAGTCAGCAGCAGAATAACCTGCTTGTTTTAATTGTTCGGCACTATAACCAGCCGCTTTGAGGGCAGCCAGGCCACAACCTTGAGCTTTCAAGACGCTGGCAGAAACACCCGCCTCTCTTTCTTTACGTAATGTTTGTACATCGCAATTATCGCGATTGAGACCAGAGGAAGCTAATTCCTCCGTATTAAAGCCCGCTCCTCGAACTTGAGATGCACTGTACCCACCTGCAGTCAATTGCCCCGGAGTAAATCCTGCTTTCGCTAACTGTTGTGCAGAAAATCCAGCTGCTTTTAATTGCTTTGTATCAAACCCGGCTGCAACAAGCTGGTCTAAACCATACCCTGCTGCCTTTAACTGTTCGGCACTGTAACCAACTTGTTTTAATTCAGCGGCTGTATAACCCGCTGCTTTTAAAGCTTCTAATGGACAACCTTGGCAGGCTAACTCTTCTGCAGTCACACCAGCAGCTCGTGCCTTTCTTAGATTTTCAACCGAACAATTAGCAGGATTTGGTTTATACATCACCACTACTTTTTTTATAGGACATTCTTTAGATCCAGCAGGCGAGGTTTGATCCTGTGTAACAGACATTGTTGAAAATTCAGCAGGATCGCCGATAAAACTAGGACGTGTAATTGTCGGCACAGAACTAGAACCACTTTGACGAGCTCGCAGTGCGTTTAAATTATTTTCTAAATTCTGAGTCTCTACATAGCTGTTAGAAGGATTGCCTGAACCTGGAATCGATTGAATAGAGGGAGCACCATTCACAGCTGCAGTTCCCGTACCCTCAACTTTTACAGTATGTCTGTGCCAAATCAAAGCAACAGAGCTCACAATACCAATCACAACAACTGCTGTCACAATGACTCTAGATTTTGCACTCATACTAACTAATTTTTTTATATTCTTCTTTTTACTCATCGACTTATAACCCTTTGATCATCAGTTGAATCATGGTACCTTGTTGAGAAGCTAAAACAACAGGGGTTTTAGGCAACTCATAAACATGCGTTCCATCAGGACTGCTCATAGAAGATAACCATCCTGGAGACAATACCGTTTCTCTCGTCCGTAAATATAATTTTCCACCATATAACCAGCCTTGCGACTGAGAACCATCGCCCATCACAACCACTGGATGCGCTCCTTTGGGAGCCACACCATCCAAGAAGCTAATTAACATGGGATTTTCTACCGCCGGCAAACCGTCAACATCTGCTTTCGCATTAGGACCCATTTGGGGAACACGCAAGTCAACTCGATAGTCCACGTTTTGTTGCCCGGGGAGTAAGGTGATCATTACAGGGGTGTTAGAGCCTTTTAATATGACTGCCAAATTTCCTGGCTTATAAGTTGTTTGTGACTGAACTAACAAAGTGTTCCCGCGACGATCCCATTGCACATTAAAGCTGTTAGGATCCCCTAAATCATAGGCAGCAATCGGCCAAGGCGAACCTGTTGCATCTAAGAAAACCAACGAAGTCACAAACCCAGAACGTAAGCGGATAATCGGTGGTGTTGCACCAGGTGATAAATTAACAATAATTGAACTTGAGGTCGGACGAGGTGGTTGTCCACCAGGATAAACGGCAGCCGCTTTTTGACTTTCATCAAACATGTAGCGTAACGTTTTAATCTGCTCCGGCGACATTGGCATAATATTGCGAACAGTTGATGAAAAAGCTTGGTCACTCACTGTGTTCTCTGTAGGCTTCTGCTGCGATTGGCCGCTGCCGACTGCAGGAGCTGCCGAAGAGGCGCTGCTCTCTGTAGACCCCACTGAGCTACTCAGCACCACCGGCTTGCTAGGTTCAATCGGCAACTGCTGACGTTGTGCTCGTGTCGGTGTATTACCTTTGCGAGAATCCAATAATTGCTGTAGCCGAGCATTAGACGACAACAGCGAAGAGCTATCCTGCGTTGTCGGCGTTGTCGATTGCTGTGATTCATCATAGCCTGCTGCAAATACGGGCCCCGAGATAAAACCTAAGCATATAGATATAATAGTAATATTCTTTTTCATCATCTTTATCTTTTATCGTCTTGTTCGTTAGTTACTTTTTAATAACCCCCAGTCATTAATGCCTGATCTGCCGTTTTTCTAGGTACCGGCAAGAAATTATTAATTGCAATACGATTTGGGTTTTCTTCAACCGGTACACGTAGAACAATGAGTGTCACATCCATGGGCATTTGAATAGTTCGAGTTGCATTAGAATAAACAACCAAAATCGGCATTTGTATTTTCCATGCATAATGCCCTCCCACAATCGCTTCCTCTAAAACTCTCGGTGCTCCTGTCACCTGCGCATCAGAAACCATCTTTAAAGAAGTTAAAGTTTGTAAGTTATTACTTTTCTTGAGCGCATCGAGAAATGCTTTCCAACCATAATTCGTAAAATTATCAGACGCTTCCTGAAGTTGCTGGCGCCAGTGAATATAATCCAAACTAAAAGCACGATTCACTGCATTGGCTGCCCATTGGGTCACAAAACTTTGTGGGACAGAAGGGTCCGTTAATGGATGCCAGTTAATCATACGACCGTTAGCCGTTGTTGCGAAATATTCTGGTAATGGTGGATTAAGTACCTTATAAATAATTGCCCCCGCAATCACGCTATTAATCACAATTAAAAATAATAAAATTAATAAGCATCGGCGATAACTATCCCGATAAAAATCATTACGTAAGATAATTAATTCTAATGCACCAGTAGTTTTATTTTTATTCATCTCTGCCTCAATCACTAGGAAAACAACTAGGAAGCGTATCCCCTCGCTATAAAATCACTAATTTGTATTCCTTTATAAGCATCTAATGTCGAAATTCTCTGAACATTCATTGTGACCATCCATTTTAATTTGCTTGTTTGATTCGCACTTGTGAAAGTAATCAATATAGGTAACTGCAATCTCCAGGTAAAACGGCCATGAATCACTCCCGTACTCACAATAACCGGCGTCCCTGACACAATGGCGCTCATCTGTAACTTTTTATCTATCACTGTCTTAAGCAATGAAGATTCTTCAAGTGCTGATAAAAACTTTTTCCAACCGTCAGGAGTAAAATCAGACTCGGCACGATTTAGCTGATCTTTATAATGGACAAAATCAAGATTAAAAGCGGTTCTTGTCGCTAAACTAGCCCACTGCAACAAATAAGAATTTGTAATCACAGGCTCACTCAAAGAATGCATCGGAATAACTTGTCCAGCTGTCGTTGTCGCATAATATTTTGATCGGGGAGTTGTTATTATTAATCCTATTAAAATAGAAGCCAAAACAACGGCCAAAACAGACAAGAAAATAATGCACTTTATTGCTCGTCGATAACTATCACGAAAAAAAACATTTTTTGTTTCAGTTGTTGCTTGGCTTGTTATTGTGCTCATTATTTTTCAACTCATCTTATTATTCATAAATAGTTGGCGCAGGAATAAAGCGGAAGCTGATCTCAACTCGTCGATTAAAATGTCGTCCTTTTGAAGTCGAGTTCACAGCCACAGGTTGTCTAGCCCCTTGCCCTTCGCTATACACCAATCTTGCATTCACACCATGGTCTGACAGAAATTCTTGAATCACAGCGGCTTGTCTCTCCGTCAGAGCATCTTTAGGAAGGCCTCTGCTATAGCAATCTGAATATCCCACAACTCGAACAGTGATTACATGATAAGAATTTAGCAACCTCACGACCGACGCCAGCACATCACGATACCCTGACAATGGATTTGCTGAACGAGGATGGAAAAAGGAGTCTGAAGCGATCACAAGGCGATAGGTTTCTCCTAATTGAATGACCTGCACACCAGCAGCACGCAAGTAATTGAGGTCGTCTTGTCTTAGTTGCTGTTTAGAGACCGTTGAAAAATCTAATTTAGGAACATAGGGTTTGCTTTGACTACAGCCAACGAGTCCCAAGATCAGACTGGCTGCAAAAAAACTAGCGCCTATACGGACGGCGCCCTTGATAGTATGCATTTTTACAAAGAGATAGCTACGTTTCATAATTAAAAATCCAGGTTTACTTATTGATTTTTATTAACCTTTTTGATCTGCTTAGGATATCAGCGCCACCTTAAGGAAAACTTAAGAAAGAGGCTGAAATGGGAGTATTTTGGGCCGGGGTAGATTCAATAAGGAAGCGCACCACACTTGTTAAGTGAAGTATGATTTTGATCGCAAAAAGAAAATCGTACAAACACGTAGAGGCACGATGGGATGGTAGCGCCTCTAACTTGTTGATGAGATATAGTTTGCCATTTTTCAAACCAAGCCATAAGGACAAATAATGGCAAACTATATCACATCAACAAGTTAGAGGCGGCGCTACTGAATAATCCACTACTCATCTAACGGTTTAAACAGCGCGTCTAAATCTTCCTGGGTCAATTGTAATTTAGACTGCTTATTACTATCTAAAACACCCTCAATAATTTCTTGTTTTTTACTTTGCAAAGCTAATATTTTCTCTTCCACAGTTCCTTCAACAATCATTTTATAAACAAACACGGGATTCTTTTGACCAATTCTATATGCCCTATCAGTTGCTTGTTGTTCTGATGCTGGATTCCACCAGGGATCATAGTGGATTACCGTATCGGCTGCAGTAAGATTTAATCCAACCCCTCCAGCCTTCAGACTAATCAAAAAGAGAGGCACTTCTTTATTTTGAAACTGATCAATAGGCGTCTTTCGATCAACAGTTTTCCCTGTTATCTTAGCGTATGAAATTCCTTTTTTTTTCAATTCACTCTCAATAAGCAATAGCATAGTGGCAAAACTAGAAAAGAGTAGTACACGCCTTCCTTCTTCAATTAAATGGGGTAAGAATGACATTAAATTCTCTAACTTGGAAGATTTCTTTACTTTCTTAGCTTCAGATAATTTAAGTAAAGAAGGCGCACAACAAATTTGTCGCAACTTCAACAAGGCGTCCAAGATTATAATCTGACTTCGATTTAAGCCCTGCGCATCAACAGCTTTCCTAACTTTTTTTTCCATCGTTAACCGGACACTTTCATAAAGATCACGTTGCTCAGAGGATAATTCGACCTTCCGTATGATTTCTGTTTTTTCAGGAAGGTCTTTTACTACTTCGTCTTTTCGTCTGCGAAGCATAAATGGCTTAATTCTCTTTATAAGTTGTTCATGACGACCTGCGTCCCCCTGCTTTTCTATTGGAAAACGAAATAATCGTTTAAATTGTGTTTTAGTTCCCAGCAGTCCAGGCAATATAAAGTTAAATAAAGACCAAAGTTCGCCAAGATGATTTTCCATCGGTGTTCCTGTCAAACAAAGTCTGTATTTCGCTTCAAGCTGTAGAATTACTTGAGTCACTTTTGCTTGAGAATTTTTTATTTGATGTGCCTCATCTAAAATAATAAATTGATACTCGTGTTTAAGGAAAATATCTTTATCACGCATAATCAATGGATACGTACTAAATACGAGATCAGCTTTTTTAATCTCATCAAAATAAATTTGACGCTTTGGGCCATGTAACACCAATATATTCAAAGATGGAGCAAAACGTTCGCTCTCATTAGCCCAATTTGTCATGAGGCTGGTGGGGGCTACTAATAGAGAGGGAAGCTTTAAATGTTTTTTCTTCTTTTCAATACATAAATGAGCTAAGGTTTGAATAGTTTTCCCCAAACCCATATCATCAGCCAAAATACCATTTAATCCATACTCCCGTAGGAACTGTAACCAATTCAACCCCTCTTGCTGGTAAGGACGCAAGATAGCGTTAAACTCTTTTGGTGCCTTTACTTTTTTAATGCCTTTAAAAGTAGATAGCCTCTCACCAAATTCTTTTAATTTTGTTTTGCCTAACCAACGCATCCTCGTTTTACCAACTGCCTTTTCAATTTCAGGCAAAACTGAAGCCTTAAGTCGGGGTAGCTTCAGACGTCCTTCTTCATCCAATGACTTATCTTCAAATAATTCACACAACACTAATAATATGCGACGAATTCGGTTAAACGGAATTTTCAAATATTGCCCATTCTCCATTTTCAATTCACAAGGCGTATTATCTGGTAATTTACTAATGGACTGTGTATTAAACTCATTATTAATTTTATCCAACAATAAGGGTAAAATGTTAACCTGCTCGTTATTCACCATAACACCCAGACTCATACCAAACCAATCCATTTCACTCTTCTCATCAAGCTCGGCGTACCATTCATCCACCTCATGAATAATGCGCACAGGAAGGCTATCTTCTACGCTAAGATGCCAACCCTCACGCTCAGCAAGAGATTGCAATGTCGATAATTGTTCAGCAACAACAGCCTCATCTTCAACCGAATCTGCAATCATAAACGAAAATAATAAGTCCTTATCGTCTTTTAAAGATCTATCACTCAATTCTACTGGTTCTAAATTGATTTTATCGAGCTTTTCAACACACTGGCGCTCATATTTCTTATCGCGCCTGATGCTATGCAACAGGCCATCTTTGTAATATTCTATTTTGTCCTCTGGTTCCGCTAATGTAACCATCCGTCCATGATAATTAAATTGGCACTCTGCTAATGCCATTTTACTAGGAGAAAACATTTCCTCAATGTTATCAAACCATCTAGGCTGAATCTCTCTTATCATATGACTTGCTAATTTCATTGGGGTAATATAACTAGGTAATTCTTTTCCATACAATCTTAATACCACTGAGGGTGTTTCAACTTGATTCCCTGATACACGCTTAATGAGATGTAAGGTAGGTAAGCCTGTTTTTGCATTTGGTAATAATTTATTAAAACGATTCTGTGCCTCAACAACAGCGCTGGGTTCTATGGGCGGTGCCTGCATTAAGAATAACAGCGCATCTGCAGGAATAGTTGAAATCACTTTACCTAATACATGCTTATTCTTGTCATAATACCACAGGGGATTAATTGGCAATAAAGTTATCGAGTGATTAGGTCCTGGCAGTAGATTAACGTCAGCAGGGTCATTAGAGTTTTCTGCATATAAGTTCAGCGATTGCTCCCCAAATGAATTTATGTCCCAACGCGGTTCAAATTTTTTAGTCTCGCCCATACTCAATGAAAATTTGGACGTAGTTTTCCAGTAAACTCGGTCAGTTAATAGCATTACCTCCAATAAAGAATCACAGTCTTTGAGCAGGATGCTAAAATTAACATCCGCCATATATAAGCTGGACTGCACCACGTAGAGTTTACTTAAAATATCTTTGTCTTCAGGCCGTTGTATTGATTTTACTTTATCTCCATAAAGATCAAAAGCACGTGATTTACCATACCCTCCATGCTTAAGTTTTTTAGCACTTTCTAACGTGATCTCCAACCTTATTTCTCTACCTTTTCGCTTTATATTCAACAGATAAATAATTGCTTCATCAGCCTTTTCTTGAAAATCTTTTTCACCATGACCGGCCGACATAACATACTTAGACCACGTTTCAATGCGATCTTCACTTGACTGCTGCTTATGAAATTGTGCCGATCTTTGTTGCATAATTTCATAAGCAGATGATTTTGATGTTTGCTCTATTCTCTTATTGTTTTCTGATAGAGCCTGCAATACAAGCGCTGCAGCATGTACGCAATCGAACTCTTCCCTGCAGTTACATACACTTTCAATTACCATCCCCTCAGCTGCAAGATAATCATCATCTGGACTTATGTAAATTTCCACATTATAAAGTCTAGACTTCCTAGAATCTAAAACTTCACCACATATTATCTGGGTTTGTTTTCGCTTATTGGTTGACTTTATTTCCCAACTTTTCACACAATGTCCTTTAAATAATTTATAACCAGTATGAAGGTCATTATCCTCAAAGTTTTCCTCAAGATCGTCCTGACTGAAAATAATATTGTTTTTTAGCTTCTCTTTATTTTTAAGCTGATTACCGTCCTCAATGACACATAATTGTGGCTTAGTTGTAGTTGTTGACATTTTAATACCTTATGACCTTAATCATGCTTGATATTTCAAGTTTCTGCTTTTTGTTAAATCCATCCTGGAGTTTATTAAGTTACATTGCAATTAATTTACGCAGCCGTACATATCATTAATGAACTTTTCCTGCCTTTAATTAAGCTGCTGGCACATAAGATTTCTCAGGTAAAGTCATATTGAGAATATTTTTATATTTCCTTTTGCAACTCACCTAATGTAATGCAATGACATAGATATAGAAGGTCATTTTAGCGTTAAAATATAACTTGATTCTCGTCACCGGATGAGTCATTCCTTTTTCATATTATTGAGACATTTTATCCCTCTCACTTAAGGTCCTTTAAAGGAAACATTACATGATATGCACAGTAATGCGTAATGCGTAATGCGTAATGCCAATATTAAATTAATTGTTAACTCGAATCTACTCATCATTTTCGGATATTCCGCACCTAATCTCAAAAATCACCTAATTAATTAAAGTACAATAAAGTAAAAAAATTAGCTTTTGCCGACTTTAAATCTTGTAGTTAAGCGATTATTCTCTCCCCTCGTTTTAACTGAGAAAGAAAATCTTATAACATGGATAGCTAAACAACAGAACAATTTTCCACTTTGCAGGTGGGTCACTTAGGTTTAGTAGCAAACAAAATAGAAATCTTAGGTCTTACTTGAACGAATTGACCATCGTTTCTAAGGGATCCTTTATACCCTTTCTTTTGATGAAGCTTTCCCATGCCACTTTTTTTTGGGGATGGGGTGGGTATATCTTGTGCTTTTTGATTTTTCTAATCGTTTAATTGTTTAATTGTTTCATGTTTATGCGGCAGCATAATTTTCTCATGTTGTACCTTGTCATTAGCAAATAAACGATAAGCTACTTTAGCTTCATGCCGGGATTGGCTGGCTTCAATTAATGGGACTGATGGAACTATTTAACAACAAATTTTCTGGCACTTTTAAAAGACGACGATTTAAACGATTATCGCCCAATTGTATGCTAGAAAATTCAGTATGACACCAATTTTATTTGATGTGGCATTGTTCAAAATCCTTATGATATTAAAATGCGAACGATATCAGATTGGACTTATGGGTAATAGTCAGTCCGTTAGGGAGGCGAGGAGATCAATTCTTAATCCGATAGCCCTGCCTAGGCGCTGCCATTAAGATAGGGGGATAGGAGTTACACCCCCTCACTTAGACCAACTTACTCCGTCTAATCATCGCGATCATTACTTTCTTCAGCTTCATGCTTTTTAAGCATAATCGCCTCATTAAGCTGATTGACGGCCTTAACAAGATCATTTGGAGACATCTCTGGTTTCTGG
>Ga0075318_1000023_pt1 | contig 14564 bp, 9 predicted proteins | sample MayberryNE_TuleB_2_FD_120050 | JGI IMG/M metagenome (GOLD analysis project Ga0075318, IMG submission 120050) | Natural and restored wetland microbial communities from the San Francisco Bay, California, USA, that impact long-term carbon... | ecosystem: Environmental > Terrestrial > Soil > Wetlands...
CGCCAACACTCGATCTAAAGGAAAGACCACGCGCATTTCACGAGCAGGAAGAAACACATCTGCAATAGTCTCATCATCAGGAATTAAAAAGCCAAACCCATCTCGATGCCCTTGCACATAGCCACTGACTAAATCCATCTCTCCAACTAAAGCGTATTTTCCACGACGGTTACGGAGTACTTGCCCGTCTCGCTGCATGGCCTTCAAACGACGGCTAAGACCTTCCTTACGTTCAGGGCTATTCATTAAGTCAAAAGTAATCAACAAGTCATTGAAAGTCATAGGTTGCCCAGCTTCCTTAAGGCACTCCATTAAAATTTCGCGGCTTGGAATAGGGTATTGGTACTTAGAAGCCTCACGTTGTTCGTGGGGATCTGACCTCTTAAAAGAAAAGCTCACAGTCATTCCACTCAGTTTGTTTTTTTGTTACTCTGTTTAGAATATAATCATTTATAGGGTATTTAACTCTTGCAGAATGTACCGAATAAATAATTTTTATCAATGGATTTTGGGAAGGAACTCGAATGAAACAACTCTCTTTCACTCTCTTGTTACCCCTATCTTTATTACTTGGATGTACGAGCACCAGCTCTTCAATGAATCCACCTAACCCTAATCAATCTTACTATTGCCGAAAAATCACTCGAGAAATGCATATTGAATCGTTACAACACCATGATGCTAGCACAACTAAACCAACACCCACCTACAAGGCTAAATTGAGTCAAGAATATATTCATTATGGTTGTCATCGTAATCCACCTATTCGAGATATACGCGTTCCTTAGTATTTCTTAGTCTATCCGACATTCCTAGGAATGTCGCTTTCTAACCATCATTTTGTTGAAGTCCTAAATGCGCAACTGCAAAATTTAGAACGACTTTGGTTTAAAAGCCAAATTAGAACAGCAAACTCAGTTGATAAAATAACGCCGCAGTCACTCCAACACAAAGTAGCAACAACAAAATAGTACGTGCTCTGATGAGATACATTGTGGGCACCACAAAAAGCGTAAACAAAGTCCCTACCAACATGCCTGAAGCAATCACAAGACCAATATCAAAACGGCTATTGGCTCCTGCTCCTTGAGCTATTAACAGCGGCAAAACTCCTAAAATCATAGCAGCAGTTGTCATCAATACTGGCCGTAAGCGAATCGAAGCAGCTTCAACAATCGCCGCCCGTGGACTTAACTCAGGTTTTTCTTTGCGGAGATTCTTCGCAAAGTCAACCATTAAAATACCGTGCTTACTGATTAAACCAATGAGTGTAATCAAACCAATTTGGGTATAAATGTTAATCGTTGCTATTCCCCAGTTAATAGGTAATAATGCTCCACAAATTGCCATAGGTACACTGGTCATGACCACCAGAGGGTCCTTAAAGCTTTCAAACTGGGCTGAAAGCACCAGGAAAATAATCACGATTGAAAACAAGAAAGTATAAACTAAAGCGCTTCCTTCTTGAATAAATTGCCTTGATTCACCACCGTAATCATAACTAAATCCAGCTGGTAATTCTTTTTTCGCAAGAGATTGAAAATAAGCTAACCCTTGTCCAATCGTATTACCTGGTGCCAACATCGCTTGAATTGAAGCAGAATTCAACTGCTGAAAATGAGACAGTGCATTTGGCAAATTGGTATAAGAAAGCGATATTAAGTTTGATAAGGGAACGAGTTGGTTGCTACCTGTTTTTAAGTATACCAACTTTAAGTCATCAGGATTATAACGGAATTTCTGTGCTACCTGAGGAATCACCTCATAGCTACGCCCTTCCATATTAAACAGATTAACATAGTTTTCGCCGAACGCGGTTGACAGGGAGTTTGCAATATTCTGCATTGAAATACCCATCTGTGCCGCTTTACTACGGTTAATTGTCACATCAAGCTGTGGTTTATCGTAGCGTAGAGAACCCATCACAAAAAGAAACAAACCACTGGCTTGCGCTTGTGTGACCATTTGTTCCATCACAGGGTATATTTCAGAAAAAGGTCGTGTGGAAGTTAACTCAAAATCAATTGGTAAAGGTTGTCCGCCAACAGGCAAAGGTGGAATAGGAAATGCATGGACTTGCAGGCCGGCAATCATATTCAGCTTTTGTTGCAATAAAGGGATCAATTTCGCTTGCGTCATATGGCGATCCCCCCAAGGTTTTAAAATAAAACCTGACATGACGTTAGTAAGGCTGTTAATAATAAAATAATCATCTCCCGCCTGAAAACTAGTGTAAATTTGGTTTAATTCCTCAGTAAAAGTGGTGATATATTTTAATGTGGCTGATTGTGGTGCCATTGCCGATACAAAAATAACGCCCTGATCTTCTGTTGGCGCCAATTCTGACTTCGAGCTGATGTACAAGAAGAAACAGCTGATTAAAACGACAAAAGCAAACAGTATCATTAAAGGACGATAATCTAAAATGGCATCAAGCACTGAGTGATAACTACTTTTTATACGATTAAAAAAGGAATCAATAGATTGGACAAACTTCTCTTCCCCTAGTTTAGAAGTTAATAACCGAGAACACATCATAGGAGACAACGTTAAGGCAACCACTCCAGAAATTATGACAGCAGCTGCTAGAGTAAAGGCAAACTCTTTAAATAAAGCTCCAGTTAATCCAGTCATTAGTCCAATAGGTGCATACACTGCTGCTAACGTGATTGTCATTGAAATCACAGGAGTAGCTATCTCACGAGCGCCTTGCAGCGCAGCATCAAAAGACGGCATTCCTTCTTCAATATGACGATAAACATTTTCAACGACCACAATGGCATCGTCCACCACCAAACCAATGGCTAAGACCAACGCCAACAAGGTTAGTAAGTTAATGGAATAACCTAGGGCTAACATAACTCCAAAAACACCCACTAAAGAAAGTGGAATTGTAATAATTGGCACGATGACTGTTCGCAAGGAACCTAGAAACAAGAAGATCACCACAATAACAATCAGTGCAGCTTCTAAAATGGTCTTAATCACTTCGTGAATGGAGGCGTTAATATATTTTGTCGCATCATAAGATACTTTGGCTTCTAAGGTCGGTGGAAATGACGCTATGATAGCGGGTAGTTGTTTTTTAACAACTTCAATGACCGTAAGTGGGTTAGCCGCTGGAGTTGAAGAAATACCTATAAAAACAGCTCGTTCGCCATTGAATACCACTGATGAATCATAATTTTCAGCACCAAGCTCTACTGTTGCAACATCTTTAAGACGCACTAATTTGGTACCATCTTGTTTAATGATAATCTCTCCAAACCCTTCCGCTGTCTGCACATCCGTGTTCGCACTGATTGGAATTGCTACATAGAGACCTTTTGTAGAACCTGCGGCAGACTGAAAATTATTATTCTGTAAAGCATTTGTGATATCGTTAGGGGACACCCCTAATGCAGCCATCCGAATAGGGTTCAGCCAAATGCGCATTGCATATTGCTGTGCTCCTAGAATTTCCGCTTTAGCGACCCCGGCAATAGTCTCGAGCTTTGGTTGAACTACTCGAGAAAGATAGTCAGTAATCTGTGCTGCATCCATACGTTGACTTTTAAAGCCAATGTACATTAAGTCTGTTGTGTCGCCTGTCTGCTTTTGAATAACAGGATCTTGTGCTTCCTTTGGTAGTTGATTTTTTACGGACTCTACTTTACTCATGACGCTGGTAAATGCTGTGTCAGGATCAAAGTTCAATTTGACATAGGCATTAATCGTGCTTGTATTATCAGTACTAGTTGAAGTCATATAATCTAAGCCATCGGCTCCAGCCACTTCCTTTTCTATAGGAGTGGTAATGAACCCTTCCATTAAAGAAGCATCTGCTCCTGGGTAAGCGGTTGTAATTGTAATCAATGTGTTCTCGAGCTTCGGATACTGGCGAACCTGTAGGTCAAAAATGGCGCGAAGACCGATAAAAAAGATTAGCAAACTCACGACCGTTGCCAAAACAGGCCGTTTTATAAAAAGATCAGTAAACTTGCTTTTAATGATCTGCATTAGTTACCGTCATTTTTCAATTGAATAGTATTATTAATCACAACCCGTGAACCATTATGCAGTTTGAGCTGTCCAGTTGTTACAATCTGCTCTCCCACCTCTAGACCTTCCAGAATTGAGACCATAGTACCCTGGCGATCTCCTACTTTTACAAATTTTTGTACTGCAATCAGGTCAGGCTTACCTTCCCGATCCTTGCTTTTCTTAATTACATACACTAAATCACCATACAAACTGTAAGCTACAGCATTTTGCGGGATAGTGATCACATTAAATTGCTGTGACAACTTCACATTCACATCGGCAAATAATCCAGGATACAAAGCCCGGTCTTCATTAGGAATTGTTGCTTGCACAGAAATACTGCGAGTACTGACGTCCACTGCTGAATTAATTGCCGTAATACTTCCTGTAAAGGTTTTATTTGCAATCGCATCTGTAGTGATAACAATTTGCTGCCCCAGGTGAAGATCAGCGATGTTTTGTTCAGGTAAATCAAAATTAACATAAAGTGGATCAAGAGATTGTAATAAGACTAGAGACTGGCCTGGAGTAATATACTGTCCTATATCTACTTCACGAATACCTAGTTTACCGGCAAAAGGTGCTTTAATCTTTTTTTTCTGAATCATGACTTTTGCAGTCGCCACTGCTGCTTGAGACTCTAGCATATTTGCTTGGGCTGCATCTAATGCAGATTTTGAGGTCGCATTTTTCTTGTAAAGCTTCTGTTGGCGCTTAAAATTCATCGTGTTAAGGCTAAGCTGAGCAATATCGGTGTTTAATGTTTGCTGGTCAACAGAGTCATCTAATTGGACTAATGGATCGCCCTTATTAACCATCTGCCCCGATTTAAAATAAATCTCGGTTACTTGTCCTGAAACGTCAGAATTTACCTCAACACCGTTAACGGCTTTTAAACTCCCTACTGCTCTTAGCGTCGGATTCCAGGTTTCTGTTTTTACTGTAGTCGTCGTAACAGCTGCTGCTGGTAATTCAAAGTTTGCTAAGAAATGATGAATTAGTGTTTTTTTCAACACATACCAGGCCAATGTTCCGCCAAATATAACACACAAAATTGTTACAACAACAATCAGCTTTTTGTTTCGCTTCATTACACCCATCTCTGTAAATGATAGTGATTAAGGAGTTGCAAATTATAGCCCACACTATAACATCGATATCCTGATTTGATAAGAATTTAGGAACCTCTCCCCTATTCTCTATAGGTGAAGGACTTGGCCAATCTTCTCTCTACTTGCTGAAGGATAGCCTCTAAGTTATCCTGCAACAATTCTAACCTAACAAGCCCCGGTGGCACAGTGGATAGCGCAGTCCCCTCCTAAGGGACAGGTCACAGGTTCAAATCCTGTCCGGGGCATGACCTGATCAGTGTGATTCCGCAAACGGACTTTTAGGAGTAGTGGAGGAAAATAAATGAATTACATTTACTGTTTGTTTAGTATCCTATAGCCATTTTGCTCTTGATGTGGTTTTTTGCTTGTCGTCCCAGCCCTGCTGACATTTCGCTAGGCTAAGACAAAAAAACCAGGGTAAAATTCACGATTTAGAGTCAGCATAGTAGATACTGTCAACAAGGCTTAGAAGTGTGGACTGATGATACAACGAGATGACTAACTTAAGGAGTAACGCTCTATGGCGAATACACGTAAAGAATATGACAGCATGGGGATGGTTGAAGTCCCCGCCGATCAGTACGGAGGTGCGCAAACAGAGAGATCACTGCATAATTTTGCTATTGGGCGGGAAACTATGCCGCCAGAGCTTATAAGAGCCTTTGGAATTTTAAAAAAGGCAGCAGCTATCACAAACGAAGCCTTGGGTAAGCTATCCAAAGCCAAAATGTCACTCATCGTTAGAGCTGCTGACGAGGTGATTGAAGGAAAACTCAATAGCCACTTTCCTTTAAAAATTTGGCAAACGGGTAGCGGGACACAAACGAATATGAATGTGAATGAAGTGATTTCTAATCGTGGTATTGAAATTGCAGGTGGACAATTAGGGAGTAAAAAGCCAATTCATCCTAACGATGATGTCAATATGTCCCAATCTTCTAATGACACCTTCCCTACTGCAATGCATATTGCTGCTTGTGAGATGATTGTTCATCGTTTAATTCCAGCAGTGACTCAACTCAAAGAAAAATTGGAAGTAAAGCAACAGGAATTTAAAGAGATTATCAAAATTGGACGCACTCATTTACAGGATGCAGTGCCCTTAACATTAGGCCAAGAATTTTCAGCCTATGTCTCACAACTGAATGCAGATTTGAGCTTGCTTCATGAAGTACTCCCCCATCTCTATCGGTTGGCATTAGGAGGCACCGCCGTGGGCACAGGCCTTAACACCCATCCAAAATTCCCCAGCCTTGCTGCTCATCATATTGCGGAAATCACTCAACTTCCTTTTGTCTCTGCTCCTAACAAATTTGCCGCTCTTGCCGCTCATGATGAAATTGTGCTAACCAGTGGCGCGTTAAAAACACTGGCCTGCTCGTTAATGAAAATAGCGAATGACATTCGCTTCTTAAGTTCAGGTCCGCGCTGTGGTTATAGTGAGCTGATTCTGCCTGCAAATGAACCTGGTTCTTCAATTATGCCTGGCAAAGTGAATCCTACCCAATGTGAAGCCATGACCATGGTCTGTGTTCAAGTTCTTGGTAACGATGCTGCAATTGGCTTTGCTGGAACACAGGGCAACTTTGAGCTGAATGTTTATAAGCCCGTTATGATTTATAATCTTATTCAATCTATTTATTTACTTACTGATGCCTGTGAATCCTTCGCCGAGCATTGTATTAAAGGAATCAAAGCTAATCTACCGACTATTAAAAAATATCTTGAGAATTCCTTGATGTTGGTGACCGCCTTAAATCAAGTCATTGGTTATGACAAGGCTTCAGAAATTGCTAAAAAAGCCTATAAAGAAGGAACTTCCTTAAAAACGGCCTGCTTGGCATTAGGATATCTTTCAGAAGCTGAATTTGATAAGAATGTAGACCCTAACAAAATGGTTTAATAAGGTAATTTTGGAAGCATTTAAAGGTTGTCCAATACTTAAGATCTACCTTATAAGATCGACATTTTTTAAGCAGAATGTGGCGAATTTCAACGAAATTATAGTTAAAAAGCGATCTCCTAAGAATGTCGGTTCATTTCTTCTTCGAGCGTCTTTACCCAGTCTCTAGCATCTTTTTGCTTAGGGTCAAGCTCAAGAGATCGGCAAAACAATCGATAAGCTTCTTCAAAATTATCAAGTTCATAATAGCAAATGGCTAAATTGTAAAGTGTTACGTGCAACTCACCATACAACCGCAGAGACTCTTGATAGAAAGGTAGAGCTTGTTCATATTGTTCTGATTCATGAAAAAAAAGACCAATATTAAACAAAGTGTCCTCAGCACCAGGCACAAAATAAAAATTAGCAGCAATCTTTTTCATATTCTTTGATAAATATTCTAAAGTGTTATAGTCCGCTTCCTCAAGCAATTCACAGATCTGGCTAACTACTTGATCATAAACATAAGGATCCCAACGAGACATACATAAAAGAGCGGCATACACTTCTAAACTGACCTTTGTTCCTTCACCGCAAATCTGATCATGCAATAGAAAGTAATCACCAGGGCTAAATCCTTCAATAGACTCCTCCAACGCGAAACGTGTTTCTAAAAAAGAGCTAAATTGAATTCCGCTGGTAAATGCTGCTGTCGTAATGCCTTCTCGAGAAGTTTGCAATAGGGCATCACCTCCCCAACTCTTAAAGGCACGTGATATGGCATCAAAATTAACCATCACAGAGAAACTACCATGAAATGCCAATTCTGGAAAATCCAGCTCATCCTGTTCTGCAAGAGTTGAATACGCTTTATCCGAAGAAAGTAGTAACATTTTGCCAGAAGATAACATTTTCAAACGATGAGCAGCTTCCAGAGCCATAATGGGGAATAAAAAATAAGTTTCTGTGAAATGAGTTTGATAAGTCTCTAATATCTTATTGTAAATCTCATTGTCATAATAATTATTTTCTATTTCTTTCTCTTGATTCTCGATCTTAATTTTTTCCCAATCTTTTGGTTTGTTTTCCGCGAGATTATGTTTTGTAGTAGAAAGAGAAATTGATGATTCGAACAATTTCCCTTCGCTAACTTTAAAAACATCATTGCGTAAGGTATCAAAAATATAATTTGCAATGACGATCAATGGATTTTTGATGGAGTCCTTTTTTAACGTAATACCAGACCTCCTTAGATGGATTTCTGCATCATTCTCTAAATCGAATTGAGCAAAATCCAAAATACCTTTTTCAACGTAAGTTTTGAGGCTTTCATGTTGTTCCCAGAATTCAATATTTTTTTCAGTAAAATCTGACATAATGTAACAGAGCTTAATGTAATTAAGGTCAAGATAGCTTTGAATTTCTAAAAGATTTTTCAGGATATAATAACTAAATTGTCCAGGACCTGTTCCCAGTTCAAGAAAATAAAAAGGCTCCTGTACAGACTCAGGATGCTTGCGCGCCCAATCCTGAAGAAAACGAATAGCAACTTGCGCATAACAGTGAGCAATAAATGGATTACTGGTCACATAGAAAGGCACATCTGTTGACCATGCTTTAATGCCCTCTTTATGATAATAGTCACGTTGTGCTTTCCATAAAATAGAATCTGAGAAACGTTGGTTTTTTTCGAAAAAAATATTCATCTCTTTATACTAGCAACCTTTTAATATTTCACAGGGCATTGCTGCTGTGATCCCCTAGTGATGGGGAAATAAACGGATACCAATGCGATCCCAGCGTATTTTTTTAAACAAAGATGCATTGGATTCCCAGCTCATCCACACCATAAGAGCTTGTCCAATAAAATCATTTTCTGAAACAAAACCCCAGCCGCGACTGTCATCACTGTCATCACGATTGTCTCCCATCATAAAGTAATGTCCTGGTGGCACTTTTAAGTTATAAAAATCCTTATTATTATCATTAGGACAAAATGATTCGTTCTTTGCGCACTGATAAATCCCGTGGTGTAAACCATCTAAATCTTCTTCATAATGGGCCATTTTAATTGACCGACCTCCTTCCTGAATTGTCGTTTGATCAAGATACTTTTGTTTCATTTCTTTACCATTGATATAAAGGACTTTATTAATATAACTAATTCGGTCCCCTGGCACACCAATCACCCGCTTAACAAAAGTAAGCTTTTTATCTACTGGCCAGAAAAATAGAGCAATTTGACCCCGTTGCGGATGAGAAAAAGAGACTATTTTTTTGTGCCATACAGGTAAAAAAAGGCCATACTTGTATTGACTTACTAAAATAAAGTCTCCGGGAATCAAAGTCGGCTCTAAAGAGCCGCTCGGAATGCGATAAGGTTGCACTACAAAAGAGCGAAGAAGTAACACGATCAAAAAGATAGGGAATAAGGAGCGTGCATAATCTTGTAAGAGAGGTAATTCCTTTTCAGGCTTCTTGCAACCACGCATCAAATAATCAGCTAACATCACCACGCCTGTAAAGACCGTAAGACATAATAAAACCAATAAAAAATTAATAGTCATCGTTTTAGGCGGCTCCAACGAGTTAATTCAGCGGCACATAATAGGCAGTTGCTTGAAAAAGATAAATAAATCGATTTTTAGTGACTTGCCCCAATCGTAAGTTATTTATCACTATTGTGTTAGCCCCCACTTGCGCAGCATAGTACGCAGCAAGATCCCATATTTCCTGCTCAGCAAGTAGAGGAGCAGATCCTCGATAAGTAGAATAATGTCGTTCAATACTAATGGAACCTATAGGTTGGGCTTCTATAGGAGCTGTCTCAACACGAAGGACTTGCCCCACTCCAATAGGAGCACGTATTTCCCGAGCAGGCAACAAGATACCATGAGCACGGTAAACAGTGTCAGGAGCGATCCAAGCAGCTGCTGCTGCAGCTAATAAGCCAAGAACCAAACAAGCCCATGTACGAATTGTTTTTTTCATGGCACTCATTGTACCGACTATTACTTTTTACTTCCATAGCGTATTAAGAAGGGATATGAAATAACTTCAATATTTGACTGATTGACCTAAATCCCATAGCTGAGCGGTTACAGGATTTAGGTTTACGAAGAAAGTGAACTACGTTAAAGTGCCTCATAAGTAGCACCAATATGGACAGGGACTAAAATCCCCATTCCAGGATCTAAGCGCTCATGCATCATCCCATTCACTTTCTCTAACTCATTCGCTCCAATATGATAATTCATTGCAATCTTTTGAAAATCTTCCCCAGAACGGACTTCATGATATTGCCAAGAAAGATGATTTTTTCCAACCTCTTTTTTGAAGTTCTCTTTAAAAGTATTTACTGCTGCTGTCGGTAATAACAGTTCAAATTTACTTTGTGGATCCGTTGCAAAGCGACGCAGCCCAGGGTTTAACATCTTTAATAGAGGAATTGAAACATCTGACATCTGCGAAACAGAGTTTAAGTCCATCTGAGAGCTCAAGCTTACAGCAGAAAAGAAGGGACGATCAGGAACAAAAGGAAGCTTTATTCCATACCGTGCAGGGTGACTCACAATCGCTGAAATTGCCAATAATTTTGGTACGTATTCTCGCGTTTGTGTCGGCAAACTAAGAGACCAAAAATCAGTAGGTTTACCCATAGATCGATTACGGTTAATAGAAGATTGTAAGGCTCCAGGACCAACATTATAAGCAGCAGCCGCTAAATCCCAATTTCCTAAGGAGTGATGCAGTTGTTGTAAGAAATCCAAAGCCTTTTGCGTCGACATTAAAATATCGCGACGTGAGTCATACCACCAGCTAATGTCCAGGCCATAAATAGAAGCTGTCGCTGGCATCATCTGCCATAAACCTGCAGCCCCTGCTTGCGAGTAAGCATTGGGATCATAACCACTCTCTATCATTGGCAGCAAAACAAACTCAGCCGGCATTCCTCTCTTTTCCGTCTGTTGATAGACATAATAGAGATAAGGAGAAGCATTCTCAAGCATGTGATTAAGCACTTGTGGACGCTGCTGGAACCAAGCAATCCAATGGCGTACCTGAGGATTATTTGCTTCTGTTTCTAATTGCATATGACTGGCAATAAGAGACCACACGTTTTGACCACTTTGATCGCTAGCGGTAAATTCATTTGCACTTAGCGCAGCCCCATCTGCTATCGTGTCGTCTTGTTGATTAGTCTCTTCTTGTGACTGTAACGACGACGAATCTTGAGCATCCGCTAAATCAGTGGTTCCTGATTTCGTATTAGAATCATTATTAAAGTCGTTATTAGAATTATCTTCCGTATTACGGTCACTCTCTTTACCATCCGGTAAGGCGTAAACAAAACCTTTTACCTGAGAACTGCTATACCAACGGTCGCTATTCGCATTCTTCTTCGATGGTGGCAAAACTGCGGGATGAATCTTATAGTCCCCATAAATCACCTTAATTCCTGAATGCACTTTTTGTAAGTCTTGACTGTCAACATAAGCAATCGCATTTGGAGAGCTTTTCACGACTGAAATTGCTTGAGCAGGATCATTTAAAACTTGTGGCTGTGTTGCCGACATCCCTGAAAAAATTTGTGAGCTCCAATAACTACTCACTTGACTAGGATCCCAACTTAAGACTGTTTGATAAAACTCTTGATAGGCTAAAGTACCTGTCGGTAAATCATAAGGAATAATTCTCGTTTGACCCAGTGAAACTGGATTGCCTAAATACAGAGACGCTAACTGCTTATTAGTTAGAGCATTAACTGGCAAAGACGGGTTAGCAATCACGACGAGCGTTGCTTCCGCTGCAGTTGATATAAAAAGTGCTGCCGAAGTCAACAGAATTACATTAACAGTCCTTGTTAATTTTTCTATACATTTTTTAAAATATTGCATCAAAAGAAACACCATACAACATAACGTGCTTCCTTCCTGGGTTAGAATTAAACAAACCAAAAGTTCCTTTCAAAGGTGTGATTAAAGTCGCACTGACTTTAAATGCCAAATTATTATTTAACGTATAATCAAAGCCTAAAGTGTAAGACTCTTGATCCTGAGGTAGCTCATTGGTCTCTGGATTAGAAGCTAGCTGACTAACGTTCGTCGTTCTAAGATGAGCATAGGTAAAAAGGGGTAGTAATTTTTTAATGTGATAGCCAAGCGCCGCGTAATAGGCTTCTAAGCCTGCAATTTGAGGTGGTGTATTACGACGAGCGTATTCCCCTACTAACAAGGCATGACCAATTAACCATCTGATAGCTCCTTCATAAAATTCTGTTTTGGCAGAAGAAAAAATCACTACTTGATTTAAGATAGGTAACGGTGCTGGCGCTACTGCAGTTAATTGAGTTGCTGCGTAGGTCCCTCGCAATAAAAATCGAGGATTACCTAGTGTAAACACCATACCGTAGAAATTATCTTCTTCAAAATTAACATTGAGTCCATTAGGATAGCGATTATTATAAACAGTAAAAATACTATTATTAGAACCATAATAAGGTTCAAACGTCATTTGCCATTCTGTTGTTCCCAAGGGTTCCCGAATTAATGAATTAACCCCATTGATATTGTCAAAAGGAATCAAACGGTAAAGCTCAGGTGGCAGTTGAACCCAAGGATAGCTGTAGCCCACCTGTTCTGTATCCGAATAAAGGAAGGCAGGAAGCCGAAAACGTCCTCCGCGAACCTGATAACGGTTTGAAAAAGCATAGCGTAAAAAAGCAAATTCAGCATTGACTCGATAAGCAACCTCACCATTGGTGTCATCCCCGTCAGCAACAAACTGCGTCACCACATCCAATTGTCTCGATAAATCTGCATTAAATTGCAGACCCACCAATGAATTTGCAGCAAAGTTAACACGATTGTCTACTTGGCCATGACCGGCGATAAAATATTCTGCGCTTGAGTTGGTAATAGACCCGCCCGCAGACAAAAACCCATTGATATGGATTCTAGACTGAGGCCCAATCCCTAACGTAGAAGAAAGAGGCTGCGGCGGTATTGTATTAGATGTTGATGGTTGCATGCTCGTATCTGTACTCGTATTTGAAACTGCGACGACTGACTCTGGAACAGGAGTTGGCTCTGCTGTAACGACGCGTTGTTGTGCCCATGAGTTCAAGGAAAAAAAAACAATCAAACCACATAAGATTTGCCCCAAAAGCAATCCTTTCTTTTCTAACATAGTCCTTCCTAGTTTATTGAGTGAATTATTTGAGTGAGCTGTACCACCTAAATGAACATCCCGCAAAAAAACCCGCAGGATTCTAACACAGGCACAATGAAACGTACAATTTATCTATCTCATCCATTTTATTTGTTTGGAAATGCACTTTCTCACCAAAAAACTCCTTACTTTCTATAATGTACATCATAAACCTTAAGGAATTATTAAGAATGCTTGCAGATGGTTAAACTTTGAGTAAATTTCGCTGGGAAAATGGAAAATCAAAGAGTTAATATGGAAATAATAGAATCTTATTTATCTACATTCCTAGAATCGTTGTTTTTTTGAGCAGAATAAGGTGGGCTGTAATGAGAAAGTGGAACTTAATTTAATAATCATACCTATTTCGAGCTAAATTCCAGCAAAATAAAATTTTAATTAAAAAACAAGATGTTAAGATAATATTCACAGTAGTCTTAATCAGGAATACCCCCTTACAACAACCCAAAGCCATAAGGGGGATTTTCTAAAACCAAAAATCTAACTGCAAAGTAACCACGTTATCACTCTTTCCTAGGTCCCGCGTATTGATGACGGTATCGTCGTTAGAGGCATCGCTTGGCCGGTAATTGATATCGTGACGATACTCAACACCCAGATTGGTGTCTTTTAAGATATTGATGTTATAAGTTATCCCATAAAACTGGCGAGGAAGATTTAAGGCAACGGCTTCTGTAGTACCACCATACCCCACCGTCAAAGAGCTTGGTTTTGAGAAAGAATTAAATCCATAGGTGACTTCTAGATTGAAAGCACTGGGTTGAGCACCTTGATTTTGAAAAGCAATCTCTTCGGCAGCAAAGTGTTTAAGCGCTGTCAAGTACTCTGCTGTGAAAGTGAATGGATCAAATGCCACTGTTGCGTACACATCAGCAGCTGGAACGGTAGATGCTGTCACTTCCTCATTCTCTTCATTGTTCGGATTAATGACATTTTGTATTCCGACTGAATCAGCTAAGTTGGATAGGTAACTCGTCCCTACTTCACCACTAATTGCTGCTACTTCAAATGAGTAGCCTATATCCGCTCCCCAACCATTACGAAAATTGCTATTTACATTACTTTTTGTCAACCCTGTATCAGCATACATCTCAAACCGAAAAGCATTCTTTTGTACAGGTTGATAACCCAAGAGGATTGCGTTTTCTAGCGTTCGCCCAAGTACTTTAGTTGTGGGATCGGAGATCATATTTGTTGAATAGTTACCAAAAGGCAGATAAATACGACCAATGGTAGTGTAAAAAGGAGTTTTACTAAGCTGTCCCACTGTAATAAAAGCGCGGTTTAATTCAATATCGTTATTATCGTTGCTTTGC
>Ga0075318_1000024_pt1 | contig 14530 bp, 13 predicted proteins | sample MayberryNE_TuleB_2_FD_120050 | JGI IMG/M metagenome (GOLD analysis project Ga0075318, IMG submission 120050) | Natural and restored wetland microbial communities from the San Francisco Bay, California, USA, that impact long-term carbon... | ecosystem: Environmental > Terrestrial > Soil >...
AAGAAAAGGCCTGAAGGCTGGCATCCCTATTTTTCCGGGAAACCGGGAATATTACTAAATAGGTGGTTGTCTATTAGAGTTTTGAGGGATGGGCAGGTTCCATCTGCATCCGGTTTCTGCGACAACCCGGATATCAGCCGACCGTTTCGCGGCGTTTGCCGGTACAAGCCTGGCGACGATGCCGGATCCCTGCCAAACCACCCGAAATCCGGAGAAGATGCCAATGCCTGATTATGCTGAAGAGGAAAACGCGATAAAGAAGATGGAGATCTCTGAGATCGAGAGAGCGAAGATGTCCCTGATGAACCCTGACCTTATACGGGGCAAAATTCAGGAAAGGACCATTGATGAATCTGCCAAGCCGATCATCGAGAGAACCCTCAAGGAAGGGATCGAGACGGTCTGGGACAGGTTCGAGATCCAGCAGCCCCCCTGCAGGTACTGTTCGGCAGGACTTTCCTGCAGCAGGTGTGCGATGGGGCCCTGCAGGATCATACCCCCGGTGAGGATGCGGGGGGTATGCGGGGCGGATGCGGATCTGATCGTCTCGCGAAATCTTCTGGACACCATAGCCACAGGTGCCGCCGCCCATTCTGACCATGGACGGGACATTGTCGAGACCCTGTACAAGACATCTATCGGCGAGTCGGACGGGTACGTGATTACCGACCAGAAAAAAATGTTCCGCCTGGCCGGGGAATATGGAATTCCCGTTGAAAACAGGAACGAAAAAGATATTGCAAAGGATCTCTCGCTGGCCATGCTGGCAGAGTTCGGTACCATAAAGGGCGACCTGACCATGGCAGGGCGTGCCCCGGACCAGACGAGAGAGATCTGGAAATCCGCCGGGATCGCTCCCCGGGGCATTGACCGTGAGATCGTGGATGCCATGCACCGGGTGCAGATGGGGGTGGGCGCAAGTTATTCCAACATGATCCTCCAGGGGGCACGAGCGGCATTGGGCGACGGTTGGGGGGGTTCGATGATGGGAACGGAAATATCGGATGTGCTCTTCGGCACTCCCCAGATCAACAAGTCTACGGTCAATCTCGGGGTGCTCAAGCATGACCAGGTAAATATCTCACTTCACGGGCACAATCCCATCCTGTCCGAGATGGTGGTCAGGGCGATCGAGAACCCCGAGATCAAGAGCCTGGTTGCGAAGGTCGGCGCGAAGGGGATCAACCTTGTCGGCCTTTGTTGTACCGGAAATGAACTCATGATGAGGAAGGGAGTCCCCATTGCAGGGAACCACTTCAACCAGGAACTGGTCATCGCCACTGGGGCCCTGGAGGCGATGGTGATCGACTACCAGTGTATATTCCCCTCCCTGCCCAGGACCGCGAGCTGTTTCCACACGAAGGTGATCTCCACCAGCGAGAAGTCCAAGGTGCCCGGTGCCATTCACATGGAGGTCCATCCGGAAAATGCCTACTCTATGGCGAAAGAGATCGTCCGGGTCGCGGTGGAGAACTATCCCAACCGGGTGCCCGGAAAGGTAAATATCCCCGGAAGTCCGATGGCCGTGATGGCGGGATTCTCGGTCGAAGCCATTAAAAATGCCCTGGGGGGCACCTGGAAACCATTGATCGACCTTATCGTTCAGGGCAAGATCAAAGGGGCGGCCGGCGTGGTCGGCTGCAATAACCCCAAGATCCAGCACGACTTCGGCCATGTCAACCTGACCAAAGAACTGATAAAACGGGATATTCTTTGTGTCCAGACCGGCTGCGCGGCAGTGGCGTCAGGGAAGGCAGGGCTGATGAGACCGGAAGCCGCAGACCTTGCAGGACCGGGCCTCGGGCCGATCTGTAAAAGCCTGGGCATTCCGCCAGTGCTCCACATGGGCTCCTGCGTGGATAATGCCAGGATCCTGGTGCTCGTCGCTGAGCTGGCACGGGAACTCAATGTTGGAATTCACCAGCTCCCCGTGGCAGGTGCCGCTCCCGAGTGGTACTCGCAGAAGGCGGTTTCCATCGGGACCTACTTCGTTGCTTCGGGCGTCTATACCGTGCTCGGTGTGATGCCGAAGATCGCGGGAAGCAACAACACCATCCAGCTCCTCACGGAGGGGTTACAAGGAGTCACCCATGCACGGTTCGCCGTGGAACCGGATCCCTTCAAGGCGGCAGTGCTCATTTCCGACCACATCGAATCACAACGTGCAGCCCTGGGGATATGAGCAGGGAAAAGTTGAGAATTGAGCAGGCCGCAGGACAGATCCGGGAAGGGATCCGTGTCCGGCCATCGGGGCAGAGGATCCTGATCACCGGCAAGGGAGGTGTGGGGAAGACCACCCTCGCGGCTGTCCTGGCCTTCCTGTATGCGGAAGAAGGAAGAACCGTCCTGGCAATAGACCAGGACCCCCAGCAAAACCTGGCATATTCCCTGGGGTACCCACCGGAAAGGGCAGGAAAACTTGTGCCCCTCTCCAGGAACCTGGACTATATCGGAGAGAAGACAGGCGCCGTTCCCGGGCAGGGGTGGGGCCAGCTCTTCAGTCTGTCACCCGATGTCTCGGATGTCATCAGTCGTCTCGGGGTCAGGATCCGCGATCGCATATGCCTGCTGGTGATGGGAGGGGTCGAAAAATCGGGAGGAGGATGCCTTTGTCCCGAGAACGCGCTGCTGGACAGTGTGATCCGCGCAGTCCCGCTCCGTGAGGACGAGATCATCATTCTTGACACCCAGGCGGGCCTGGAACATTTCGGCCGATCCATGGCGGAGGGCTTTTCAAAGGCACTCATCCTGGCCGAACCCTCGTTCAATGCCCTCTCGGTTGCCTGTGATGCGGCCCGGCTTGCCCGGGAACTCGGTATCCGAAAGTGTTACCTGGTGATAAACCGGGTCAGGAACGATGGTGAGCGGCAAAAGGCATCCGGAATTGTTGGTCAGTCGCACCCTTTTGACCGGGTATACTTCCTTCCGGATGATGATCTCGTCAGGAAGACCGAACCTGATGTCAGTCCACTTATTACCGCTTCTTCCCCGTATATTGATGCGGTACGCCGTATGAATCGTCAGATCGCGGCAGAATAGTCACCGGGTCGGGAAAGGTTCGGCTCGCGTCAAAATCTTTTTTTTGGGGTTTATTGAGGATAATCGAAAGATATATGGGAACATTTGAAGAACATTCGTTCTATGTGTGCACGCTTTTTTGATCGTTTCTTCAAAGCCCGTCCCTATATCGTGGAGAGTCCTCCCCCACCTTCCATTTCGCATGGGGCGGGGGCGTACATGCCCGAATTCAAGGTGAAACCCTATTTTCTGGTGGCTTCGGTTGAAATGGGCAATACCACCACCAAATGTATCCTGACCGGTGTCAACCTGGAGACGGGAATGAGTTATGTAGTCAACAAAACGGTAAAAATGAGCCGTGACGTGCGCAAACCCAAGCCTGGGGAGACGGTCTTTGGCGAGACCCTCGACGGGACCCAGCTCACCAGGGAATCGGTCACTGACCTCGTTCGTGATACGCTGATCCAGTGCCTCCGGGAAGCTCATCTGGAAGTGGGGAAGGACCTCGACTTCGTGGTGCGCAGCACGGGTGTGGTCGCTGCGATGGACTCGCCCGACCAGATAGGGGATTTTGTGCTGGCCCTGGCCAGCGGGTGCCTGAATGCAGGGGTGCCTCCGCGAAGAATGACACCCCCCATGTCCAAGGCCAATCAGTCCCAGAGAGTGCAGCCCTTCAGTTATGCCGACAAGGTGGTCTTCATAGGAGCAGTGGCAGGGGTAATTCCCCCCGTGGGGAGCACCGGGGTGGAGATGGTCGCCAACGAGATGGAGGGGGAACTGGCCATGGCAGGCATAAAGGAGGGAGCGAAATGGACCCCCGTGGATTTCCGGAACCCCTGTGTCTCCATCGATTTCGGGACCACCCTGGACGGAAGGATAACCAGCGATGTGGCGCCCGACGATCCGAACCCCTTCGCAAAGACCATAGGCAACTACTGCGGACTGGCGGGCGCGATTCCTGACGCGATCGTGAAGGGTACGGGGCTCGTGGACCGCCAGAGGGGTACCGCACTCGACATCTTCGGCGACAGGAGTGTGGTTGCGGAATTTGCGCTCAAAGGCCAGAGTGACGAGGTAAAAAGGTACGTGGACCGGTGCCACGAACTGATCGATATCCGCGTGGTCCCCCCCGAGCGGAAAAGGTTCGGGAGAGTCCCCGTGTATGCAGCGGTGGCCAAGGAGTCGGGGGTCACGCTCATCGGCTGCGATGCAGGGGTAGATGGGAGCAATCTCGAAAAATTAAAGGAGATCGGGCATGAAGTATATCAGAATCACAATCTCTCCCTCTTAAACGAGGTCATCGACCGGGTGTGCGCCAGGATGGCGTTAAGACTGGTCGACGTCACCACCGAGGAGGGGATGGTGTACCCCAACAGCTCGATAGGGTTTACCGGAAGGGCGGCAATATCAGGGAGAAAACCCGAATATATCCTTGACGGGATAACGGAACGGAAACTCTTCGATAACCCGGTCGACCACCTGGTATTCGTCGACGACGGTCTGGCACGGGGTGCCGCCCTGATGGCCCGCTGCATGAACTCGCTCGGAAAACCAAAAAATCCCATTGGAGGGGTCCGGGGAGGACCATGCATCATGCCACGGAGGATCAAGGCAGGAAAGTGAGTGAAAAAATGACTGAAGAACCTTCGAAAGATATAGCGGACACGACAAATGAGGCAGAAAAAGAGGAACTTTTTGACATTCTCATTCCACCCGGTGTCCCCCGGAGAATTATTAAAGAAGTGCTGGAAAAGTTCGATGTAGAGCTTATCGAGAGAAAGCAACGGCTTTACTTTGCAAATATGGCAGGAGATGAACGTGAACTCCTCGCATTCCGCGGGAAACGAGAGGATGTTGAGAAAGTAGAGAAATACATGTATGATGAACTGAACAAGTACATAAACGAATAATCTTTTACTATCTCTGATAATTTTTTCGTCGGTTTGAACCGCCGGGTTTTAAGGACCGTTCCCGTGATCTTTGTCTGTCACCGCGGGGTCTGATCATGAGAGATCCGGAAAATGTTTCTCCTGAACTCAAGTACCCGGAACGATATCCGGATCACAATAAAAAGGTGCAGGCAACTGCTTTTCATCAGTTGTGGAGGGCTCCCTTGATATTTCCGGGGGTTTCTCATTAATACCGCTTTGTTCAAATCCTGATTTTCATAAACACTCCCTGGGGAGCGTCTTTAATGATTGACCAGTCTTCTTCTTCAGACTCCTGGCGAGGTTCCTGTAATAATGCTGACAATAAATGCCTGTGACTGAGAGATATGAGGATTTCAACAAAGCCGATTTCCTGTTGAACTCGAATGTTGTCAGTCCTTACTGCCCATAAAATAGAGCCGGACTGTCTGATTTTCATGGTTTCGGTGTGAACTTTCCAGGTTCATGCCGTTTCAATAAAGCCATTACTCCAATAGATAGTTATCGGGCGGTACCATTCCCCGAAAAAGGCCCACAATCCGATATTCATGGGTCCCGATAAGAATGCAGGCTCTTGCATCCCGGCAGGATTTTCCCTGGCTCGTTATGAGGAATGCACAATATGCAATCTATCATATCGTGGGAACACCAATCTATTCTATCTTTAATCCCCGATAGATCCTTCACTCGTGGGATCCGGGTGGATTGTGAGTCGGAATGGATCTTTCCCAGAAAAAATGGATCTGGATCTCTATCGGGTTCAGCGTGGTGGTGCTGGTCATCGTACTTGCCAGCACGCTGGACCAGAACACGCTTGAGTACCTCAAACAGGCGAATCCTGTCTTTCTTATTCTGGCCGTAGGGCTCCGGCTCTGTTCCCTGCTGTTCTGGTCGCTCCGTGTCAAGATGATGTCCCATGCACTGGGGTACAAGGTAAAACTCTCCAATGCGTGGAACCTGGTACTTGCAAACCTTCTGGTCGGGGCTATCACCCCGGGACAGGCAGGAGGCGAACCGGTGCGGATCCATGAACTCTACAAGGACGGGGTAAATTTAGGGGATGCCACTGCGATCGTCATCATGGAACGAGTCCTTGACGGTACGATCCTTGTGCTCATGGGAGTCCTTTCCATCGGACTTCTGGGGAGCGTAATACCGGGGATCTCCATCTCCCTGATCATTGCCATGGTCATCTCCTGGATATTCATGGGCGGGTTGATCATCCTCCTCTTTATGGCATCGAGGAAACCGGATAAGGTAAAACAGATGTTACTCCGCCTTCTTCACTGGCTGGACGGGAAAATACACCGGGCTTCGCTGAAGAAGACCATAGGCCGGGTCGATGCCGAACTCGACAACTTCTTCGTGAGTATCAACCTCTTCACCGGTCCGGCACGCAGGGGACTCGTGACCGGGGGTTTCTTTTCACTCCTTTTCTGGATTTCGGAATTTTTTGTGGCGTCGCTGATCCTTATGGGTCTTGGCCTGCCACCCTACGTCCTCGAGTCGTTCCTCTTCCAGCTGATCATTGCAGTGGTGATGATGCTCCCCCTGACTCCCGGTTCTTCAGGAATTGCCGAGATCTCTGCAACATCGCTCTATGCTCTCATCGTCCCTTCCTCCCTGCTGGGTATCTTTGTACTTCTATGGAGGTTGATTCTGTACTACCTCAACATCATCCTCGGGTTATGGCCCAGCCTGAACATATTCCGGCGGGAGATGGCCCGGAAGAGCGAAGAACCAGGTCAGGACCCGAAGGGCGAAGGATAACACTACAGGTCCGGCGTGCGACTTGCCACGTACCATGCATGCGTGGCGAGCAGAATCCAGGCTGTCAGTAGCAGGGTTTCGGTCATCATCTCTCATCCGTGGGTAAACGTCAAGAGCGTAACGTAGACCTCGACCTGGAAGAGCACTACGCCCCACCAGAACCCCAGGTACAGGTAGCCCATCCCGGGAAGAAGAATGATTTATCTTTTTTTTATCTTCACATCATGAGCCAGGAGCGAGACCAGAAGGGCCTTCTGGGCATGGAGCCGGTTCTCCGCCTCATCGAATACCACGCTCTGCGGGCCTTCGATCACCTCGTCCGTGACTTCCTGCCCCCGGTGAGCCGGAAGGCAGTGCATGAAGACGGCATCCGGTTCGGCCTTCTGCATCAGCGCGAGGGTGACGGTGAAACCCTTGAAGGCTTCGAGGCGTTTTCCACGCTCACCCTCCTCACCCATGGAAACCCAGGTATCGGTCACCACCACGTGGGCTCCTTTCACCGCCTGCTCTGGTTCATTTCCGAGCTCGATCTTCGCTCCCGCTGCTCGCGCGGTGTCGATGATGTCTTTCGGCGGTTCATATCCCTGAGGTGATGCCACTGCTATCTCCATCCCTGTCAGGATGGATGAGAGGATCATGGAGTTGCACACGTTGTCCCCGTCCCCCACCCATGCCAGGCGCAGGCCGGCCATTGATCCAAACCGCTCGCGGATGGTCATCAGGTCAGCCAGGATCTGGCAGGGATGTTCACGGTCGGAGAGGCCGTTGATAACCGGGATGCTGGAATATCTGGCAAAGTCCTGAATGGTCTGATGGCGGTAGGCTCTGATCATAACCCCCGACACGAAACGTGAAGCGACCCGGGCCGTATCCTTGATCTCTTCGCCTCTCCCTATCTGGAGGTCCTGGGTATTGAGGAAGAGCGCATGCCCGCCGAGGTCGTTCATTCCCACCTCGAAAGAGATCCTTGTACGGGTGGAAGATTTCTCAAATATCATCGCCAGGTTCATTCCGGCCAGGAACGGGTGGGGAACCCCGCTGCGCCGCAACCTTTTCAGCTCGATGGCGTCGGCAATAATCCTGTCCAGTTCGCCCTTATCGATGTCCAGGATCGAGATAAGATCTTTTTTCATCGTAACTCCTTCATATGGGAACATCGCTTCGCGAGGAGATCGGTGGTACCGATATCCTTCCTGTGTCTCACTGGCCCAATCACCGATCCGGCGGCATGTTCAGCGATCATCTCTGCCTCGTCCAGTGTATCCGCTATCCCGACAAACGCCATTGTACGGGAGGTCTGGGTGTAGAGCATCCCCTCACGTTCATCCACGTTCGCGTAATAAAGGCAGGCTCTCCCGTAATCATGCACGGTGAATGGGTCTCCAGGGTTCGGGGCGTCAGGGTACCCCGAAGGGACCACATACTTGCATACCGTCGCCTTTGGCAAAAATTCCACCTTCCGTGATTTGAGATCGCACTCCGCAATGCCTGTCACCACCTCGGAAAAATCCGAATCGAGAATGCTGAGGACGTTCATCGCTTCCGGATCGCCGAACCGGGCATTGAACTCAATTACCATGGGGCCACGAGCGGTGTTCATAAACTGCCCATAGATAACACCTTTGTACGGCTGGCCCATCCTCGCCATCGCCTCCACCGCAGAATGCATGATCTCCAGGGCCGATTCCCGGTCATTCGCGGATACAAAGGGCAGGCTGTGGTCTTCAAGAGAGTAAGACCCCATCCCCCCGGTATTCGGGCCCAGATCCCCCTCAAATGCCCTCTTGTGGTCCTGGACGAGTGGCATGGGGACCAGTGTCTTTCCATCCGTAAATGCCTGGAGGGTGAATTCTTCACCGATGAGCCGCTCCTCGATCACCACTTCTCCACCGAGTTCCCGGACATATCGTGCTGCTGCGTCTCGGTCAAGGTGTTCCCCCATGATCTTGACCCCTTTTCCCCCCGTAAGGCCTATCGGCTTAATAGCAAACTCGCCTTCGGTGTCCCGGATAAATTCTGCCGCCCCGTCGGGGTCGTGGAATACCCGGTATTTCGGGCATCCTGCAACCCCCTCCCGGTTCATCATCTCCCTGCAGAAGGCTTTATCCGTTTCCAGTCTTGCTGCGGCACGGGAAGGGCCCATGCAGGCGACTTCGTTCTCCTCCAGAGCATCGACGATCCCTGCCTCAAGAGGGGCCTCCGGCCCGATAACCGCGTATTCCACTCCCTGGGCGAGGGCAAACCGGACCACTCCGGAGATATGGGTCTCCTGCTCGATCAGGACCTCCCGTGCAATCTTTGCGATTCCGGGGTTTTTTTTCGCCATAACCGAAAAAATAACGTTTTCGCTGTCGCGGGCCAGGGCCTTTGCAATCGCATGCTCCCTTCCTCCTCCCCCCACAACAAGCACTTTCATAGACATGTATTCGAGGTCTCCTTTTAATATACTGTCCGGGAGGTCAGGCCGATAAGAGTTCTTCCGCCGTGCAGAGAGGGACAAGGATCAGGTTTTCTCTGGCGAGTGCCTCCGGGGCTCCTTCCTGCCGGTCCACCACGGTCACCACCACTTCCACACGGGCACCTTCCTTTCGTAATTCTCCGGCCCCATAAAGGGCCGAACCGCCGGATGTGGTCACGTCTTCCACCAGAAGGACCTTCTTCCCTGAGACGTCCCCGATGATGGTTCCCGTTTTCCCATGATCCTTCCCCGAACTTCGAACTATCGCGAACGGTTTCCCGCTGCCAAGAGAGACGGCGACGGCGAGGGGGACGCCTCCCACCGCCACACCCGCAACCACGTCAAAAGGGGCTATATTTGCCATCTCTCTCCCGATCTCCCCCAGGACACCGGGATTAGTAAGAGCAGACTTTATATCATGTAGTAACTGCTTTTCTTACCCGAAGCGAGCACGAAATCTCCAAATTCCACTGCTCCATGGGTTTTTAAAAGTTCTGCTATCCGCTTTACCATGGCACCTTTTTCACACCTGCAAGATATCCTATCACATTCGCGAGTCTATGCAATATAGGGGTGACGATAATGATCCACAGTGCAATCAGCGGGGTTATGGTGGACACGATCCATCCCGGTGAGAATATGGCGGTAAGGACGAACGCACCGGCAACCAGGTCGTACTGGTCGGCGATGATCCATTGGTCCCCCCTTTCGAAACCAAGCCTTCTCTTAAAAAAACTCTTTGTCATGTCGCCAAGCAGGGCGCCGACGGAGAAAAGGACCACGGTAAGGACGGTATGGGCGGGTAGCATGGGAAGGGCGCCGGTCCCCTGGACCGCAAGTTCTGCGAGTCCCACAAGTATTCCGGCGATAACCCCGGTTATAAAACCCCGCCACGTCTTACCGTCCCCCAGAATCCTCTTACCGTCTCTGAAATTCCGCCCCCCATCGATGGGCCTCCCTCCACCCAGAGCCGCGGCAACAGGATTTGGCACATAAGCGGGGAGCATGATCCACAGGGCGGAGACCAGGGCAATTATAACGGATTCGAGGTGGATATTTATACTCACCAATACCTGTAATAGAGAGCAGATAAAATCATTAAGGTATCTGAATGCTTACAATGGAGGAGGAATATCTTTGGTGGGTACCACAATGTTGTTGAAGAAAACCAGAAGTCTCTGCCCTGTCTGCAACGCGGTTCTGGATGCAGATATCGTGGAGGAGGACGGGAGTGTCTGGTTACTGCGGACCTGCCCTGAGCACGGTTCTTTTAAGGATATCTATTGGTCGGATGCCGAGATGTGGCACCGTTTCGAGCGCTATGAGGTCCTGGGAAAAGGTGTGGAGAACCCCCAGTCGAACGCCACTACGGATACATGTCCAACAATGTGCGGGCTGTGCCACAATCATCGTTCTTCGACACTCCTGGCCAATATCGACCTTACAAACCGGTGTAACCTGAACTGCGATTTCTGTTTTGCGAATGCAAGGGCTTGCGGATTTATCTACGAGCCGACATTCGAGCAGATCGTGGCGATGCTTACCGTGCTCAGAGAGGAGAAACCATGCCCTGCGCCTGCAGTGCAGTTCTCGGGGGGAGAACCCACCATGCGGGAAGACCTCCCGGAGATCATCCGCAAGGCAAAGGAACTGGGGTTCCCGCAGGTGCAACTGGCCACGAACGGGATCAAACTCGCAAGAGACGTCAAATACGTGCAGGAATTGCGTGATGCGGGACTCTCCACAATATACCTCCACTTCGACGGGGTGACCCCGGAGACCAATCCCCAGCTGAAGATCGATGAAAAGGCGGTGAAGAACTGCGATGAGGTAGGTCTCGGGATAGTGCTCGTCCCCACCATCATAAAAGGAAGAAACGACGACCAGGTAGGGGCGATCATCCAGTACGCAGCGGACCACATCACGGTGGTGAGAGGAGTGAACTTCCAGCCGATTGCATTCACCGGAGCAGCGAGCGAAGAGGATGTAAACCGGGAACGAATCACTATCCCGGAACTTCTGGACGACATCGAGATCCAGACCGAGGGAGTCCTGAAAAAGTCGGACTTCTACCCGGTTCCCTGCGTGGTCCCGGTATCGGACCTGGTGGAGGCATATACCGGGAAACCCCAGATCAGGTTTACTGCCCATCAGCACTGCGGAGCAGCCACCTATGCATTTGTCACCAAGGAGGGCCTGATGCCCATCAACCGAATGGTGGATGTGGACAGTTTTTTTGCCTCCCTTGAACAGACTGCAGAGAAACTGAAAAAAGGCGGCTCTATCAATAAATACAAGGCTCTTCTTGAGGGGATCAAGGAACTTCATTCCTCGGTGAAGAAGAGCGAACAGGGGAGTACCACTGATTTCTGGAAGTTGATCATGAAAGCCCTGGTCCTGCAGAACTTCGAGGCGTTACGTGATTTCCACTGGAATGCACTTTTCATCGGTACCATGCACTTCATGGACCGGTACAACTATGACCTGGGCAGGGTCCAGCGGTGCTGCATCCATTACGCAACTCCGGACGGGACTCTCATCCCCTTCTGTACCTATAACAGCGGACCAGTCTACCGCGAAATAGTATGGAAGAAGTACAGCAAAGACTTCGAGGAATAATTTTTTCCTTTTTCCCGATTCAGCTTTGTTGAAATCCTATTTTCATGACCTACCCGGGGGATTTCGCACCCGCCACCATGGTAGCCCACGGCGCGATGTCTCCGAAAAGGGTTTCAAAGGGTTTCAAACCGGGCCGAAATTCCCCTAGTGAGATTCTGGATTTCAGAAAGACCGTGTAATCATGTAATTCGAATGACAGGAATGGCTCCCGGACCCAACGGCAGTCCAGACATATCCTGTTGGGGGCGCCACATCGGCGGGGCGAAGCCCCGGGAGCGTCTGGCGATACCTTATTACGAGAGGATGAAAACGCCGCCGCTCACGAAGGGGTCCCTGCAACGGGGAATAAGGAATCTCATCAGGTATCATGCAGACATGCCAAGAATCGAAAGAAAAAAGGCATGGGCCTATGGAAATTTCAGATTGATACATTCTCCATTCTTTACTGCGATCCCGGCAATGGCCAGGTCCTGGATGGCAAGCCCTGTCGAGTCAAAGATTGTTATCTCCTCATTTCCCTTTCTCCCGGCCTTTCCAAGGATAACCTCACCCAGGGTTCCCCGGATGCTCTCAACGGTGAAGGAGCCTTCTCTTATGGGTACATTGATCTCGCCTGAATGCACTGCCTGCGCCGGATCGTCTACAAACACCGTCCCACGGGAGAGGATCCCGGGGTCGAGCTCTTCTTTTCCGGGGGCATCCGCTCCGATGGCGTTGATGTGCGTCCCCTCGTGGATCCACTCGTCTCTGATCAGCGGTTTCCGGGAAGGGGTGGTGGTGACCACCACGTTCGCATCGCACACCCTCTCCAGGGACACGCTCTCACAGTCAAATCGGGAATACTTCCCGCAAAAAGCCAGGGAATTCTGCTCTTTTCTGCTCCAGACGAGTATCTTCCGGATCCGGAGCTCCTGGGCGATCGCCTCGACCTGGGCTCCCGCCTGCCTTCCGCTTCCTACGACCCCCAGCGTGATCTCGTCGGATGGGGAGAGGTATTTTGCCGCCACCGCCCCCGCGGCACCCGTCCTCATATCGGTCAGCCGGGTCGCATTCAATATTGCCTCAGGTATGCCGTTCTCCACCGAAAGGAGCACGGTGAGTGCCATGACCGTGGGGAGACCGGATTTTGGGTTTTCGGGGTGCACGTTCACCACCTTCACTCCGGCGGTATTCAGTGAGGGAATATACCCCGGCATGGTCCGGAAATCGCCATGCTCAAAGTTGATGTAGACTTTTGGGGGCATCTGGACTTTTCCCCTTCCATGCTCGGCAAACGCCTCTTCCACCGCCCTGTTGACCTCACGGAGGTCCAGCCCGGCTTCAGGAGTCGGATAATATCTCATGGTCCGATTATTACTGCTTTGGACCTGATGAACCTGACCAACCCGATCCCACCTTGTCCCGAGCGTGAGAGTTATCCCCTTACGGGTTCAAAATTTCTGAACAGAGATCCGGTGTCCTTTCATGATCACCATCATCCCCAAACCTACGGACACTCCCGGCGACAACTCCACCGGGATGGTCATCCGGGAACTGCAGAAGAGGGGTCACCCCCATTCCATCCTGGATATCGACAGACTTGACCCCTTCGATTGCGAGCTTGCCGGAGGCGTGATCTGGGTGTGCGGGTTAAGGCAGGACCAGCACCAGTTCGAGGTCATCAATGCCCTCTCGGTAGATCACCGGCTGATCAATTCGCCACTTTCCATCTTCACCTGCGCGAGCAAAGTGATGACCAGCGCCCTTTTACAGAAGCATAAAATTCCAACCCCGAAAACCCTCTTCACCGCATCACGGGATGAGGCGACACGGTTCATGCGGGAACAGGGACGGGTGGTCTCCAAACCCGTATACGGATTCGATGGCATCGACGTGAAACTGGTGGAGTCCCCGGACAACCTGCCGTCAGCACCCTATTATCTCCAGGAATATGTCCCCAATGACCGTGATTACAGGATATTCGTGATAAACGGAAGGGCGGTGGGAGGGATAATGCGGGTGTCGGATACCCTGGCCCATAACATCCACCAGGGCGGCATAGGAGTCCCCTGCGAGATAGACGCTGAAATGCAGGAGGTTGCCGGCAGTGCCGCAAGAGTGGTCGGTGTCGACTATGCCGGCGTCGACCTGCTTCGCACCAGAGAAGGCTACTGCGTGCTGGAGGTAAACGGCACCCCGAACTGGCACTGCATGTCTGCCCCTATTCCGAGACTCCTCGCCGATTACTTTATCGAGCAGGAACGATGTGAACGGAGGTGAGTGTTGGTTGCCTACGGCAGGCATCTTCAGAAAATTTACCGGTTAAAATCGCTCCGACATCCTTATCAATTTTGGGGGGATTACTTCCGTGCTGATTCCGACTCTTTTTTTGCCAGGATCGGTTGAAATTCTAATCCTGACCCGCAGGGTTTCCGCGTCCGCCTGATGAATTTTTTTGAGAATTATCGCCTCGATGACTGCCGAATGGGGGATCCCGCGGGACTTCGGTGAAAAAACAAGAATTTCAGGGAGAATTACGATGCAGAAATAGAATTGCTTAGGATTTTTTTTGTTTTGATATTACTGGGCGTATTCCATCTCTTTCAGGGTCTTGTCGGCAAGTTCCTTCATCCTGGCAGAGATCCTACCTGACGCCGAGAATTCCACGTCCTTCATTGCATTGGCGATCTCGTTGCCTAGCACAAATATCGCATACTTGTGCTCCATCTTGCTTTTGTGCATCTGGTTTGGGTTGATC
>Ga0075318_1000025_pt1 | contig 14399 bp, 12 predicted proteins | sample MayberryNE_TuleB_2_FD_120050 | JGI IMG/M metagenome (GOLD analysis project Ga0075318, IMG submission 120050) | Natural and restored wetland microbial communities from the San Francisco Bay, California, USA, that impact long-term carbon... | ecosystem: Environmental > Terrestrial > Soil >...
CGAAGAGCTTCTTCCACTGGTAACCCTTGCGGGAGAGGACTGGGACACGATCACTCCTGAAAAGGCTGAAATCCTGGTCGAAAACTTCGGGATAACACCTGCCGAGATCGAGGCAGCAGGGCCGGACCGGATGGTGGAACTGGTTCTCGAACGTGTAGCCCTGCTGGAAGTGTACAGATAAGCATGTATACAGGTTAAGCCGGCGGACCGTTGTCCGGTCAGGAAAGGGTACATATCCGGATTGGTGAAGGGATCCCGCCGGAATCCGGGCTGATTTGTAGAACTTCGAACGCCAGGACCCGAATGGGCGTTGCATGTCGGTTGACCCGGCGATCCGCACTCACTTATTCGCGTGGGTGAGGATATGCCTGATCTCAGGAAGGATGAGTGATGCCATCGCGAGCCGAACCGCCTTGGTGGAACCTGGAATACAGAAGATCACCTTCCCGTTGATGATCCCCGCCAACGCCCGGGACAGCATGGAAGCGGTACATATCTCTTCATAGCTCTTCATCCGGAAGAGCTCCCCGAACCCGTCGATCTTCTTCTCCAGAAGAGGGGCCACCGCCTCGATGGTACAGTCGTCATGCGTCAGCCCTGTCCCACCATTTAGCACCACGCAGTTGCATGATTCCATCGCGTTGATTAACGCCCCACGGATGGCATCGATCCTGTCGGGAATAAGCGCGTAGTACATCACGGGGATCTCCCCGCCGGTGAAGAGCTCTTTTATTACCGCGCCGCTCGTGTCACTGGCCTTGTTCCTCGACGTAGAAACGGTGATTACTCCGGCAGCGATTGATAAAGGCTCGAGATGTGTGGGATCCATTATGTACATTTTGGGCATTGGTAATATCAATTATGTACTCGTGCGCGGATCCCCGGTGAATGGTGCAGCTGAAAATGGAATCATACAGCGAGGGACCCCATCATTTCCACTGGAGCCTGTGGAGGATACACGGTATTCGGGTACCCGGGCGGATGAAAGATGATCGGTCACGGTAGTCCTCTCCCTCGAGACCTATAGTTACCTTAAGGCGGCTCATAATTCTATTGAGGTGCATGGCGTGAGTTCTGCTCCCATGCGGTTCTCAGGTCTTTGTTCTTCCATTCCCGCGTAACAAGGGGTTCTATAATTTTTCTCCATCCATGTAGTCTCATAGTAGCTTTGTCAGAATACCCTCCGATATTGAGGGAGGCAATTTTCTCTGGCAGGTGCAAACCCCTTTGTTTCCTATGGAAACGGCGTAACAAGGGGTTCTATAATTTTTCTCCATCCATGTAGTCTCATAGTAGCTTTGTCAGAATACCCTCCGATATTGAGGATGGCAATTTTCTCTGGCAAATGCAAACCCCTTTGTTTCCTATGGAGACGGCGTAAATCACAGATATTTTATAATTCAGGCTTCATTCCGGATTTTTTTCTACTCTATATGCCCTGAAAATGAAGTGGTTGTTGGAAAGTGTATAATTTCATTATTAAGACAAGGTAAGAATCAGGTTTGCTGGAAATCCAGTTATTTTTGGTAAAATCCCGATAATGTGAACTATCACTATGGTCTGCAGCTCCTTTATCTCTCTATATCATGCATGACGAGTCTGATTGGGAATTGAACCCCTTAATTTCCTGTGGAACTCCATTGTTTCCTGATAATTCCACGAATCGGTGGGAAATATCGTGGAATTTCTTCTCTATAGGTTCTCTAGATATCTCTCAAAGTCTCGTAAATATCATGTTTTCATCTATTCCCAAGATCGATTCAATGCATTTTTATTACTGAAAAAGTACAGGATACATCAAGCTGCCTTTCGGAAAAAGGTACAAAAAAACATCGTGTGCCTTTCGAAACTTTCCAGTGGAAATGAAAGGGTAGGGGTGGTCCGGGTACCGCTTCCAGATTCTATTGGAAGAACCACGCCGGCGTATAAAAAGAACTCCGATTATAGCCCTTCGATTCCCTTTAAAAGGAATTACAATTGATCCTCCAATGGAAACAAGGGGGTTTATCTGATCACCAAAAGATCACTTTTTTCAAGTAAGGGCTGCATATGATCCTCTCCTCAGGGGGTATACATGCCTGACGATCAGGAAACATCACTAGGTCTTTTTAAACGCTATCTTGCAAACAACAAGATATTCAAAAACAGGGAAGTATTGCGACATTCATATCGCCCCCAGATCCTCCCGCACAGGAGACCCCAGATCGATCAGGTAGCCTCGATCCTTGCGCCCGCGCTCAAGAACGAAACTCCCTCAAATATCCTCATATACGGGAAAACAGGAACCGGAAAGACGGCCTGTGTACGCTATGTAGGGACCGAACTGGAGAATGCGAGTGGTCATATGGGTACCATCTGCCGCGTGGTTCACCTGAACTGTGAAGTCATCGATACTCAGTACAGGGTCCTTGCCCAGATCTCGAAAAGTATGCTCGGAACGGATGAACTGGCCAGCGATAAAGCACGCATCCATATTCCCATGACCGGATGGCCCACCGACCAGGTCTACCAGGAGCTAAAAAACCAGCTGGAATCCTCGGGTGGGGTTCTCATCATTGTCCTGGACGAGATCGATAAACTGGTGAAGAAGAGCGGAGACGAGACCCTTTACAACCTCACCCGGATCAACACCGACCTGCGCCGGTCCAAGGTGAGTGTGATCGGGATCTCCAATGACCTGAGTTTCAAGGACTTTCTGGACCCGAGAGTACTGTCCTCCTTGTCCGAGGAAGAACTGGTGTTCCCCCCGTATAATGCACCCCAGCTCTGTGACATTCTCCAGCAGAGGGCCGATATGGCATTTGCGGAGAGTGCACTCGACGAAGGGGTAATTCCTCTCTGTGCGGCACTTGCCGCGCAGGAACACGGTGATGCCAGGAGGGCGCTCGATCTCCTGCGCGTGTCGGGCGAGCTCGCGGATCGCCAGGACGGTGACCGGGTCTCCGAATCACATGTGAAGATGGCACAGGCAAAGATCGAGACCGATAGTATGATCGAATGCATCGCCACCTTGCCGACCCAGAGCAAAGTGGTCCTTTATTCCATGCTCCTCCTGGAACAGATGGGCCAGGCCATCTTTACCAGCGGAGAAGTGACCAGGATTTACAAGGAACTTGCACCCGCCCTTGACCTCGATGTTCTCACTCACCGGAGGATCACCGACCTGATATCGGAACTGAACATGCTCGGGGTGATCAATACCAGGGTAGTCTCCCGGGGGAGATACGGTAGGACAAAAGAAATGTGGTTCGACGCAAATACCAGTAAGATATGGGGAGTTATCCTCAATGACCCCCGCCTGAACAGCGATGAGCTGGCGGTGCGGGACCTTGAGTGGGTAAAGTCCCTTTTCAGGTGAACAAGAATGGACGAGAAAGACCTCCTCCTCCTGCATCTGCTGGAGGAAAACAGCCGGCTCTCCATCGGAGAACTGGCGGTGATGACCGAGCTTGGGCCACAGGACGCAGAGTGCCGGATTGCCGCTCTTGAGGCAGCAGGGATCATCCGGAGCTACAACGCACTGGTGGACTGGGAGCGGGCGGGCACCGGGGAGGTCGCCGCCATTATAGAGCTCAAGGTGAATCCGGAGCGGGACTACGGATATGACCGGATTGCCGAGCGGATTACCCGCTTCCGCCAGGTCAGGTCCCTGCGGCTCATCACCGGGACGTACGATCTCCAGGTCATCATAACCGGGAAAAGCATGCAGGACATCGCCAGGTTTGTCTCCGAGTACATCGCTCCCATGGACCGCATCCGGGAGACGGCCACCCATATCGTCATGAAGTCCTACAAGGAGAACGGGCATGCGTTTCTTGAAAAGGAGTCCGCAGAAAGGATTCCCTTCTCCCCGTAAAGGTGATGGCGATGAGGGATTTTGTCTCAGAGCGGGCCAGGACCATCCCCCCCTCGGGGATACGGAAGTTTTTCGATCTCGCACTCACCATGGAGGACGTCATCTCCCTGGGAGTCGGTGAACCAGACTTTTCCACCCCGTGGAACCTCTGCGAGGCCAGCATCTATTCCATCGAACAGGGGGGGACCTCGTACACCTCGAACAGGGGATTGCAACCATTACGGGAGGCGCTCTCCAGGTGGCTTGCCCAGAGGTACGGACTGGCGTACAGCCCCGATCATGAGATGGTAATCACCACCGGAGTATCCGAGGGTCTGGATATCGCGGTCCGGGCGGTCACCGATCCCGGTGATGAGATACTGGTAGGAGAGCCCTGTTATGTATCCTACGCACCCTGCGTCACCCTTGCCGGAGGAACTCCTGTTCCCGTATCCTGCGGGGAAAAGGACCATTTCCGGCTCAACCCCGACAAGTTGATGGAACGGATCACCCCAAGGAGCAAAGCGCTGATCATGAATTTTCCCAACAACCCTACGGGTGCGGTGATGCGAAGGGATGACCTGAACGGTATCGCCGATATCGCGACCGATCATGACCTCCTCCTGATCAGTGACGAGGTCTACTCCGAACTCACGTATGACGGGGAACATGCGGCCACCGCGACGGTGGGGGATCTCTGGGAACGGACCATCACACTCAATGGATTTTCCAAGGCCTACGCGATGACCGGGTGGAGGATCGGCTACCTCTGCGCACCGGAACCGCTCTGCGATGCCGCACTCAAGATTCACCAGTATGTCATGCTCTGTGCCCCGGTGATGGGCCAGATCGCGGCACTTGAGGGAATAAGAAAGGGTGAGGCGGAGAAGGACCAGATGGTGCGCGAATACCGGGTCAGGAGAAACATGATCGTGGACGGGCTCAACCGGATAGGCCTCTCCTGTCATGTACCGGAAGGAGCGTTTTATGCGTTTCCGTCTGTTGCATCGACCGGAATGTCTGACCTCGAGTTTGCGGAGAGGCTTCTCATGGAAGAGCATGTGGGGGTCGTCCCGGGGAGCGTCTTTGGTACGGGGGGAAAGGACCACCTCAGGTGCGCCTACGCAGTCTCCCGGGAGAACTTGAAAGAGGCGCTGAAACGGATGGAACATTTCATCGAAACCCACTGCTCTTCCTAAACCATCCCTTTTCTCCCGGATCACAACCGTTATGTAGTGCAATTGCCACCCACTCTCCATGAGACTGGTAACTATCAATGCCACGGTAGATCTCCTCGCCCTGATCCTGTTCGTTCCCTCATTTATCACGGGAGCGGTGCTGCTCTGGGTCCTCCCGTCAGGTGGCGGCGGGTTCCAGGGTGGGGCGGGCCTTGCTTCAGGGGCGAATATTTTCCTGGGACTCTCCCGCCAGACCTGGGTAAACATCCACGATGTCACCTCAATCATCTTCACCATCCTCCTGGTCCTGCACCTTATCCTCCACTGGCGGTATTTCAGGAGGATCGATCGCTGCTTCAGGGCAAAAAAACAGGATAAGTGCCTGGCAGAACCGGAGATGAAAGGATAGCCGGAGCGCACCGTTATTCGTGGCCTCACGAGCGAGTGAACCCCCGGGAGAAAGATGGCTCCTTTTTTTTGGGATAATTAGGTTTTCAAACCCCTCCATGAAGAAAAATAGGAATTCTGAAGCCGGATGGATTTTTTATACACGAATTTTGAAGGGTATAATTCTGCAGGTCCGTGACCCGCGAAGAATCAGTATCTTTTTCGACCACGAAAAGGGGTGTATAATTTTATGGCGTATCTCGACTCATACTGTACGGTTGCACAATGAGCTGTACGATCATAGTCGGCGGATTTTTTGGGGATGAAGGAAAAGGCAAGATTGTTGCCCATATCGCACATCACGACAGGCCGACCATAATCTCACGCGGGGGCGTCGGCCCGAATGCGGGCCACACCGTCCAGGTGGGCGAGAAGGAGTACGGGGTACGGATGGTACCCTCCGGCTTCATCTACCCCGATGCCCGCCTGTTTATCGGTACCGGGGTGCTGGTGGACCCCCGGGTGTTTAAGCAGGAGATAGACCTGCTCGGGGTGGGGGACAGGACCTTCATCGACCGTCGTTGCGGGATCATCGAGGAGGATCATATCCGCAGGGATAAAGGGAGCGAATACCTGGCGAAGACGATCGGCAGTACCGGGAGCGGATGCGGTCCGGCAAATTCCGACCGTGTGCTCCGCACCTCCCGGCAGGCGAAAGATGTCCCGGAGTTGCTACCCTACCTGATCGATGTTCCCCTGGAGCTGAATACCGCAATTGACCGGGGTGAAACCATCCTCCTGGAAGGGACCCAGGGATTCGGCATCTCACTCTACTTCGGCACCTACCCCTTCGTCACCAGCAAGGACACCTCCGCATCCCAGATCGCGGCGGACAACGGGGTCGGCCCGACCAGGATCGACGATGTGGTGGTGGTCTTTAAGGCGTTCCCCACCAGGGTAGGGGAGGGACCTTTCTCCACCGAGATGGAACGATCCGTCTCGGACAGCATGGGGATCCAGGAGTTCGGCACCGTCACCCATCGCCAGCGGAGGATCGGTCAGTGGGACGGAGGGATGGCGCGTTACTCGGCGATGATCAACGGATGCACCCAGGCCGCGATCACCGGTATCGACCGGGTGGACAAGGCCTGCTTCGGGATCAAGGAATACTCGAAACTGACACCGAAGGCGAAGGAGTTCCTGGCCCAGGCGGAAGAGGATATCGGTCACCCCATCACCCTCATCTCTACCGGGCCTGAGATTACCCAGATCATCGATATCCGGGACGAACGATGAAAAGGAGTCTTCACGCCATACTCTGTTGCCCGGTATGTAAGGGGGAGCTGACACTGTGCGTAACCCGTGAAAGCGAGGAGGAGATCCTCGAAGGCACGCTTACCTGTGCGGCCTGCCGGGTGTCATATCCCATCGAGGACGGCATACCGGACCTCATCCCCAGAAGTAAAAGTGCAGGTTGCGGGGATTAAATAATAGAATACCACAGGGTGCCGGGATCTTTCACCATTCACTTTATCGTGGATTCTTCCTTTCATTTTTTCATTACATCTGCAGGGGCTTTGCAACGTGGATAACAATATTGTTCTGCTGGCACTACCGCTGATTGTTCCCCTTGCGCTCCTCGTGGACCGGGTCGTGGGGGACCCGCGGTCGGGGTTCCACCCGGTGGCGCTCCTTGGCTCATTTATCGGGGTCTGGGGTCGTCCGGAACGTTATTCCGCGGGTATTCAGCGGGTAGCCGGTGCATTGTTCTGGATCATCACCGCGTTTCTTTTCGCGCTGCCATTTTTCCTGGTTCAGTTCTATGCACCCGCGCTGGTTCTTCTCATTCTCGGCCCTTTCCTTCTCAAGGCCTGCTTCGCATGGCGTTCCCTTGAGGAGCACCTTTTCTCTGTGGTGGAGAGCACGGCTTCGTCACTCCAGGCGGCGAGGGGAAAGGCGGGCCTCCTTGTTAGCAGGGATACTCTTGGGCTCAACGAAGAGCAGGTGCTCTCCGCGGCGTACGAATCGGTCACCGAAAACCTGGTGGACAGCATCGTCTCGCCCCTTTTTTATTACGGCCTCTTCGGGCTTACCGGGGCCGCGGTCTACCGGGCGGCAAATACCATGGACGCCATGCTGGGGTATCGCGACGAACGGGCCCGGTTGGGCTGGTGGTCGGCCAGGGCCGACGATGTGGCGAACTATATCCCGGCTCGGGTCACGGGAGGGCTGCTGCTCATCTATTTCACCGGCAAGGGACGCTTTCAACCGGCATGGCAGGCATTCCTGCGGGACAGGCACAAACGTCCCGGGTACAACGGGGGAATTCCTATGTCCATAATGGCAGGAGGGGTCGGGATCCGGTTTGAGAAACCCGGGGTCTATACCATCGGTCCGGGCGAGCGGTCGCTCAAAGAGGCGGGGATGGAGATAATCCGGGCGGAGCGGGCAATAACCCTCATATTCGCCATACTACTCACCACATCACTTTTATTGGGATCGTTCGCCCAATATATGGGCATATGAGACTCGAGGAACTGAGGTTCGGCACCGAGTTGATCAAGCGCGGTTTTGCGTCCATGCAGAAGGGAGGAGTGATAATGGACGTGGTCAATGCCGAACAGGCGACCATTGCCGAGCAGGCGGGGGCCGTGGCGGTCATGGCCCTGGAACGGGTGCCGGCCGATATCAGGAAAGCGGGTGGTGTGGCCCGCATGGCGGATCCGGAGAAGATCCTGGAGATCATGGATGCGGTCTCTATCCCGGTGATGGGGAAAGTGCGGATCGGCCACTTTGTTGAGGCTCAGATTCTCGAGGCGCTGGGGGTGGATATGATCGATGAGAGCGAGGTGCTCACCCCGGCGGATGAGCAGTTCCATATCGAGAAGTCCAAATTCACCGTTCCTTTTGTGTGCGGAGCCCGGGACCTGGGAGAAGCGATGCGCCGGATCCATGAAGGAGCGGCGATGATCCGGACCAAAGGGGAGGCCGGCACCGGCAATGTGGTTGAGGCGGTCCGCCATATGCGGGCGATATTGGGGGAGATCCGGGCCCTCCAGGGGCGATCACCCCAGGAGATCGTGGACCGTGCGAGGGCCCTGGAGGCCCCTGCCGAGCTCCTTCTCGAGACGGTGAAACTGGGGAGGCTTCCGGTGGTGAACTTCTCCGCAGGGGGGATAGCCACTCCCGCCGACGCGGCGATGATGATGCAGCTCGGCGCGGACGGGGTCTTCGTCGGTTCGGGGATCTTCCTCTCGGAACATCCCGAAAAGATGGCCAGGGCGATCGTGGAGTCTGTAAACCACTACGAAGAGCCCGGGATCGTCGCCGAGGTGAGTAAGGGCCTGGGCGACGCCATGCGGGGCCTGGACGTGCATACCCTGCGGGAAGATGAGGTGCTCCAGTACCGTGGGCGTTAAGATCGGGGTGCTGGCCCTCCAGGGAGATGTGAGCGAGCACATCAGGGCCTTTGAAGAAGCACTCCGGCAGATGGAGGTTTCGGGTGACGCAGCAGTCGTCCCCCTGAGGAAAGCCGGCCAGATACCTGACCTCGATGCGATCGCCATACCGGGCGGTGAGTCGACCACCATATCCCGGCTGATCGACAAAAACGGGATGTATTTCCCTCTTACCGAATTCGAGGGGGGGATCTTCGCCACATGTGCAGGGATGGTCATCATCGCCTCGAAGGTGGATGACCCCAGAGTCCATCCCCTGGGCCTTATCGGGATCGAGGTGGAGCGAAACGCGTTCGGCCGGCAGAAGGAGTCCTTCGAGATGGACCTGCCGATCGCCGGCATGGATTCTCCGTTCCATGCGGTCTTTATCCGGGCCCCCGTCGCGGTGCGGCATGATCCCGATGTCCAGGTGCTTGCCCGCATCGATGCGGGTATCGTGGCGGTCACCCATGGGAAGCACATGGCCCTGGCGTTCCACCCAGAACTGGGCCATGACTACCGGCTGCACCAGCGGTTCCTGGGAACCCTGGGGATCAGTTGATCGGGCGGGATTATCCCGGTTTTTTTGAAAAATTTGAGTCAGTAACCACCCGAATCACCGAAAAAACCTGTGAATCAGATCCGGGTTTCCTGCATGCGACGCCTCCCGGGACTCCGCCTCGCCGCTGCGGCACCCTCTGACGGGATAAGCCCGGGCAATTGGATGTATTTGTTTTGTAAATTGAGAGAACGGGTTCCTGAACCTCTGCCGGGGCGTTCTTCGGGGCGGCGGAACTATTTTGCTTTTTTGCTGAACATTCCGGAGAGAAAAGAATTACTCTCCTGACGCTCCGCCCCGCCGCTGTCGTGTCCCAAACGGGGATAGTCATGGACAGTTCGGTAGAGAGATCTAGCTAAAGCATTTGAACTGACGCCTGGGGCGCCCCATCTGGGACGGCGGAACCATCCTGTTTAAGCGACTTTCTGGTGAAAACTGAATTACTATCCTGACGCTCCAGTGGTTAATTCAACAGTCCAGGCCATTCCCGTCTGGGGTGGCCATGAAAAAGGTGAGTGACACTGTGGAGAAGCGAGGCGTATGCTGTGCACTTCCGGCTACCCTCACCATTCGGTTTCATCCACGACCGTAGTTCTCCCAAACGGGCCAGGACCGAAATGTCGAGGAAGGATTTTCGAAACGAATTGATGAGAAAAAAAGATTAGAGCAGGAAGATCGGTGCAAAGACGACCGATACAATTGCCATAAGTTTTAACAGGATATTCAGTGCGGGACCGGCGGTGTCCTTGAACGGGTCGCCGACCGTGTCACCGGTTACTGCGGCCTTGTGGGCGGGTGAGCCTTTGCCCCCGCTGTGGCCCTGTTCGATGTACTTCTTGGCATTGTCCCAGGCTCCTCCGGCATTGGCCATCATGATGGCCAGCACGAACCCTGCCCCGATAGAACCGACCAGAAGACCGGCCAGGGCCTCCTTTCCGAGTAAGATCCCCACGATGAGCGGCGAGGCGATGGCCAGAGCGCCAGGGAGGATCATCTGTTTGAGTGCGGCATTGGTCGAGATGGTGATCGCGGCATTATAGTCAGGTTCCGCAGTGCCCTCCATCAGGCCGGGGATCTCCTTGAACTGGCGCCGCACCTCGGTCACGATGTACCCGGCGGCTTTCCCCACGGCGGTCATGGCGAAGCTGGAGAAGAGGAACGGGAGCATGGCCCCGATCAGGATACCCACGAAGGTGATGGGGTCCAGCATGTTCACGATATTCAGGTTCACTGCCTGGGAATATGCGGCGAAAAGCCCGAGCGCGGTCAGAGCGGCACCACCGATGGCAAAGCCCTTGCCGATGGCGGCGGTGGTGTTCCCTACGGAATCAAGAGTATCGGTGATCTTGCGCACCTCGGGGTCCTGGTGGGACATCTCCGCGATACCTCCGGCGTTGTCCGCCACGGGTCCGTATGCATCCACCGAGAGGGTGATCCCCAGTGTTGCCAGCATCCCTACGCCGGCGATGGCGATACCATAGAGGCCGGCCTGGCTGGAGGCGATGAGAATCGCGACCGCAATGATGATCACGGGGATAAAGGTGCTCTCCATCCCCTTGGCCAGGCCTGCGATGATATCTGTCGCCGCGCCGGTCTCACAGGACTTGACGATCGCGAGCGTGGGAGCCCGGTCATACGAGGTGTAATACTCGGTGATCAGCCCGATGAGGAATCCCGCAACCAGCCCGGTTACGGTGGCGATGAACACTCCGATGAACTGCGGACCCAGAAGGGCATCAACCAGGAAATAGGCGGCGATCACCGTGATGATCAGGCTGGCGAATGTCCCCGCATTGAAGGCCTTATGGATCGCGCCGGGTTCGTTCTTCGAGGTCCGCACGAAGAAGGACCCGATGATCGAGGCGATGATCCCGGCCGCCGAGATGAAGAGCGGCAGGAGCACGAGGTTGATGATGCTCACACCCAGGAACTGGGCTGCTGCCGCGGCAGTTACCGCGATAAGCATGGTGGCGACCATGGCACCGACATAGGACTCGTACAGGTCTGCACCCATCCCTGCGATATCTCCTACGTTGTCCCCTACATTGTCTGCGATGACCGCAGGGTTGCGGGGGTCGTCCTCGGGGATGCCCGCCTCGACCTTGCCCACCAGGTCAGCACCTACATCGGCGGCCTTGGTGAAGATACCTCCACCCACACGGGCGAAGAGCGCGATCGAGCTGGCCCCCAGGGAGAACCCGGAGACTACGTTCACGCTCGCCGCAAGGTCGAGCGTGGAGAAGGTGCTTACCGCATAGAGCGTGGTGGACAGGCCCGCAAGGCCCAGGCCCACCACGGTGAGGCCCATGACCATCCCGCTGGAGAAGGAGACCTTGAACGCGGCGGCCATCCCTCTCCGGGCGGCATTCGTGGTCCTGACGTTGGCCCGGGTCGCGGCGTTCATGCCGATGAACCCTGCTGTCGCGGAGAGGACCGCCCCCACGATGTAACATCCTGCGGTGAGGGGGTTGATCACCAGCGTGAGCACGATGGCGAACCCGACCATGAAGACGGCGATGTACGTGTACTGCCGTTTCAGGTAGACCATGGCCCCCATATGGATCGCCGATGCGATCTTCTGCATCAGCTCGGTGCCTGTGCCCTCCTTCTTCATCGTGCGAAACGAGATCGCGGCGAATAGAAGCCCGATAAGTGCACAGATTGGTATTATAATAAACATGTCCATTGAAAGACAGACCTCCAGAATATATCCACACACACGGTTTTGTTGTGTTAAAGATTATAGTTCGTAATCCAAGGATAAAAAATTCACGAATTTATTTTGAACAGGTGACCTTTCCGCACCCCCCGGGGGTGCCCCACCCGGCTTTTCGCGCCGGTTAGTTGAAGTCCAGCACCTGGGTCTGCAGGTTCTGGAGGTCGAGGACCACGGCTTTGGCCGGGGTCGGGTGGATATTCATTTGCTTCTGGAACGCAGTCTGGGACTGCCAGGTCCCCGAATTTATGGACAAGGTACCCCGGTATTCGGTAATTCCCATGATATGGATATGCCCGGTGTGCAGCACCTCCGGGATAGGGTCGATGATCAGCCCGTCCTCGCGTGCGGCCGCGATGGGAGTCCTCCTTCCGTATGTGGGCGCCAGATGCCTCCGCTGGAGCATCCCTTCCAGCATTGGTGCGGCGTTCTGATAGGAAGCGCCGGGGATGAGGCTGATCATGTCATCGATGGACCTCCCATGATACATCTGAATGCGCACCCCCTGGAGGTTCACCAGCGCGGGGTTCTCCACGAATTCACAATTTGAGGGGAATTTTCCGGTGAACTCTTCAGGGATGGCGGGCTGGGGCTCCGCGCTCCGCACCACGTCGTGGTTCCCGGGGGCCACGACGATCCGTATCCGGGAGGGCAGGTCCGAGAGCATCTTTCCAAAGACCTCGTACTGCTCGTAGATATTGGGAATAGTGAGCTCACGCTCCTGCCCCGGATATATCCCGATCCCATCCACCAGGTCCCCGGCTATCAGCAGGTAGGAAACATCCGAACCATCGAGCCAGTCCGCGAAGCGATTCCATGCCTCTTCCAGAAAGGTATCGCTCCCTACATGCACGTCAGAGATGAGCACCGCCTTTCCCGGACCTTCGCTGGTGAAAGGTGAATGAGAGAGAGGAATGTCCGGCCTGAAGAGCTGATCCGAAAAGAACAGCCGCCCGTCCGCGGAGAGCGTCCCCCGCACGCCCACAACCTCGTCCGGGACGAGCAACTCTGCATCTGAAAAACCGGGGCGGTCCTTGTTGAACAGAACCGGGATGGTGCCCGTAGTATCCTCAACCTCTGCCATCCGATGCCCGTTGGTGGTCCCGCGGACATCCATCACCAGCCCGGTGATGGAACAGAGTTCCTGCTTATATCTGCCCGTCTTTATCAGCGCCTCAATGGGTATGGGGTCGATCCTGCTCCGGATCATCGAACCCAGGCGGTTGTACCGGTCCCGGAAGTAGTGCACATAATCTCCCACCACGCAGGGGCCCGAGGACGTCCCCGACCTGCCGCGCACCACTTCGCACTGGGGATCTGTGAGGAAACGGCTGCCGTCCCGGTCGTGGGAGAGTCCGGGTATATGGCGCGTGGAGACCACGACGGTATCACCGGGGACACTGGCAAGAATACGGTCAATTAACCCGGGATCATCCTTTTCCGCCAGATATCTGACCACTTCCGGATGCACCTGGAGCCTCGTGTCGAGGAACCGCTGTACGATGGTCTGGGTATCCAGCATTGATCAACATATTTCCCGATGCCGGATATAGCGTTTTACTATCAGGCATGGTAAGTCGGGGGCCGGTCCCGGAAGTGTGGAGGACCGGAAAAGGTGTATTATGAAACCGCGCGAATAGTAAAGGAGAACGATGACGGACTCTGACAAAGGAAAAGGATCGCCTTCTCTGCGGGACCGGTTCAGGAGCGGGAGCAAAGCCGCGGAATGGGCACGGGAGCTGCTCTGGGTAGTCCTCGTGGTCGGAGGGGTCGCGCTGGCCCTGTTCCTGGTCTCGGGGACCTGGCCCGCGGTTGTCACCATCGAGTCGGAGAGTATGGTCCCCCATATGCAGGTGGGGGACCTGGTCTTCGTGGTGGCGCAGGACCGCTACGGACCGCTCCAGGACTGGACGGAGGGGAAGGAGAGCGGGTACATGAAGTTCGGGGACTATGGGGACGTTCTCATCTACCGGCCGAACGGCGCTGACAATTCGATAATCCCCCTCGTTACCGGGGGGGTCCACCCCATCATCCACCGGGCCATGGTATACACCGATGGGGGAGGTCCTATTCCCCAGTATATCAACCTCTACCGGGGACTGGCATCTCCGGTGGTCTACCTCCCGGCAACAATTGAAAACAACCAGCTGGTGCTCGCGAACGGCACGGTCATCAACGAGAGCACGGCAAACCCGGATATCGGATACATCGTTCAGTCCACTGTCATCGCCGCAAATCCGGGATATATTACCAAGGGAGATAACAACCAGGTGAGCGACCAGGGAAG
>Ga0075318_1000026_pt1 | contig 14243 bp, 8 predicted proteins | sample MayberryNE_TuleB_2_FD_120050 | JGI IMG/M metagenome (GOLD analysis project Ga0075318, IMG submission 120050) | Natural and restored wetland microbial communities from the San Francisco Bay, California, USA, that impact long-term carbon... | ecosystem: Environmental > Terrestrial > Soil > Wetlands...
CCCATATCGATTGTTTCCAACAATGCTAATTCCAACCGGTGCTGCTCTACTAAGTCGGCTAGTCGTAACAGTCTCTTTTTGCGGGCAGCTGGGGGCTGTCGACACCAAACTCCCGAGTCAAAACTGCGGCGAGCTTCACTCGCTGCCTTATTGACATCAGCAATATCGCAACTGGACACTTCGCACAAATTCTTCCCATCAATAGGGCTGGCACAAGCAAAGGTTTCACCTGAACAGGCTGCCACCCAATTCCCAGCAATGAGTGCCCTAGTTTCAAGATGAATCTTTTCCAGCGCCTCTGTAATCTGATGACTTGATATCTCCATCGCCATCACACTCCTCTATTGTAGTGAAAGGTAGTTAAAGATAGTTAAAAGTAAAAGGTTAACTCCGACATTTCTAGGAGGTCGCCTATTAACCATCATTTCGTTGAATCTATCGAGCAGAAAACTCTAACCTGCAACAGCAAATTTAATACTCTCTTAAGGTTTTGGTGCTACGATGGGTATTAGTTTAAACGATGCTGTAGGAGGCGACGACAGTGCCAAAAAATTTCATGTCAAATTTCTTTCTAAAGTCTAGAACTATCAAAAATATTGACTCTATCGCACTCCAGCAAGGAGGACTGCCAACTACAGTCGAGGGCATTACAGCACAGACCCTAGGCATCTACCATAAGCAAGCAATCTCTCACTTAGGAAATCTAAACAGTCTGCGTGACGGGATTTTACCTAGAGAGGTCATCGATCGATTGCTAGATTCATTGCCAATAGTCGCTGGCTCCCACCATGGCCCTCTCCCAGACCCTACTCCCGCTGAAAAAGTCATACACAACGTGGTCCTGGAAGGAAATCTGACACGAGCCAACCTAGAGCCTCTCAAACAGTACTGTCTAACTCGATATCAAAACCAACCCCAAGGCCACGAAAGATCTACGGTGTTGTACAAGAAATTAATCAAGGCAGGGCTATTAGCAGCGCGCCTGAATTTTGAAAAAGATCCTGAGCAATTCTGCAAACAGGCCTGGGGCGTTGACGACCGGGGTCAATTGCCAGCAGAACTTGATGCGGCAAAACAAACGATTCCAACTACAAAGAGAACATCGACCGACAAGGAGGCAGAGCAAGTTCTTGCAGCAACAAAAGGAATACTAGCGGCCAAAGATCAACTTTTCTCCAACGCCATCGCCCAAATGACGGCAAAAGACCCAGCTAATCCTAAGCCACCTAATTCCACCATTGCGAACGCACTAAAAACAGTGAACTCACAGACTTCAGCACTACAGGAAGTAGCGCAAGATCATTTCTTGGACCACACAACCACTGATAGACGCGAGAGTTTACAAAGAAAAGTAACGCTAGACCTTAATAACTTTTCGAACCCCAAACCTGAAAAAAACCCAACGATTCCCTATTTAACCCATAAAAACGCTAGAATTAAGGACGGTATCGAAAGCCTAAAAGAAAGAGAAGAGCTCCTCAAAAAACTAGGAGGCGATCAAGCTAATTGTAAAAACCTCCTGAACAAACTCGAAGAGCACAAGCGATTTAAAATCTACGCGGAAAACTACGATAACAAGCACCAAGAAGAGTGGGGACGCATACAAAGAGAAGTCGCGCAGTTAGAAAACACCCCATTATATACCAAAAATAAAGCTGAGATTGACAAGTATCTCAGTCTCAACAGCCTGACCAGCCTCTCTGATGAGTGGGCTCAAAATAAAAGGACAACCGATTTACTGTCCGGCGACTTCCCCAATGAGTTATCCGCTCTTCGGACAAATTATACTAACAATGGCTTGGATGACATTCGTAAAAAAATACAGCGAGACTGTAAAGAGAAGAGGCTCACTCACAAACAAATGGATGCTTATTCCAAAGAGCTACGAGACGCTGAGAAAAATTACACAACAGGAATACGCGCTTCATTACAGAGTAAAGAAGCACAGAAGGCTTTCGATATGGCTATCGGTCCAATACAAAAGATCCGCGCTCAATCTAATTCCTCAAAACTAGGATGGCGTCGCAACAACGGGATTCAAGCCAACTTTCAAGTTGTGGAGAAAATTCCTGAAATCGCGGCAGCTGACTTCCCTCCCAGCTGTCAAGCACTCGCTCGTGCTGGCAGCGCATCTGTGACTCAACTTAATACCTATATTAAAGAAGTCAATAAATCACTTGAGGAAAATAAATTCTACGCCGAATGCGCGAATGAGGCTGTCTTACTGGAAAATAAAGAAAAAATAGAGCGGAACAAGGTAATCATTGAGTCAACGACTAAAGAAATAGTTAACTTAATGCGAGCAATGCCTTATTTGCCAAAACATCCTAAATTTGACGAACTTCATCATGTGACGACCCGCCTCAACGATGGCCACTCTTCTTCTCCCATTCAGCAAGTATTATTCGAGAAAATTCTGGATGACCCAACACCGCGCCAGATCCTCATAAATGGAAAGTCACTTAAGTTTGAGACGAAGGATGCACAAGGTAATAAAATTGAACGTCTGGCAAGACTTCCTAACCGTTTCGTTTACAACCAGCTGTCAGATTTTTTAAATAAAAAAATAACGAAAGGAACCAAGATAGGGCCTTATACACTCAAGACCCAGGAAGAGGCAGACAAATTTAAAGAAAGAATCCTTTCGAATGTCAGCCGCTCAAAAACAGGCGGTTTACATATTGAATTTAATATGCACAAGATCCTGCGCTTTGATATAAAAGAGAATCTTAAGGGATTCGCTAAAAATAGCACTTGGGTTGGTAGAGTTCTAACTAGAACCCTAGAAGGAAGAACCCCTAAAGCAGAGGACTTTGAAGCATTTGGGAAAGAATTGTGTAAGGAATTTACTGGGCTACTGAAAGCATGTGCAAAACAACAGGACAATGGAGAAATTTACAGTAATGAGAGCTCTAAGCAACTCAACACGGAAATTAATTCGCCTGAATCTGTTGACAATAATAGGATCGGCGCCCGCATTATGTAATCAAGGGGAGGGGGAAACCCCTCCTCTTTTTCTCCTGTCGACACAAACAAGTGGGCTGGAACAAAAGGGAAAGATCAATTCACTTTCCTGCTTTAGAAGCCTATAATGAATTAGCCTAATTTCATTCGAATGGCCGACGCTGATGACTAACACAACAGATGACGAATTGCAGCAACAAATTGAACAAGCCGCTGACAAATTAAAGATTGAGCCTGACTTTCTTCGGCAGATTACTCCAGAAGAAATTGAATACTTACTGGACCGATGTCCTTTCCTGCAAATAGTAGGCCCTGAAACTCTTGAAACCCCTGGAGCTGTAAAAATTATACGAGCTTCGTCGGGATGGGATATTCATGACTACGGTGATGCGATGAGCAGCTCTCCAGGATCATTGTTGTTTGGAGGTGGCGATTTCCGTATTTATCTCTCAGAAATAGAAGCGAATGAAGGGGGCAGCCTCATCAACCCCGGTAAAGGGACTTTAGTCAACCAAGCGTTTATGACCGCTCGTGAAATGATTGAGATTGCAAACTCCAGAGGGTGGAGCATCGTGACGATTGTCGATGGCCACCGAATAATGAAGCGTGCCGCCTGGATTCAAGCGGAAATACTTGGGCTTGTTATCGATGGCTTCGAGCCGACAGAAGAAGACAAGCGTATTCGTGAATTATTCATGGAGTCAAAAGAATCTTTCGAATTACGTCGTGCCGTCATTCATAAAAATAAACCTTCAATCTAAAATCCAACATTCCCAACATTCCTACCTAAGATCGGCGATTCTTAAATAGGAATGTGTGGAAACCCTGTGAAGCAGTCGTCATCATCATCACCCGATTTACGGATTATTCGATTGCAACGACACAGAGAAAAGATCTCTTTTCTGATTTTTCTGATTCTCCTGCTTTTTCTGCGGCACGTCGACCTTCTTTTTTTTCTGATGCAACAGCTTACTGAATAAGTTTGCCGTCCACATTGATTTGATCGAATCAGCAGTTAGAGAAGTCTTTGGTTCCTTAAGATAAGCCCCTTGCACGAAGGACATGACGTTCACATCTCCTCTTGTTTTAGGGAATTTTTTCGGGTTAACCCATGTTTTACTAAAAAAACCAAAAATACTAGCAATAAGGGAAGACTCCAGCGGCGCAAGGATCAACCACTTCACCACTGTAGGTACTACAAAATGATTTATAGCACTAAAGGCAATATTCAAAGGAAGGGTGAGAGCACCTGCTGTCAACAAGATCGAAGTCACGAAACAAGCGACTTTTAGAGTTTGCCCCACTACCGCCAAACCAAAGAGCAACCAGTCTGATGACGTGCGCTCAGATTTTTTTGGCAATAACTCCCATATTCTAATATAGGCCCCAAAAAAATAATTAAAGGGATGAATGAAGGGCTCTAATGTGTTCTTAATCACCTCCAACACCGTAAACATAATAACAGAGAGAACGTGGGTCACATACCCAATCTTGCCTCGAAAGTAATGTCCTTTGTAAAGAACCGTATCATATCTCCCCAACCAACCCGCGAGATCTTCTGCTTTGCTAAGTAAGGCGTCAATCACTCGTGGCGGAAAAAGATAAGCAAGGTAGTTGGCGGCATAAGCCATATTATTCTGACTGTTGTCACCCTTAGAGTAAGGTAGTGTTAGAGCAAAAGTCCTGGGCGGACGATCATCCTCAGCATTTGTGATTTTTTTGAGCTCCACTCTTGCCGAAAACAATAACCCCTGCAGCAGATACATTTCTTTGTGTAAACAATAATCGTTATTGATCTTTTTTTCTTTCGCAGTGACACGATTATTCAACTCTATTATGATCTCTTCTGTATATTTATATTGGGTGTGACGTGCTTTTGATGTAGCCTCTAATATTTTTTCCCTGAATGTAGGGTCTTTTATTTTTGCATCTAAATTTTCCAAAACTATGTCTTTTGTATTTATATCACCCTTAAATATTTCTCCTTCAAAATTATGCACAACATACCCACCATCTTGACTTAAATAAATCTTTCCTTTCTCAGCTTTCTGATTATTCTTTTCAGGTAATTCTGACATTAATTTGAGCTCATACCCTTTACATCTCTTTTTTACCTCCTCCTTCAGGATATTCAATTGGGAAAGAGAACCGCTACTCTTTTGAGATTTTAGGAAGTCAAACTCTTCTCTAAGCTCTGCTAAAGAATACTTTTCATTTGCCTCACTTGACTGAGACTTGTCTTCTTTAAAAAGAGATTTCTTTCGTTTTTCTGAGCTTGCAAGTAGCTTGATCTCTCTTTCCATCATTTCTAAAGTGTCGCTAAAAGTGCCGCTATTTATTTCTAGGCTTTTTCTTATAGCTTCCAAACGATGTTCTTGAGCATAGGCTTCAAGAGCTGAATAAACTCCAAAAGTCTTATCAAACCAAGAAGCTTTTTCACGTGTAGTTAAATTCGGCCAAAGTGCATGCTTAACAAAGCAGTAGATACCGTACAATTCCTCTTTTAAACCGTGTCTCTCGTCGTCTTCAGAACCGTAATGTTTGCTCTTCATTTTCTACTCTTTCTCTATTAATCCGCATTCTGCAGTTAAAGCTGACAGAGGAATACTGCGGAAGATCAATTTTTAATATTTTTTTCTTTTTCTTATCTTTTATTCTACTACAGTCAACTTAAGACATTCTTAGATGGCGATTAAAGAATGATTAAAGACATTAGGATTTGTAGTAACGTGGAAGGCTTTGCATGAGTGAACTGTTTAATATGTTCTTTTTGGTCATTTTGCTGCTGGAAGCAGTCGAGGAATGGAGGCTTACCAATGAGTCGTGTCAGCTATGGCTACATCATCTCCTGCGGGTCCACATCTAAAGACCAGCGCACACGTCGACCCTCAGGATGCTGCTCGCAGCACTGGATTATTTGCACAACAGCAGTTCGCAGCGCCGCTCGCTGCACTGACTGCACTAACAACTGGGCACGATAACGTCCTGCCCGTCTTTCCATGGGGGCTGGCACGGGCCCCATCAACTCGACGCTATTTAAGAATCTCTGTTGCTCTAGCTGCTGTTTTATTTGCCGCAAAAAAGTGAGAGCTTTTTCTTGCTGGCTGGATTCAGTACGCAGAAGTGCCAAAAAGCCATGCGGTGGCAACTGTGTCAGCGCCCTCTCTTGTAACAAAGCAGAAGCAAAGGCTTCATACCCTTGCTCCAACAGCAAACGTAACAAGGGATGTCCCGGATGATGGGTCTGTATGAGCACTTCTCCCTGTTGTGCTTCACGTCCCGCTCGACCGGAAACTTGCACCAGCAATTGGGCCATACGCTCCAGGGCCCTAAAATCACTGCCATACAAACCGCCGTCTGCATCGACAACAGCAACCAAACTCAAGTGCTTAAAATGATGCCCTTTCGACACCATTTGTGTCCCAATCAATATCGAAGTTGTCCCCGCATGCACTCCCGCTAACAGAGCTTTTAGTTGACCTTTCTTGCGAGTAGTGTCACGATCAATCCGCGCCAAAGATACGCTCGGAAATAAATGCGTCAACGCCGTTGCCAGCTGTTCGGTTCCAACTCCCATTTCGCTTAATTCAGACTGGTGACAGGCCGGACAAACAGAAGGTACCTCCGTTTGTCGTCCGCAGTGATGACAACAAAGACGAAACGGCTCTTTATGCAATGTCATTCGCGCGTCACAGCGATGACAGCTCACCACCCCACCACAGTGATGGCACAAAACTGTCGGAGCATAACCGCGCCGATTTAAGAATAACAACACTTGCCCCTGACGATTCAAGTGAGAGCCAATACGTGCAATTAATTGCGGAGACAAGCCCGCAGTGAGTTTTTTATCGCGTAGATCAATCAGTTCAAACTGCGGCATCGTTGCCTGACCAGCGCGTGCTGCCAGCCGCAGGTGATGATAACGTCGGCGATAGACATTCATTAAAGTTTCTAAGGTAGGTGTAGCTGACCCCAGCACGACAGGGATACCCTCGATTTGAGCTCGTTTAATGGCGACATCTCGAGCCAAATAGCGAAATCCCGTTTGTTGCTTAAAGGAGGGATCATGAGACTCATCAATAATGATCATTCCTAAGCACTTCATCGGCGCAAACACTGCTGAACGAGTACCGATAAGAATACGAGCATGACCAGAATGAGCCTGCGTCCACGCCGTCAAGCGTTGCTTTTCGGTGAGCTCTGAATGCAGGCTAACAATCGGCACCTGAAAATATTGCTCAAATCGTAATAATGTTTGCGGAGTCAAAGCAATTTCCGGCACTAGGACCAGCACCTGCTTACCTGCTTGCAGCAGCGGTCGCATGCTTTCTAAGTACACTGCCGTCTTGCCGCTGCCAGTAACCCCTTGTAAGCAAAAGACCGCAAACCCTGTGGCTTGCCTAATGCAATGAATCGCCGTGATCTGGTCCTGGTTGAGCGAGAAAGGCAAAGGCTGACACTCAACACTCACGCTCTCTGCGGCCACAGTCATCCTCTCACCTCCCTCTCGCAAGCACTTAGGCAAACTCCCCAGCACCACTTCTCCAATCGGGTGTTGATAATACTCGCTAGCCCATTGCAATAACCCCAGCAAAGTCGAAGACAACAATGGCTCTGAGTCAATAGGAACAAGGACGGTTTTTAACTGATCCAATGGCACGATTGACTTCTTTGCCGTCTCCATCACCATTCCTACCACCTGTCTTCGCCCAAACGGCACTCGTACCCTCTGACCGGGAAAATAAACCGCAGGAAGATCGCCAGCTGTCGACTCAACGAACTGCGTCGTCAAGCCAAGATAGTCAAAGGTACGACGCAGCGGTACCCGCACAGCGACTCGCAAAATTAGGGACTCAAGAGACTCAGGCGACTGTAGTGATGACATTAAGACTCTCCTCAACAGGGTGACTCACAGAGAAGCATCAAATGAAAAAAATGGCAAGAACAATCCGAACAATCCCACCAAGCCCAGGGCTGTCCCATTAAAATTCCCACATCAAAATCAGGTCAATCGTAGAATCACTCCATCCAGCTCTTTTCTGTAATCATTTAACTCGACTATCAAGTTTTTGCTAGTGTCTCTAACTTGTTGATTGTGATATAGGAACGTGCACGAAATCACTTACCCATTTACTCCCTTATCTTTAGCCGATCTGCCAACGTACCAATATCACAATGAGAATTGTGGTAAAAAGACCTTTCTTCTTGATTACACAAACAAAAGATATTTGCCGCAAGTAAAAAAAACAGATTGTTGATATGGCGCTTAATGGCAGTGTTGTTAGAGATACAGCACGGGTATTGGGGATTGGTATTAATACAGTCATTTCAGAATTAAAAAAAGAAAACGATATAGAAACAGGAAACACAAAATTGCTTGAAAAACGGCGTGAAAAAATGGAAAACGCAATACACGAGCAATTGAGAGAAAGCATTTGACCTTACGAACACGAGTCAACAAGTTGGGGGCGGCGCCGATTTTTCATTCGAATCTCTTCAAAACTTTTCCGTGAAAGTCCTATTCCTTGAATTATTAATTTGAAAGTTTGTCTCGTAAATTCACCATAAAAAACTGACGCCTTGCAAATAATTTCTTCGATAATTTACTATGTAGTAATTTAGTTATTTATTTCCTTCTCCGTTCTTATTTCGCTTTTCCTCATACGCGCCACTTCTGCGACTTGCTCGAAGAAGTAATGTTCAATCCCCAAAAGAAGAGTTTGCAAAAAAGTAAAGATGAAAGAAATAATCATTTCATTCTTATTCATTTCTGTTTTGAAATAATTATTACAATTCAGCGTTTGCGGGTAGAATGCGGGTAAGATCAGTAGATATATTCCTTATGCGCATAAGAGACAGCTCCATTGACAAATGTCCTGCGTTTTCGGCGCCTGCAATTGGATTTCTTTTTTATTTAATATTTCATTAAGTATGTTACCGTATAATCAGATCCAAACTTTGGAAATTTATAGAAAATCGGCAATGCTTGTGAGGAAGTAAATAATGAAAAAAAACATAAGACAAAAAAATAATATCGACATCGAAAAAGATATAAATTCTTTCAAAAGAGACTTTAAAAGGAAAATAAAAACCTTAGATTTAAGTAATAAAAAAGAAGTACAGGAAATAATTGATGCTCTAGGTGAGAAAAACATCTCTAAGATTAAAAGCACAATTGGGAAATTAAAGTCAGAAAAAGATAAGATACTTGGATTGCTGAAAAAGGGTAATTTAAAACAAAGATATCAAGCCATCACCGCAGCAATAAAGAATAAAAAAAATAATGAAAGAAACAAAAAAACAATTTCTGAAAAAACAAACTCTGGCAAGAAATTAATTGCTGAATTAAAAAATAGAGACAGCGAGTTTTTTCTAAGGAGTGAAGCCCACTCAATAATCGAGAGCCTAACTGAGAAAAATATCTCTAGCCTTAAAAGCACAATCGGAAAATTAAATCCAGAAAAAGATAAGTTTTCTATACTTGGATTGCTGGAATCAGATAATGATTTAACAAGAAAATACAACTCCATTATTGGTCAAATAAACGATAAAAAAAATAGTATCCGTACTAAAAAAGTTGTTAAAAAAGAAATAGATGATTTCAAAAAAACTTTCCTTGGGAAAATCGAAGAATTTAAGAAATCAACTAATGGAGGGACAACCCCGGAAAGTTATATCAATGATTCTTTTAAGGAAGAATTTAAGCAGCTAAAAAAAATCACTCGAATGGGACCGAAAACTTTTGCTATATCTAATGCGAAATCTATTGCTCAGCTGTATCAGAGCGTATTAAATGAATCTTCAGGGAAATTAAGTGATGATGGGATTAATAAAATAACAAAAAAGAATTTTTATTTTTTCCGGGGCGCTAAGAAAAATATCTCTATCGCTGATAAATTCGCTTTTGTTTCCGGAGTTTTTATAACAAATATAGTTAACCCCTTGACCGTGAAGGAGAACGCCTCAATAGCTTCAATGCAAACTGATAATCGAAATAATGTTCTTAAAGTTAGGAAAGAACAACTAATTAAAGAGATGGGTGTAACGATTGTTTCTAGACTATCTAAAGATTTATCTAAAATGACAAAACCACTTAATGAAAATAACAGTGGTGAATCTTTTTATGAATTTCAAATAGCCATATCATCCTTGTTGAATGGTGAAGGTCAAGGTACTTGCGGACCAATAAGTAAATCTTGTGCTATTTTAATTAAAAGCTTCTTAACGCATGCGATTAAAATGCTGAGAAATTCTAAACTATCTACCGGCGATTTGCGTGAAAAACTACCTTTGCTAAAATACATGAGCGATGATAATCTGAAAAAATTGAGGGCAAAAACGTCAATTGAAGAGCTTGAAGAATATGCATCAAACATATGGACCCATAAAGAGGATAAACGAACAGATCACAATCAACTGAGCTGTTTTAGTAAGAAAAAAGGGTTCACTTGCGATGCTTGGGGAACTACAGTGATTCCTGACCTTAAAAAGAATGAGGAAAATACTCTTACACGTAGTCAAGGTGGGGTAATTCCTATAAATCCTTCCGATAAACAAAATGAATTGAGTAAAGCATTCAGCAAAGCACTTGCAAGAGCAAAAACCTCTTTAGTATTTACCCCAACAGAATACAAGGAATTATATATGGGGAAACCTAATGGTGCATTAAGGAGCAGGATTAATAATTGTAACCATCTTATTCAAGAAGAAAAAGATGTTTTGTTGTCGGGAAACAACAAAACGATTACGTATGAACAAGCTAACACGTGGGCCTATGGTCTATCTGGCCAGCAATATAGTGAACTACTAGATTGGTCTCAAGTTGAAAAAGAGTTAAATAATAATGAAATAAAACACTTAACAGAGGTAACTGGAGACCTGAACAATCTTGGCCTTAATAAATCAGAAGTTGAAGCTATTGATCAAGCCTCTAGCGTTCATCGTGGTGGAATAATGGCAAATATAAATGAAATGATTGTCAGGAGCCGTCGTGGGGAAAGGAATCAGCAGATGGAAAGAGTTCTAAAAGAAAATCTTAAACGTAAAGGGCTCAAACCAAACGAACTAACTGAGGACAGAATATGGAGCCATAAGCCAATGGGTGATGATTTTAGTTCGGGATCTATGGGAAATACAGAATGGGCGTCTCTCCATTTAAAAAATGGATTAAATTATGAGCCAGAGATAAAAGAAACACTAAAGACTCTTGTTAGTGGATTTCAATATGCAGATTCTCTTAGGCATCTATTTAGTAATCATACCTATTCCAATGGTAGGAAGCATGAAACTTTAATTGAAACATTATACCAAAACACTTTAAGAGCTAATGTACAATCAATTAAGGACATCATTAAGATTAGTATAAAAACTCGATTTCCTGACGTCTCTTTTATTAAATTTACTGAATATTCTGACAGGTCATCGACATCAGAGGAGCCAGAAAAATTCTCCATTGAAGTACATTACAAACATCCTGACAATGGGACAATAAAGGTAAGATCATGGAAAATAGATTTAAATTCGGAATTTAAGCGTGGTATAGAACAAATGCTTTCCGCAAACTATCAGGCATTCATGGCTTATAGAGTTCGCCTCAATAAAAAAAATATTGCCGCTGTCACTATTGAAGACGAAAAGATGCAATCAACATTATCATCTACTAGCAATGACAATTGCTCTCTTCCGGGCAGGATGGGTGGAGGAATTTGTGGACTCGATGATGGCAATAGCAGTAAAAAATTAAAGGATAAGGATGGCTGGAATGAGGAGGATGAATTGAACGAAATAACGAAGGAATTTATTCCTGTCCTGGATAGGATTGATAGCATAATCAACGAAATTGATAAATTAGCCTACAATAATAGCCCGAATGGCAGCGAGTATTCTTATTCAAGCTCTTGGAGAAATCCTGGTTTATTTGGTCAAATAAATCCATCGCCTGATGAAAAGCAGCTTAATCGGGCTAACAGGTCTCCCGGTCAACTAAGTTTATTTAACGATGTACAGCAAGAAACTCCACCATTGATAGAGGTTCATTTTGACAAGCAGAGAGCGGATGAAGCAACTCAGCAAGAAGAAATCACCGCTACTGTCGTGGTTTAATCAATCTGCATGGAAGAGCTTCCTTGCCTATAACGGAAGGAAGCTCTTCTTGCATTTTACAAGCTCAATTTGCTCTCTTCATTCAGTGTACAATCGTTAGATTCACTGGGTTTAGACGCTAACCCGTAAGGTAGGTCTTTTGTGATCTTGCTAGCAGCCTGCTCAAAATAATTCAATTCAAGTGCTTTCGCTTGGCCACCTATTTGGGAATAACGACCATAAATAAAATAGACCATGTCAGCTGTGCTTTTGCAGTTAAATCGATTGCTCTTTGCAAGCCCCTTTCCTGTATAAGCATAATCAATGGCTTCCTTTGAACAGCTTTCGAGTTTTCTAGCGACACAGACAGAGAGGACTGCAGATTCATAGGCATTCATAAACTCTTGGGTATACTCTATTCCCTTGATATCTTTAGTTTTATTAACGAGTTGTGCCAACCAAATTGATGCGTGCGCACTTAATATAAACCCAGGAGTCCCATGATGCTGCTTCGTGATATTCATTAACTCGTTTATAAAAGATTTTATTTCTGAATATGTTTTTCTATCTCTAGTTGCATGAAGGCCATTAATCATTTCAAAAGTAGCAGTCATTAAATAATTAATAGCATAAAACGATTTATGTTCCATTGCAGCCTTAAGCATGAGTTTGTGCTTTTGGACCTCATCAGATAGCCCATTAGCGTGATTATAGAGATAGGTACCAAGAACGAGATCTTGACAAGAAATCATTCTTTGGATTGACATTCGCATTTCTTTAAGTTGATTCTTTGCAGCCTCTTCATCTAGGGTTTTCTTAAGTTGCTCATAACCTTTATGAGTATAATTTGACTTGGGACTCTTTTTATTGATTAATATTGAATACTCAGATTGCTTCATCTCATTGTACCTTTCTATTTAGACCTCTCGGCGAACCCTTAAAATAATCACTTCTGCATTTTTTCCTGGCAGGAGATAACCTCTTTACAAATAATTATAGTCTTAATTTTAATCTAAGGCGGTCATTCTATGGCATCCCGTTGACACCCGTCAATTATTAAAGGGAAGCTGTCCCAAGCTAAAGCATGGCAAGACTTTTCAACACTGATTTGATAAGATTCTTTTTTTGCAGCAGAGGATATTATGGCCAAGTATAATACCAGTGAATTTCGTGGAGGACTGAAAGTCATGCTTGAAGGAGACCCTTGCAGCATCATTGAAAACGAATTTGTTAAGCCAGGGAAGGGGCAAGCCTTTAATCGCGTCAAACTCCGTAACCTCAAAACAGGCAGAGTCTTAGAGAAAACCTTCAAATCAGGAGAATCCTTAGAAGCAGCCGACGTCGTTGAACGCAATCTGCAATATCTTTATAACGACGGACGTGAGTGGCATTTTATGGACCCCACTTCTTTTGAACAAATCAGCGCGGATAAAAACGCCGTCAAGTCAGCAAAGCAGTGGCTAAAAGAACAGGACCTTTGTATTGCTACCCTTTACAATGGCTCACCGTTACTCATCGAGCCTCCCAACTTTGTTGCCTTAAAAGTCACTGAAACAGCCCCTGGAGTGCGTGGTGATACGGCTCAAGGAGGCACTAAACCCGCCACCTTAGAAACGGGAGCGGTTGTGCGTGTTCCCTTATTTATTGAGGAAGGTGAAACCATTAAAATCGATACACGCAAAGGCGAATACGTCTCTCGCATCAAGGAGTAGGCCCTGTCAAAGAGCAGGGCTCTGAAGTAAGGTAAGAAGGCTGAGGATGGAATGACGGTTGATTCAATACAGCTCCAAGCAAAAGAACAGTGGCGCCCTAGCGCTACACTCCCTTTGCTACGAGCCCGCTCAGATTTTATCCGCCAAATTCGTCAGTTTTTTTTCGCTCGCGATCTGATTGAAGTTGAAACCCCCTTACTGAGCCAGCATACTGTGACTGACTGCCATCTTGACAGCTTTGCAACCACTGCCCCCACCCGCTTTCTCCAAACCTCCCCCGAGTACGCGATGAAACGGCTCTTGGCCGCCGGTAGCGGCCCCCTCTTCCAACTCTGCAAAGTCTTTCGGCAAGAAGAACAAGGTCAGAGACATAATCCCGAATTTACCCTGTTGGAATGGTATCGGCCTCACTGGACACACCACGACTTAATGACAGAAGTAGGGGAACTACTCATTACTGTAGCTCAACAAAAACCAGCCACTCGC
>Ga0075318_1000027_pt1 | contig 13909 bp, 18 predicted proteins | sample MayberryNE_TuleB_2_FD_120050 | JGI IMG/M metagenome (GOLD analysis project Ga0075318, IMG submission 120050) | Natural and restored wetland microbial communities from the San Francisco Bay, California, USA, that impact long-term carbon... | ecosystem: Environmental > Terrestrial > Soil >...
AAGAACAAAATAGTAAGCCCGTCATCACCAGTATAGCCCATAAAGTGCTTGTACCAATAATCATCGCTAACATAGTGTTACGAGCTTTTCTAGTGGCTAATTCTAATTCTTTTCTCTTATTTTCTAATTTCTTACTCATTTTCTTCCCCTCATATTGACCATAATTCTGAAATTAATCGACTATGGCTATAATTTAGCTGCGCCTTGTTTAATTAAGTCCAGCTTTCTCTTCATCTCCTTACATTCTAGCATATATTCTACAGTTTTCTCAAACTCCTCCACTAACTCATTGAAGTTGTTTGAAGTAGTTAAAGGCAGCAAGCATTTATCTCCTACTACACTACCTGAATATCCATCTCTTTGTTTCTTCAATAGACATTGATATCCCTTGTAATGTATTGTTTTCATGATATTACTCCAATTGTATATAACTCAGTATACTATAGATTCGAGAGTAAGTCAACCTCCTTATTAAATTATTTACATTTAGGTGTTGACTTATTGATCATTTAATGCTATAATATGTCTTAACGTGTGATATTAAGTTTCGCTACCTTGATATTACTCAGGTATGGTTGCTAGTGACTACCCTACTGCATTGCAGGTACATAACATGGAACTAGCCTTCACTTGATTCCTGGTGTTTAAGAGGGGCACTTACCGAGAGGTAATAAATAGCAGATAGGGAACTTAAAGCATTGGGCGGGTTGAGCCTTCTATTTACCTTGATAGAGAATCAGTTGCTGATAAAGGGGATATGTGAAGACAGTAGTGAATTAGTTGCAGAGTGTGATGTAGATATGTAGTGTATCCCTTCCCCCTCTTATTGAACCTATGAGATAATATATTGATTACAAACCACAATATGTGAGATCTTAAAATGAACCCTAAATATGACTTATGTAAACCATGTTATGATATCTATGTGTTAAGGATACATAATAGATCTACTCACCCTACATATGGATTCAATCCCGCACACTATCCTGATACCTGCGACCTGTGTAGAGTTCAACTACAAGATGCACCATCCGTACTTAACTATGGAGTAGAGCTCACTACAAGCCCTGAGGAAGCAGATATACTTAACTGGATAGATGATATGCGTTCAAGGCTTAAAGCTCGAGGATTGGCGCTCTAGCGCTCTATACATTAGCACTGTAATAAGATTATATCCCTTATCATATGATTACATTCATAGACCTTTTACAGATACAACTACTTGAATAATCTTTTAAATACATTGAATATTACATGGAGTGCCATTACATCTACACAGGGTTAGGCTACTCTCACACGCGATGTCATTGATATTCCGTGCCACCCCAGGGGGTTTTCAGAAGGGTATAGGGCGAGGGGACTCCGGCTGAGGGTTTTATGTATTTCCCATACTCACGTAGTGGAAATAAAATAAAATTTAAAATAATTTTAAAGGGATGTACTGATTCAGAGGTACACTATGACTAAAGAAGAATTGCTGGACTATGTGTCGATTAAACTTATGGCTAACCAGTTTAATAACTTAGATGTCCGGATTGAGGTAGGTGATGATAGTAAGGAGGATAGGCTGGTTACAACTATCACTACGGATAGTGGTATTATTGCGGAATCTAGTCAGTACTTGGTTAATGCCCTACACGACCCAGATAACTATGTAATGATTGCTTCATGGGCTGCAACACTAGATGATTTAGGGGACCCGGAATGAGAGATAGGAGAGTAGTGCACCTACTTAGGCATATCCAGGCCATATTAGATAAAGATCCGATAGCCTTATCTAGGGGTAAACTCGATATAGATTTAATGTACTCTAAAAGCCTCTCTAAGGACATTTTCCTCGTAGCCTATAGAGTACCAGGCCAACCTGCGTTTCACGTCGCCAGCGGCCTTAAAACAGCCTTAAAAGACATTCAGAGGGAAGCTTTAAGGTCAGTTAGTGTCGCCTACCAGAAGAAAGCAGGGAGAATGCCTAAATGGTAGAGATTGAGATCCCTTATAAGTTCACCCCACGGGGTTATCAACTAGAGCTATTTCAGGCTTTGGATGGGGTGGAAGGCAGACCTGAAACCAGAAAAAGAAGAGCCTTCCTGAGATGGCACCGAAGAGCTGGAAAGGATTTAACATGTTTTTGCTACATGGTAAAGGAAGCATGTACAACAATGGGGCAGTATTATTATTTCTTCCCGACTTATGCTCAAGGCAAGAAAGCTTTATGGGAATACCGAGGAGAAGATAAGAGCACTGGCGAGCCATTCAAGATGTTAGATAAGATTCCTGCATCTTTAATTAAAAGTATCAGCCATCAAGAAATGAGATTAGAGCTTTATAATCAATCTATTATACGGATTATCGGCACAGAAGATGTAGATAAAGTTAGAGGCGTTAACCCAATAGGATGTGTGTTCTCCGAATATGCAGAACAACTACCTACAGTTTATGACGTTATTAGGCCGATACTATCAGAGAACGGAGGATGGGCTATCTTCAATGGCACCCCCAAGGGGCGAAATCACTTCTATGAGTTAGAAATGGCCATCAAGAATAATCCTGACTGGTATGTATCTGAGTTACAGACTAGATGGTCAGATAGGCCAAACTTCTCAGGAATAGTATCTAGTAAGATTATTCAAGCGGATATTGACTCAGGAATGACTGAGGAGATGGCTGACCAAGAATATGGCGTATCTTACACTGCTGGACTTAGAGGAGCGATATATTTTGATCAGATTGAAAAAGCCCGTAAAGAGGGCCGTATAGGCTCATATCCGTATGATAATCGATACCCGGTGTTTACCTATTGGGATCTAGGATATAACGATCCTACGGCCATATGGTTTGTTCAGTTCAGAGGATCTTCAGTGGTTCTGTTTGATTATTGGGAAGGATCAAGAGTTGAGATACCAGACATTGCCCAGATTCTTCTAAATAAGGGGTATAAATATTCCACTCATTTTCTACCTCATGACGGGAATCAGAATTTCGGTTTGATGAATACTAGAGCGCAGTTGCTTGAAAAATCATTGGAATATTACGATGCTGGAGGAAGTGTATCAGTTCAGGAGAAGAAGTATCCTTTACAGGATGGACTGAATGCAGTCCAGTCTATCTTCTCAACTTTATGTTTTAATGAAGGATTATGCACTACAGCAATTGATATGCTAGGGAGATATCACAGAAGATATGATGAGAAGAGGGGAGTATTTCTTAACGAGCCAGTACATGATTGGTGCTCCCATTGCGCTGATGCTTTAAGGACTTTAGCCTTATCAGGAGATCTAGATCCAATTACAAGTAGGGATATCTTTGATATAAAAGTAAAAAGTATAGGTGACTATAATGTCTTCGACCGACATCTTATTGACTCTTGATTCAAACAGTAGATGGGGATGGCTTGACGAGAGTACTGGATTATTATATAGAGAAGGGAGTATTTCTGAAATCCCTAATTTTGACCCAATGTTTAACTCTTACTTCGACGAAGTAGTCAGCGGCGTGGATAAGGAGCATTTTGCTCCTAATAAAGAACTTATAAAATATTATGAGTCAACTGGATTCTGGGTCTCTATCGGGATACAATTACCCGACAAGTCCTCTGCAGGATGGGCCTGCTATGTGATTAATCCTCATATGTATATTAGCAAGGCGTTAGTAGGGTGCCAATATTTATTGTATATATTGCCCGAGCATAGATCATATAAAGTTTTTAAGAATTTCTATAAATTTGTAGAGACCCTATTAAGGGATATATACCACATAACTTATATTATAAGCAGCAGTGGAGTTAAGAGAGATTTAGGTCCATTATTTAAAAGAATGAATTACATACCGTACGATATGACATATATCAAAAGAATTGATTAAAGGGAGAATATAATGTTCGGGGGAAGCAATACACCACAACCGCCTGTATATGAAACTGTTCAGCAGCAAGCTGACCCTATTTTGACTAATATGGGCGAAATTGAAGAGCAAGGATCCAAATATAAAGTTGACCCTGCACTAGTTAAACGATCACAAGCAAAGAAGACTGGGGTAGAAACCCTAGCAACTAATCTCCTTAATGGGGATACTTCTGGGCTTGTGACAGGAATATAAGGAGGAAGATCACATGTTACTATTAATGGGTGGCAGCGATCCAGCGCCTCCTCCTGTACAGAAAGAATATGTTCCGCCAGCTGTTAAAGGGGAGGAGTTACTGACAGAAGAGACTTCAGCTGCGGCTCTTCCTGACACAGGGGTTAGGAGAAGACCAGCTCAATTTAGCTCGTCTTATGGGACTCCAGATCAAGTGACTGATATTACAACTACGGTCGCTAAATCATTATTAGGAGAATAATATGTTGTTATTAATGATGATGTTAGGAGGAGGGGATCCGCCTCCTACACCACCAGAGAGTATACCGCCTCCGTTACCGCCTCCTCCTCCCCCTGAAGAGGAGACTACGGATCCAAGATCGGTACTAGCGGCAGAGCAGGCTAATCTAAGAGAACGTAGAAGAGCCTCAAATAGAGATTATACAGGGATTACTACCACTGCCATACAAACAGTCGGGCAGAAACTATTAGGAGAATAATATGTTGTTATTAATGATGATGTTAAAGGGCGGCGGCGGAGAAGCCCCTCCACCTCCTCCACCTCCTCCAGCTCCGCCTCCGGCCCAGCAAGAGGATACCACAACTTTAACGGAAGAAGCGCCACAAGATGCTCAAACTACTACTAGTCGGACATCGACAGCTACAGGTCAAAGCACCTTAGCAACAAGTCTTTTGGATGGAACTGCCTCTGTGTCAAAAACTAAATTAGGTTAAGTAGATGTATTATAATGACGACGTAACTCGATTAGTAAGAAATGCGGATAAGTCATTCTACTCTACTGAGAGAGCGAACGCCTCGACCCAATGGAATTTATTAGCTGAGTTTATTTTAAACAATCAGTGGGTAAATTTTACCAATGGAGATGCATGGGATCAAACAGCTGGGCGTAAATCTACATCTAGGCTGTTTGACTCGACTGCTGTACAGGCGAATGCGGACCTTGCTGCCGCTATACATTCGACCTTAACTAATCCAGCTCATCAATGGTCTAAACTTAGGTTTAAATCTGAAAAGTTGAACAACGATGAGGATGCTTTAGAGTGGTTAAATAAAGCTAACGAGATGATTCATTCATATCTTGGCGAGTCTAATTTTAATACTCAAGTCTCTAAGAATTATGAGATGTACAGTTCTCTCGGTACCATGGCCTTACTTCAGGAGCCGGAATACACGGAGGGCGAGTTCAGTGGATTTAAATTTACTTCCCTGCATTTAGCCGAGATTGCATTCTCAGAGAACTCTAATGGAGTAGTCGATTGTGTTTATAGGAAATTCCGATTGACTGCAAGGCAGGCCTATGAAAAGTTTGGCAATAAAGTACCAGAACATATTATGGAGGAGCTTGAGGAGAACCCCGATAAGGAGTTCGGCTTCTACCATATTTTGAAACCGAGAGACCCTAAGAAGGTTAAACTCGATGAATTTGGGTTCGCTACTCCCAAGAAGAGGCCATTCGCTTCCTATTACATAGAGCGTAAAAGTAAGGAGATGTTAGAGGAAGGAGGGTACTACGAGTTCCCTATTATGGTAACTAGATGGTCTACTATGCCCGGTGAAGTATATGGGCGCGGGCCAGGTCATATAGCTTTACCAGAGATTAGAACTATAAACACAACACGAGAGCTTTTATTACACTCCTTAGCAAAAGCTGTAGACCCTCCATTTATTGCCAATGCTAAGAATATCCTAGGGGCGTTAGACTTACGTCCCGCCAAAGTAACTATAGTAAAAGACCTTAAAGGAATTCAAGAGATGCCGTCTAACGCTAGATTTGACGTGTCTAAGATGGCGATCGAAGCTATGCAAATGCAGATAAAGTCAATATTCTATATTGATAAACTTCTATTACCGCCTCGAACAGAGACTGGGGAGATGACAGCATTTGAAGTAGCTCAGAGATTACAGCAGATGCTAAGGGTTCTAGGCCCGACATTATCTAGATTAAATTCTGAGTTTCTTTCGCCTTTGATAATAAGAAGCTTTAAAATGATTTTAAGGGAGAAAGCTTTTCCAGATATTCCAACCGCTATAGCAGTAGAAGGATTAGATGTTGATATAGCATTCATTAATCAGTTATCAAGATCCCAGCAATTAGATGAATTGAATAATATTCAAGACTGGGTTCAAAGAGTGGCCGCCCTGGCGCAATTGAATCCTCAAGTATTGGACACGATTAATGTGGATGGTATAGCAAAATTAACAGCTAAGATCCTGAACGTACCAGAGGAGGCAGTCAACAACAATAAAGAGGTAGCTCAGATACGAAGTCAAAGAGAGCAACTACAACAATCCCAACAAGCTATGGACATGGCCCAGAAGGGAGCTGATATAAAAGCTAAACTAAATGGTGCAAACAATGTCGAATCAAAACCAAACGGCCGTCCAAGCAACGGCGACAACTCTTAAGGATGTAACCAAAAGAGTTAACGAATTATGTTCTGACCTGTTCAATTCGAACTCGGGATTAGAGCTAATGGCGTATTTTAAATATCTATATTTAGATAGCTCAGTGATAGGACAGAATACTGAATCAACTTATTATAATCTTGGTAGGAAGGAATTTATTGAGTATTTAGTAGCTCATTGCGAGGTTACTCAAAAACTATCGGATTATCTCCCTTCAGACTTAACCAATCCAGATGTTGTGGTCGAAGGTAACCATAGTGGAGAGTTATGATGATTGATGATATTGATAATGAAGTCCAGGAAGAAAGCCAGAAACAATCCGATTACGCCTTAAGCAACCTATTGCCTGAAGATCTAAGAGAAGACCCTAGTTTAAAGGATTTTAAAGATGTGGGCTCTTTAGCTAAGAGTTATGTGCATGCCCAGCGTACACTAGGTAACTCTTTAAGAATACCCACTACGGATCATTCTAAAGAAGACTGGGATAAATTCTATGAAAAATTAACATCTATACCGAATGTAGCTTACATTCCGCAAGATGAGAATGATATGTCTATCTATAATAAACTTGGTAGGCCTGAAGACCCTAATAAGTATAGCATTGACACATCAGAGGCTTCTAGTGAAGAAGTCAAATTAGCAGATAGCTTTAGAGTTGTTGCCCATAAGGTCGGCCTGACAGATACTCAAGTCAAGACGTTAGTCGGATGGCAATCGGAACGTAATCAAGCATATTGGGAAGATATGAATAAGAAGGCCGAAAGTACGGTCGATAATTTAAAGAAGAGATGGGGACCAGATTATGCAAATAGAATGCAAGGTGCTAAACATACATTACGTGTGTATGCTAATAAGTACCCTGAAGAATTGCAACAATTAATCTCTGGTCCGACAGGGAATAATCCCGTGTTCCTAGATATGGCATCCCGCTTAGCGGAATCCTTACAGGAGCAAGGGACTATAGCGCAAGGGCCTAGTGTTAACTATGGCATGTCTGCAGAAGAGGCACTCGATAAGATCGCGACTATTAAATCGAATAACTCTCATGCTTATCATAACATTAATGATCCTGCGCACAAGGCGGCTGTAGAGAAAGTAAGACGGCTCTACAAAATCGCGTATAGCGAATAGCTATGCAAACAAAACATCAAGCCCTTAAATTGGATAACTTGATAAGTATGGCAGAGTCTTATGTTGTTGAAATTAACGGAGAAAACAACCTATGATGATGTCAAATCAAATAGATAAAGCGTTTGTCCAGCAATTCAGCGACAACCTTATTGTACTCTCACAACAAAGAGGGTCGAAGTTAGCTATGACCGTACGTCGACAAGACGTTACTGGTAAATACTACCACTTCGATCGTCTAGGTGTTGTGTCAGCTAAACAGAAAACTTCTAGGCATAGTGCTGTAGAGTATGTAGATACTCCACACTCTAGACGTAGAGGGCTTCTCGAGGACTTTTATGCTTCTGATCTCATTGATCGTGAAGATGAGGTCCGAATGCTGATTGACCCTAAGAGCGATTATGCTCGAGTTCTGGGGTACAGTATTGGACGTCGTATGGATGATGTGATAATCGCTGCAGCTGTTGGAGATTCTACGTCTGTAGACTCGGACGATGCCACGTCAACTGTCGCCTTAGCGCATACAATTGATGAGGATTTCGTGACCGCGAATTCAGATATTACAGTCGAGAAATTTCTCGAAGCAGAAAGAATCTTAAGAGCAAATGAGGTAGATATTGATTCGGAAGAATTATATTTCGTCTTAGATGCTACAGCTTTAGCTGCTATGTTAAACATTACTAAGGCTACAAGTCGAGACTTTCAGCCAGTATATAATTTAAATACTGGTAAGATTGATAAGTTCTTAAGCTTTAATGTGATCCAGTCAGAAAGACTTACAACGTCTTCAGAAGGATTCAAGCAGTGTTTAGCATACTGTAAATCAGGTATAGGCCTTGGAATGGGTAAAGATATGATGGTTAAGATTGACCAAATCCCAGAACGTCATTATCAGACTCAAGTATATGTGGGGGCGACTTTTGGAGCTGTTCGCATAGAAGAAGAAAAGGTCATTGTTGTCGAAGCATATCGAGCATAACGGAGAAATATAATGGCAGGAGAACTACAAAATACTACTGCATATGCATCCGTTCTGCTAAGTAAGAAAGTTCCAGCAAGGCTGCATAAAGGGCATATGATGGTCGGAAGAGATCATCACCAATTTGCAGCTGCAACAGAACTTGAAGCAGGCGATGTGTTGCGTACAGTAATATCCGTACCCAGTAACGCAATCATTGATGATATTCTTATCTACAATGATGATATGGATACAGACGGAACCCCTACCGTGACATTAGATGTCGGGGTATTTGCGATGTCAGATTTCGTATCTGTTACTTCTGGGACGGAAACAACGCACTCTAAGAATGCAGTGGTTGACGCCGACCTATTTGTCGATGGATCCACTGCAGGGCAAGCAGCAACAACTAACTGGACATCCCTCTTACCGGATTCCTCGACCTTAGGGCCAGAGGATTCCTTAAAGATGGTATGGGAGTTACTTGGATATGATTTAGATCCCCAAACTGATTTAGGGATTTGTGTCACTTCAGCTGCAGCCGCAACTGCTCTTGCAGCAGCTGCAGACTTTAGTATTAAAGTGCATTACGTCGTAGACTAGGTCTACCGCCCGAGGGAGCGAATCCCTCCTATATTCAAAGAGATTATTAATGGCGACATCAGATATTGAAATATGTAATAGAGCACTACTAGCGGTCGGTGGGTCTTTAATAAGCTCATTCTCCGAATCTACCCAGGAAGCTGCAATTATGAATGTGCTATATGAAAGTACATTTAAAGAAGTTGCAATCACTCATCCCTGGTCCACATTAGTGAAAAGAGCTTCATTAAATTTAACCAATAATTCCCCAGAGTTTGAGTACTCTTATGAATTTCAATTACCTACTTCTCCATTATGTTTAAGGGTACTGAATATTCAGGATAATGATACTGGTCTAGATGACTTTAGAATAGAAGGAGATAAATTATTAGCAAATGTATCAGCTATTAGCGTACGATACATTGCCCGCTTAACAGACCCTACAAAGTACGGCATACTATTCGAGAATGCCTTAGTATCAAGATTAGCCGCTGCCTCATCTGTAGCTCTATCTGGAGATATAGCTAGACAAGCCGGCCTATTAAAGATTTATAACGAAGTTCTAATGCAAAGCATTACGATAGATTCCATGCAGGGAAGTGGCGAGCAAACCTACTCAACTACATTAACTGAGATTAGATAATGATTCAAAAGATCATAGCTAAAACATCCTTTAATTCAGGCGAGGTATCTCCTAAGTTACAGGGACGTATAGATGTGGAGAAATACAAAGGGGCTCTAGCCGAAGCTAGGAATTCCGTCTGCCATCCTCACGGCCCAATTTCGCGAAGACAAGGTACGAAATATATAAATGATTGTGCTTCCCATAGTCAGCAGTCTAAATTAATACCATTTCAAGTCACTAATACAATAGCCTTAGTTTTAGAGTTTAGTGACGGGATCATTAGATTCTTTACGAATGGTGGGACTTTACTTGATACTAAAGATGTGGAAAACGGGACTTTCGTTTCTGGTATTGACGGGTGGGATGACTTAAGTGTTTCTCCGGCCTCAATTAGTCATGATGCGATCAATTCTTTCCTACAATTAAATGGAGCAGGTGGTGGCGCATTTGCAGCTGCGGAGCAGCAGATATCCCTCGGAACCGGATCCTATACTTTATCTGTAGATGTTAATGTGGTAGGCGATGTAGGGTATACTATTGGAAGTGTGACAGGTGGAAGTGATATAGATTCAGGGACCCTCTCCCCTGGTGCGGGCCAAACTGTCACATTCTCTCCAGCTACACATGGATCTGTGTTTATAGGGTTCAATAATGTTAACGCCGACACCAGATCAATAACCAATATATCCATAGTAAATAATGATGAATATAGAATCGATTCTCCTTACACTTCAGATGACCTTAGTAAATTAAGTTATACTCAGAATACGAACACACTCTTTATAGCTCATGAAGATTACCCGCCAAGAGCTTTAGTAAGGTTAGCTTCAACAGTATGGGCTTTCAGTGACATATCATTTGCACCCCCGCCAACCTATGAGCCCGGGCACACTCCGGATGCAGTATTAACGTTAAACGATTATACAGGGGATGATGTAACGGTCACAGCATCTGAATTAGTGTTCCTTTCAGCAGATCAGGGCAGGCAGATTACCTTAAAGAATTCGACCGGTAGGGCCTTAATAACTAATGTTATAGATTTTCAGACTGTACAAGTTGATTTCATCGAAGACTTCCCTACAAATTTAGTTATCCAGAGTGGTGACTGGCAGTTAGACCTAAGCCCTGTTTGCGCCCTAGATCCTGACGGTATTGCAGTCGGATCTATTTGTGCCGTACGATCTCTGCACCCAGAAGGGAGAGTAGGTCCAAGGTATTATACCTCCTCCGTCTCGGAGTCAAAGCCAACCAATAATCCTCCCATTGATACGAGAGTGATCTTTAAATCCGGGAATGTTCCCGGATGGACCCATGGGATGAAAATTGTCTGCCATGATGTACTTCCGACTTCTATCATAAATGATGTAGTGACTCCTGTTGAGCAGAGAGGATCTCTGACATATGATTTGATATTAGCTCCGTCCAATGGCCATCCAGATGGAAGTACCCCCACCGGTTATTGCCAGAGAGTTCTTACAAATGTAGCAATAAGTGCATTCGGGGATTCCGATGTAGGTAAATATATATTAATTCATGGGGGAGTACTTCAAATCTTAGAAGTAGTATCTAATGATTTAATATATTGTGAAGTCAAGAAATCATTAAATGAATCTACTAGTACAAGTGGATGGACTTTAGAAGAGCCAACTTGGAGCGCTGAACGTGGATATCCTAGATGTGTAGGACTCAACCAAAATAGATTAGTGTTCGGGGGGACGACTGCCCAACCTCAAACTGTTTGGTGGTCTGAAATCGGCATACTGGATGGATTTGGCGCGGGACCTGATGATAATGATTCATTTCAAAGAGAGCTATCTGATAGCGAAGTGCCGATCATAAGCTGGGTAGCTGGAAGCCACGGTATGATAATTGGAACCACCAGCTCAGAATCAACAATAGAAGCTGCTAGTACAAACGCAGCCTTGACTCCAGAAGAAGCTTCCCAGAGGTTAAGGACCTTCCATGGAAGTGATGTGCAGAACCCATTGAGAGTTGGAAGTGAGGTGGTATTTGTACAGAATAGCAGAAAATCAATTCGATCATTTAGATACGACTTTAATATTGATAATTATATTGCTGAAGATTTATTATTTCTAGCTGCGCATTTTACCGAGAATGGGCCGAACTTAGTAGACCTAGCTTATCAAAAAGATTTTAATCAGGTTATCTACGCTATATTATCAGATGGTACAATGTTAGCCGGTACCTATCTAAGGGAACAGCAGGTGATTGGCTGGTGTTTGTGGGAGACTGACGGCCTATATGAAAGTATTACAACTTTAACTAAGGATACTGGGACCGAAGTATGGGTAACTGTTAAGAGGATCATAGATGGGGAAGTTAAACGCTATATTGAACTCCTTGATAATAAAACTGTGAAGAACCCTTTAGGGTCTTATGTAGATTCATTTTTAGAATATAACGAGCCTTTAACTATTACAAATATTACTAAGGCTAATCCTGTCGTTGTTACTGCAGTAGGGCATGGGCTCTCGAACGATGATCATGTTAAATTAATTTCTATTACTGGAATGGACGAAGTTAATAATCTATCATTCGTAGTTAAAAATAAAACTGATGATACGTTTCAATTATATGATTATTACGGTAATGCTATTGACGGTACTTCGTATACCGCTTATGTGGAGGGTGGGGAGGCTCATAAGCTGATAACTTCTGTGACTGGCCTTGATCACTTAGAAGGAAAGGAAGTCTCAATTCGGGCTGATGGGGCTGTGCATAATACTAAGATTGTGACCTCAGGCCAAGTAACCCTAGATTATGAATGTTATAAATTAATAGCTGGGCTATCCTACACTACTACTCTTACAACCTTACCTATAGATTATGATTTAGGATTAGGGTCTATGCAAGGCCAACAAGTAAGGTGGCTTAGGCCAATCATAAAAGTATATAGTTCTACTACACCGATTTTAAATGGTAAATATTTACCATCTAGAAGTACATCAGATTTCATGGACCAGGCTGTCCCATTATACACTGGAAATTTATCCTATAAGGGACTTAATTGGACAGACAGTAATACTTTAACATTTACAGTATCTGAGCCATTACCTTTTAATATTAGTGCACTATATGGCACTGTTGACGCGGGAGTATTATAATGATTGTTGGATTAATAGGGGCTGGATTAGGGGCTATCTCAGCCTTCTCTGAAGCAAGTACTTTGGAAGGATCTGGCGATTCAGCGATGTATAATGCATCATTGCAATCGCAATTACTATTAAATTCTGGGTATCAGGCCTTAATTAGAGGTAATTTTCAAAAACTTTATGAGCAGATCAATAATAATAGAGAATTAGACATTCAAGCAAGAGAGGCTAATAGAGCCTTTGGAAAGAAGGAAGGACTTGCATCTGCAAGTGGAACTGATTCTAACTCTAAATCTTTCTTATTAGTAGCTAATGCTGCACTTACTATAGCCGAGCAGACTGCCATTAAAACTAGAAATGAATCGGTTGCCAAGCAAAGACAATATCTATGGGAGGCGGGGGCTGAGAATGTTGCGTATAAAAATAAGGCTAGAGCAACTCTATATGCTGGTCAAGTACAGCAATGGCAAGCTTATGAGCAAGCAGACCAGATGAGAATGAAAGCTATATTCGGAATTGTAACTGCCGGAATTGGGGCGTTAATTGGATGATAAAATTATTAGATGGTAATTTAGCTTCGGACCTTCTTGATACCTTAAAAGGGGAAAAGCCCGCACGATTGGGCCCTGATCCTCAAGGCATTAAAGCCGTTGAGTCTGGTGCCGACATTGGCGCTGTACAGACTCAGGCTATATCGAGACTAATACAAAACAACCAGGATAACCTAGGAGTTATTCGAGACGGTGTCCGCACGGCCACTTTAGGTACTAAACTAGGGAAAGCAAGTAAAGAGCTAGATGACTTAATTTCGAATAGAATACAGCAGCCATACCTGGATGAGAATGGCAACCCCACCTATACTGGATTAGTTCAAGATGTTCAGTCCATTGGGCATAAGGTAATTGATTCCTATGTTAAGAATACTAACGATCCATTAGTAGGGTCAGAAATAGCTAATCGACTAAATGAACAATTGGCTACTAGGTCCATTCAAGCATTGG
>Ga0075318_1000028_pt1 | contig 13560 bp, 13 predicted proteins | sample MayberryNE_TuleB_2_FD_120050 | JGI IMG/M metagenome (GOLD analysis project Ga0075318, IMG submission 120050) | Natural and restored wetland microbial communities from the San Francisco Bay, California, USA, that impact long-term carbon... | ecosystem: Environmental > Terrestrial > Soil >...
AGGAATGCTGCAATTGTTTTCACCTTTATTGGCTGCTTGGTGTGGGCAACGTGATCTTAAAAATTTGGGAGTCGTTGAGCGTGGCGGACCAATTTGTTACTTAGAAGGCAATGCCTTAATTTGCGGTTTTTATGTGAATGAATTATTGCAGCGTTTATTACAGCGAGATGATCCTCACCCTGAAATTTATATTCTTTATTGTGACACCCTATCAGCATTAGAAAAAGAGGAAGATGTTCGGCCTGCCCTCAGGTTGTTCGAAAAAAAATTGTTACAATTTTTAGGATATGGACTGCCGTTGCATTATGAAGCTCGAACAGGAGAAAGAATCGTTGCAACAGCTTATTATCAATATATTCCTGAACGAGGATTTTTCTGTTGTCAGGAAGACAAAGGAAACCCACAGATTTTTTCCGGGCAAACCTTAGTGGCTTTGTTACAAGAATCACTGCATTCCAACCAGGTGCTTAAAGAATCAAGGCGCCTCTTAGCGTTCACTCTAAATCGTTACTTAGGCGGGCGTCCTATTAAGAGTAGAGAATTATTGTCTTACCGACATTCCTAGAAATTTTGGTTATACCTTCTCGCGATTTGATCTCTGGATTCAAAAAACAGGATCGGACAAATCGTTCACCTTAGGAATTAACTTCTCAATAAGCTCTAATTTTCACTAAGCCTTTATCCTGTGGTTCCAGGTAATAGAGGAACGAAAACAACAGGGTCGAGTATTTTGGTTTGTAGTTGATTGCCATTGCGATTGATGCACTGCAGCCACTGAGTTGTTTGTTGATTTCCTACGGGAATAATCATCTTCCCGCCTTCACCAAGTTGCTCAGGCAAGGTTTTTGGCACGATGGGGGCGGCAGCAGTCACAATAATGGCGTCAAAAGGAGCAGCTTGTGGCCACCCTTTCGAACCATCGGCAAATCGAGTGTGGATATTGTCATAGCCTAGTTCTTGAAAACAAGATTTGGCTTGGTCTAACAACGGTTTAATCCGCTCAATTGTATAGACTTCATTAAAGAGCTGTGAAAGTATAGCAGCCTGATAGCCAGAGCCAGTGCCGATTTCTAAGACTTTATTGCAGTTGTCAGTTAAAATAAGTTCGCTCATCCGAGCAACAACAAAAGGTTGTGAGATCGTTTGCTCGTAGCCAATGGGTAATGCTTCATTTTCATAAGCAGAAGGTTTTAGTGTATCAGGTAAGAAATGTTCTCGTGGCACGCGGGCGATAGCGTTTAGCACGCGGGGGTTGGTGATGCCTTCTGCTTTTAAAGTGGCAATGAGTCTTTGTTGTGGTGAGCTCATGAGTATCCAATAGAGTCGAGTGCTTCGCTGATTCGCAACAGCACTTGTTTGCGTCCTATATATTCTAACGTAATATCAATTGGAGGGGAAAATGTGTTGCCAGTGACAGCCACTCGTAAGGGTTGCGCTAATTGTCCCAGTTTAATGGTAAGTGTTTCAGTCACCTCAACGATCACTTGATGCAGTAAGTCTTTCTTCCATGCTTTTTCTTCTATCTGCAAAAACCGATCTCTTAATGCCTTCAGTCCAAGAGCTGCTTGGGTAGTCAGGTGTTTTTTTGCTGCTTTTTCATCGTAGCTTTGCACAGGCTCAAAAAAATAACGGCTGTGTTCTGCCATTTCTCGCAAGGTCTTATTTCGTTCTGCTTGTAATTTTATAATTGATTTAAGAGGAGGCCCTGTTTCGTAATCAATGTTTAACTGGGCGAGTTGGTCGGCAAATGGTTTAACCAGGGTTTGTGGATCCTGAGTTTTCAGATAATGTTGGTTGAGCCAGTTCAGTTTTTCAGGGTCAAATGCTGCGGGTGATCTGCTGACATGGCTTAAGGTGAAGTACTGAATGAGAGCTTCGCGTGAGAAAATTTCTTGATCTCCGTGGGACCATCCTAATCGGGAGAGGTAGTTAATGAGGGCATCGCTTAAGTATCCATTATCGCGATATTGGAGGACGCTTAAGGCCCCGTGTCGTTTTGATAGTTTTTTGCCATCTGTCCCCATAATGGTTGGCACATGTGCATATTGTGGCACATTACCTCCAAGTGCTTTAAAGAGATTGATTTGCCTAGGGGTATTATTAATGTGATCAGTGCCTCGAATTACATTTGTAATCTTCATATCCAAGTCATCCACAACGACAGTGAAGTTATAGGTTGGGGTGCCATCGGAGCGAGCAAGAATTAAGTCATCTAATTCACTGTTGGCTACAGTAATGAGTCCATGGATTTGATCTTGGAAGGAGACTGTGTCAACGCTTGGATTACGAAAGCGAATGACATGAGGAGTTCTTGTTTCTTGTCTGCCGAGGTCTCGGCAATAACCATCATAGCGAGGTTTTTCTTTATGAGCCTGCTGTTGTTGGCGGAGTTGATCAAGCCGTTCCTTACTACAGTAACAGCGATAGGCCTTACCTTCGTTGAGCAGCTGCTGGAGAAGGGCTTGGTAGCGATCAAGACGCTGTGTTTGGTAAAAAGGTCCTTCATCATAATCTAAATCAAGCCATTCCATACTGCGAAGAATGATCTCAATTGCTTCTTGGGTAGAGCGCTCGCGATCAGTATCTTCGATTCGCAAAATAAACTGGCCATGGTGGTGCCGCGCAAATAACCAGCAGAATAAAGCGGTGCGTGCACCACCAACGTGCAAATAACCTGTAGGGCTGGGAGCAAAGCGAGTTCTGATGGGAGTATTTAACATTTAGAAAGCCTCTTTTTCAAAGATCATACCCCGACATTCCTAGGAATGTCGGACGCCCTATTATGAGTTAAAACAAGAGAAAGAACAAAGTTTCGCAACCTGTTGGTTTGGGCAATCAACTTATTGACTCTCCCGGATTTTTATTTTAAGGTGCTTGCCGTTTCGACATTCTATTTGTAGTGGTGATTCACTGGGACATTTTTTGGTAAGCAAAAGGTTAATAAGGTTATTAAAAGATTGACACATCTACGCCATCCCCCTAGAATGCAGAGATTCTGCGGGGCTATAGCTCAGCTGGGAGAGCGCTTGCATGGCATGCAAGAGGTCAGCGGTTCGATCCCGCTTAGCTCCACAAAGTTTGAGTTAATTCAGGCATATTGCTTAGAATAAAGCAAGCTCCTACTTATAAATGAGTCAACAGAGGTCCCCATCGTCTAGAGGCCTAGGACATCGCCCTTTCACGGCGACAACACGGGTTCGAATCCCGTTGGGGACGCCAACCTAGTCAGTGAGTTAGGTGCTGGTCATAAGGCGGTTCGTTATTTGGTTCAGATTTTTCTGTAGCTATTGGCGACCTCATCCTAGTGACATTTCCCTCCGACTGCATAGTTAGGATCGTGGGCTTTTAACCGTCGGCTTAGAAGCTATCAATTTTTTTTCAAGCCAAAGCGTTAGTATTAACATTGCCATTGATGCGATTAAATTTGAAAAATAATGATGGCCTAAGAAGAGTGTGACACAGTCTAGTAGACCTATAAAGATCGCTCCTGTTATCAAAATTCCGATTTGAATTAAACGCAGCATATGATGGCAAAAATCTTTTTTTTCAATTGCAAAATACATCAGCAATAACGCAGTGATTTTTACCCAATTGGCGTAACAAAAATGGAAAATACTAATCCAGGTAGGATGATGAACGATTGTATTCATCCAGTGATAGACATTTGCTCTTGATAAGAAAGGCTGTACATTATCAAAAATCACTTATTCCTAGATTAAGGATGCCGGATGAATGGGGTGATGAAAATTAAAATAATTGCGATCGGTACCCAATATCGAGTTAAGAGAAGCCATATTCTGTAAATTCCAGGAGAGACTTCTTGCTGAGACATCTTTTTTGTCATCACCCAGCCTGCAAAGATTGAGAATCCGAGCCCCCCAATTGGCAAAAGGAGATCAGTGGGGATATTCGTCGCTAAATCAAACAGAGTAAATTGATGAAAGAGTTTAACATTGCGCCAAACATTAAAAGAGAGTGCTGAGCCTAATCCAATAAACCAAGCAATTCCGCCAATCATTAAGGCAGATTTTTTGCGGCTCATATTAAATCGATTCATAAGAATAACAGTAGGGGCTTCAGCAAGGTTAATAGAAGAGGTCCAAGCGGCAAATAAGAGGAGAAGAAAAAAAAGAGCACCGATGATGGCACCAGCAGGAATGTGAGCGAAAGCAAGGGGTAGGGCAACAAACATGAGGCCAGGGCCAGAAGTGGGGGCAATATGGTAGGCAAAGACTAAAGGAAAGATTGCAAGGCCGGATAAGGTTGCTACCAGTAAGTCCAATAAGGCCACAATACTGACAGAAAAAGCGAGATTAACTCGCTTTGGCACATAAGCACCGTAAGTAAGCATGGCGCCCCCTCCCAAGGCAAGCGTTAAGAAAGCATGGCCCATGGCAGCGATAATGATAGCTGGGGTGATTTTTTCAATTTTGAAGTCAAACAAAAAATGCAGCGTATGACGAAAGGCCCCTTCGAGTCCAGCATAAGCAACTAAAATGAATAAAATAAGGAAGAGTGTTGGTGTTAAATATTTAGTGGTCCGTTCAAGACCGTCCTGCACTCCCTTTACAGTCACCCCGATAGTTAAGCTCATAAACAATGTATGCCAGGCAATCAAGCGCCATGGATTAGAAAGGAAATACTGCCAATTTTGTTCAATCGCTTCAGCAGTAAGCCCTGCAAAATGTCCGTTTAAGGCGCGGAAGAAATAGGCGATGCTCCAGCCAGAAACAACGCTATAGAAAGAGAGAACTAAAATTAATGCAACGGCGCCCCACCATCCTAGCCATTTCCAAGATTTTTTATGATGACATTGCGCTGCTAAATTTTCTAAAGCACTTACTGCATCTTGTCGAGATTGGCGGCCTATCAATATTTCAGAAATCATAATGGGCAGCCCAATAAGGAGAACACAAGCTAAATAGAGGATTACGAACGCACTACCGCCATTCGTGCCTGCCATATAAGGAAAACGCCAAACATTGCCAAGACCGACTGCTGCTCCTGTTGCAGCGAGTATAAAAGCCCACTTCGATGACCATTGAGTTTTAATAAGAGTATTTCTAGATTCTTTCATGCCGGCATTGTGACATTTCGTTTCTTTAATCTCAAGTGAAGAGTATAGTTCTTCTCTAGTAGAGAGTTTTTGTTGGCCAATACAATTTGAGCCTGAACTTTACAGTTGAAGAGAGTTAGCGAATAGACCTAAGGAACGTGCACGAAACAACTTGCCCATTTGCTCCCTGATCTTGGGCCGATCTGCCAACGTTCTTCAATCGAAAAACACACGAAATAAAAAGACTATTCCTCGTATTTTTCTCAATCGGAACGTTGTCATTTCAGCCCAATCTGAAGGTCAAATGTCCAAGTTATTTCGGGAACGTTCCTAATACACTGAACACACTGAACCTGAGTTAGATTGAGATGAAAAATCTTGACATTTTTTAAGATCACCGCCTAATCACCTAATCAAAATCAAAAGACCAATTTCTTTAAAGATTTTTATTTGCTATAGCGCCGCCTCCACAATTACTTTATAATTTCCTTCCGTTTTTGTTGAAAAACGGGTTTCCATCATGACAAGTTATATTTTTATTACTGGCGGTGTTGTTTCTGGTTTAGGAAAGGGTATTACCGCAGCTTCAGTTGGCACTCTTCTTAAGAAACAAGGTCGTGAAGTGACTCTTGTTAAGCTTGATCCCTATATTAATGTTGATCCTGGTACGATGAGTCCGTTTCAGCACGGAGAGGTCTATGTGACGCAAGATGGAGCGGAGACAGATCTTGATTTAGGTCATTATGAGCGATTTGTTCGTACAAAAATGACCCATCTGAATAATTTTACTTCTGGCCGTGTTTATCGCGACGTGATCCGTAAAGAGCGGCGAGGTGATTATTTGGGGGGAACAGTTCAGGTTATCCCTCATATTACTGATGAAATTAAACATAAAATACATAAGGGGGCAAATGGTGCCGATGTTGCGCTGATTGAGGTTGGGGGAACAGTAGGTGATATTGAATCCTTACCTTTCTTAGAGGCTATCCGACAAATGCGTGTTGAGCTTGGTCCGCAACGCACCCTTTTTATGCATCTTACTTTAGTGCCCTTTGTTCCCGCTGCTGAAGAAATCAAAACGAAACCGACTCAGCATTCTGTAAAAGAACTTCGATCCATTGGAATACAACCTGATATTTTGATCTGTCGATCGACCCAGCCTTTAGAGCCTGAAAAGCGAGCTAAAATTGCTTTGTTTACCAATGTTTCTTTGCCTAATGTGGTTTCTTTACCGGATGTTGAGTCTATTTATGAGATTCCTATTCTTTTGAAGAAAGAAGGGGTGGGAGAGCGAATTGCTGAAAAATTAGGGCTTGAACAGCGATTTATAGAGTTATCAGATTGGGAAGCTGTGGTTAAGGCTCATAAGTATCCAAGGCACGTTGTGAAGGTAGGTTTGGTTGGTAAATATACTGACTTTTCAGATTCCTATAAATCACTGAATGAAGCTTTAATTCACGCTGGAATCAAAACATCCTCTCGAGTGAATATTCTGTACATTAATTCAGAAACATTAGAAGAGAGGGGCGTCCAATTATTAAAAGAAGTGGATGCTATTTTAGTACCTGGAGGTTTTGGGCAGAGAGGTGTTGAGGGAAAGGTATTGGCAACCCAATATGCGCGAGAACATCAAATCCCTTTCCTTGGTATTTGCTTAGGGATGCAAGCGGCAATTATTGAATTCGCAAGAAATGTGTTGGGTCTAAAGGATGCTAACAGTACGGAATTTCAGCCGGACACACCTAACCCTGTTGTTGCTTTAGTGAGTGAGTGGATAGACCGGACAGGAATGCTTCAACAACGAAATGAATCAAGCGATATGGGGGGCACAATGAGATTGGGTGAACAAGCTTGTCATTTGCGTCCCGATTCTCATGTTGCGCGGCTTTATGGCAAGGAGGTCATTTTAGAGCGCCATCGTCATCGTTACGAGGTCAATATTAACTTCTTAGAAAAATTAGAGTCAAAAGGAATGATTGTTTCCGGTCGTTCTACAGATCAACGTTTGGTAGAAATTGTTGAACTTAAAAACCATCCTTGGTTTATTGCGTGTCAATTTCATCCGGAATTTACCTCGAACCCTCAAGATTCACATCCTTTATTTGCTTCCTTTATAGAGGCAGCTTTAACTTATGCTTGCGTTGTTTCAGAGAAGGAGGTTCGCTAATGCAATTAGGGAATTTTTCAATTGGGTTACAATATCCCTTTTTCTTAATAGCGGGTCCTTGTGTGATTGAAAGTGAATCTTTAGTAATGGAGGTAGCGGCACAGCTAAAGACAATGTGTCAACAATTGCAAATTTCATTTGTTTTTAAGGCTTCTTTTGATAAGGCAAACCGCTCTTCACACTCAAGTTTCCGTGGGTTGGGTTTCGAAAAAGGGTTAAAAATTTTAGAGAAAGTAAAAAAAAATGTTGGCGTGATGGTATTGACTGACGTTCATGAGGACACTCCTGTTCATGAGGTTGCTGCTGTTGTGGATGTGCTTCAATGTCCTGCTTTTTTGTGTCGCCAGACTAATTATATTCAACGAGTTGCTCGATGTGGACTGCCAATGAATATTAAAAAGGGTCAGTTTTTATCGCCTTGGGATATGGCACAAGTTGTAGAAAAAGCACGTTCCATTGGTAACGATAAGGTGATGGTATGCGAAAGAGGGGCGATGTTTGGTTACAACAATTTAGTTTCAGACATGCGTTCTTTAGTTGTGATGCGTGAAACGCAATGTCCAGTTGTTTTTGATGCAACACATTCTGTGCAGCTACCTGGTGGGTTTGGAACTCATTCTGGTGGGCAAAGAGAATTTATTCCTGTGTTGGCAAGAGCTGCGGTAGCTGTGGGAATCTCAGGCTTGTTTATGGAAACACATCCTTTCCCAGATGAAGCTTTGAGTGATGGTCCAAATTCATGGCCTTTATCAGAAATGTTTCCGTTGCTAATGCAACTGAAAGAGATTGATACTTTGGTAAAAAAAAATAGAGATTTTATCAAATAACCGACATTCCTAGGATTAGGAATAGGTATGTCGGAAATAACAAAAATAATCTGTTATAACGGGGAAGTGATATGATAAAAGAAATCCGAGGACGTGAGATTCTTGATTCTCGTGGGAATCCTACTGTTTCGGCTAAAGTGACATTGATCTCGGGAGTGACAGGAGAAGCTGCTGTTCCTTCCGGTGCATCTACAGGGAAAAAAGAAGCATTAGAACTGCGGGATGGCGATAAAAACCGCTACAATGGAAAAGGAGTTTTAACGGCAGTTAAAAATATTAATGAGGTGATTGCTCCGGTATTACTTGGAATGGATCCTACGAGGCAAGAGGACATTGATAATGCTATGATTGAGCTTGATGCGACTCAGAATAAAAAACGTCTTGGAGCGAATGCGATTTTAGGGGTTTCATTAGCGGTTGCTCATGCTGCTGCGAACGAGGCAAGGTTGCCTCTTTATAATTATTTGGGAGGGGAAGGCCCTTTCACAATGCCGGTTCCAATGATGAATATTATTAATGGCGGCGTACACGCTAATAATAATCTTTCTATTCAAGAATTTATGATTGTTCCTGTTGGTGCGCCTAGTTTTCGCGAAGCATTACGCTATGGCGCTGAGGTATTTCATGCTCTAAAAAAGCGTCTTTCTGATGAGAATTATTTAACAGCAGTGGGAGATGAGGGTGGATTTGCTCCAGATTTAGTGAATCATGAGGCGGCGATCAGTTTTATTTTACAAGCGATTGAAGACGCCGGTTATGTCCCAGGAGAAGACATTGCATTAGCGCTCGACATCGCTGGGTCTGAATTTTATTTTCCTTCTAGAGGATACTACGACTCGGAAAAAAAACGGTATTACCAAACGGATGAATTTATTGAACGTTTAGTAGAGTGGGTTGACCAATATCCTATTATTTCTATTGAAGATGCTTTATCGGAAGAGGATTGGGAAGGGTGGGCAACTCTAACAGAAAGACTTGGTCACCGCATTCAATTGGTTGGCGATGATTTGTTTACGACAAATCCTGAGATTCTGAAAGCGGGTATTGATCAAGAGATTGCGAATGCTGTTTTGATCAAATTGAATCAAATTGGAACATTTACAGAAACTTTGGCAACGATTGGCATGGCTAAAAAAGCAGATTATGGAGTCATTATTTCTCATCGCTCAGGCGAGACGGAAGATGTCACAATTGCAGATTTAGCAGTGGCGACCAGTGCCGGTCAAATTAAAACAGGCTCTTTAAGTCGTTCTGATCGTGTGGCAAAGTATAATCGACTCTTGGCAATTGAAGAAGCGTTAGGTGATAATGCTCGTTTTTAGGAAAGCAATTTGAAAAATAAAGTGATCAGCAAGCTTCAGTCGGTTGCCGGTTTAGGACGGTTCCCTTTTTGTTGAAAGGCTATGAAAATAATTACGATTACTTTTCTTATTTTTATTTTCTTAATACTCCAGTTTCAGTTATGGTTATCAAAGGAAGGTTTTTTTTATGTCGTACAAATGAAGCATAAAATTCAATTACAGAAACTTGGTAATGGAAAACTTAAAAAGCAAAATGATCAACTTAAGTCTGAGGTTAAAGAATTAAAGCAAAATGAACAAGGAGTTGAGGCTCATGCGCGCAATGATTTAGGAATGATTAAAAAGGGTGAGGTATTCTATCAAGTGGTGAAAAGTGATGCATCGGAAAAATAAAGAGCCAAACCATTGGGTGTTAATACCCGCAGCAGGTATCGGTCGTCGTATGCGAAGTAAGGTAGCAAAGCAATATTTGCAGCTTCAAGGTAAGCCCATACTCGAGCATACGTTATCTCTTTTTATTTCCCATCCTAAAGTGAAAAAGATTATCGTTATTCTTCATGAGGACGATCAGCAGTGGCCCAAACTGTCGGTGAGTCATCATGAAAAACTGCAAACTGTAAAGGGAGGGAAGACTCGAGCTGATTCAGTCATGCAGGGGTTACAATTTCTTGAGACTTTTGCAGCACCTAATGACTGCGATTGGGTGCTCGTCCACGATGCACTACGCCCGTGTTTGCTTCCTGAAGTCCTGCATCGTTTGTTAGCGCAAGTAGAAACACATCCAATAGGGGGGTTGTTGGCTTTACCAATTGCAGAGACTCTAAAAAAATTGGATGCAGAGCAATGTGTTATACAGACTATTCCTCGTCAAGATTTATGGATGGCTCAAACACCACAAATGTTCCGTTACCATCTTTTGCAAAAGGCAATGAGAGAAGCAGCCCGTAAGAAGATCCATATGACTGATGAAGCGAGTGCAATTGAATGTCTGGGGATGAGACCTTTAGTTGTGAAAGGGGATAGAAGAAATATTAAAATTACTTGGCCACAAGATTTAGTATGGGCAGAAAAAATTTTGTTAGAATCGACTACAGTATGCAAATAGAATTAAATAAATCCTATCGTTTCCTTAAATTTGTTTTCAAGCAATAAAACATCGTAATTATTTCTTTTGAATGAAATTATTTAAATGCCTTTAACCTAGCTTCTTTCTTCTTCCATAATCTCTTGAAGAAAGGAAGAAGGTTATTTTACAAGGTGTGCTGCCTTTGAGTTGGTTGCGATAGTTGAATCTAAATTCTGCAATCGACTTTGGTTGAAGAATTTAGTCTGAAATCTAAGATGCTAATATTTACTTCCAATTTTGAAAGGCTATTTTATAAAAATCAGTTTGGAGATAATATGAGAATTGGTTTTGGTTATGACTCTCATCGTTTTGCTAATGGCGATCATCTCATGATTGGTGGAATTAAAATTCCGCATGGAAAAGGAATTAACGCTCATTCAGATGGAGATGTTCTTTTGCATGCATTAGGGGATGCATTATTAGGAGCTGCTGCACTAGGAGATTTGGGAACTTATTTTCCTGATACAGATCCAAGTTATGCTAATATAGAAAGTAGTGAAATAGTGCGTCGGATTATGAATCAACTTGGAAATGCTGCCTATACAGTAGGTAATGTTGATGCGACAATTATAATTGAACGACCAAGATTGGCGAAATACCTTAAAGCAATGCGAATTCATATTGCTGAGCTCTTAGAAGTTTCACTGCAAGCAGTCAGCGTTAAAGTAAAAACAAATGAAAAAATGGGATGGATCGGGTCGGAACAAGGGATAGCTGCACATGCTGCCGTGTTGCTGATCACTTCGTCAATCTCACCATTTTAAAATAGTCATGGGTTACAGTACATGAAAGAAAAGGGATTAAAAGGGATTAAGATGAAACAACGGCCACTACGGATATTGATCTCGAATGATGATGGTGTTTATGCTGAAGGTATTTCTGTTCTTAGAGAGTCATTAAGAAAAATAGCGAAAGTGTTTGTTGTGGCTCCTGATCGAGATCGGAGTGGGGCAAGTAATTCCTTAACACTCACAGCCCCTTTACGGATTAAATACTTAGAGCCTGAGTTAGTGAGTGTTGAGGGAACTCCTACAGACAGTGTTCATATTGCCCTGACAGGTCTTTTAGAAGAACAACCTGATATGGTGATTTCTGGTATTAATGCAGGCGCTAATTTAGGGGATGATGTCTGGTATTCAGGGACTGTTGCTGCGGCGATGGAAGGAAGATTTTTGGGGTATCCAGCAATAGCTATTTCTCTTGCGAGTGAACGGGTACAGTATTATGAGACGGCAGCAAAAGTCGCGGCTATGATGATTGATCAAATATTGCGCGATCCTTTGCCAGCAAGTACAATATTAAATATTAATGTCCCAGATCTAACCTTTGATGATTTGGCAGGTTTTGAAGTTGCTCGATTGGGAACTCGGCATTGTGCGCAGCCAGCTATTAAACAAATTGATCCACGAGGCCATCCAGTTTATTGGATCGGGGCTGCTGGAGCCGAAGCGGATTCTGGTCCTGGCACTGATTTTTATGCAGTTAGAAATCATTGCGTTTCTATTACGCCTTTACGAATTGACTTGACACGATTTGAGGCGTTTGAGCAGCTTGCTCAGTGGGTATTAGGATTAAGTAATAAAAATGATGAAAAAGTATAATTTGGTTTATAAGATTAAGATTCTCTTTACAATCTTCCTAATAAGTTTTTTTTTCACTACTTGTGCTGCTAGTGCGGGTCATGAAACAGTACTGACCGCTAATGAATCGCAACAACATTTTGATGTGAATTCTAATATGAATAGCAGCACTTATCGGGTGAGAAAAGGAGATACTTTATATTCTATCGCTTGGGCTTTTGAGATGGATTTCCGTCTTCTTGCGCAAATGAATTCTTTGCAGAGCCCTTATCAAATTTATCCAGGCCAAGAACTGCAAATTCCTTCTAAACAAAAAACAGAGGTTACTCTGTCGCAAAGTATGGAGATCATTAACGAGGATGATTCCCCTTCGTTGAACCTATTGATCTGGTGTTGGCCGGCTGAAGGGCGAGTAGTTCAAGGATTTGCACCCCGTCACGGTGGCAATAAAGGAGTGAACATAAAAGGATATTTTGGACAAAAGATAAGAGCTGCAGCTGATGGAAGAGTGGTCTATGGTGGTGGTAACGTACAGGGGTATGGTAATCTTTTAATTATCAAACATAGCGATAGTTATTTAAGCGCTTATGCTTATAACAGTAGATTCCTTGTTAAACAAGGGGACTGGGTTCGATCTGGGCAGATTATTGCAGAAATGGGGAGCAATGCTGCTGGTAAAACAATGTTGCATTTTGAAGTTCGATACAACGGTATCCCCATTAATCCAGCGACATGTCGTTTTTTAAAATGTCTTATTTCTTAGAGAGCTGCCAATATTAAGAAAGCGGAATGGATAGAGACCAAGAAGAGGAATGAGGCTGACTCGTTAACTAAGGAAAAGAAACTGGGTCTTGCGCTGTTGTTTTAGTATTGAGACTGAAACGAATTAGACAAGGGTTTTAGCAAAAAGGTCTGAGGAACAAAGGATTGTCCTGTGCCAAATAAAAATTGCAAAAATAAGGGCTTACCCAAGAAACCAGGTATTAATAAAGTAACGAGTGCAACAGATTCTTCTCTGATCACTGCCAGTAAAGCAAAATCTTCTGCAAAGAAGAAACCTGTAAAAAGAAAATCTCCTACTACTAAAAAAAAGAAATTGCCTAGCGGGAAGGTTAAGAATCCTAAGCTCAGGCACAGCATAAAATCCTTATCGAAATCTACTGGTTCAAGGGAGAGAATGGATGCATTTTCCTCGTCTGATCCGACAAAGATTTATTTGCATGAGCTTGGCTTTAAGTCCTTATTAACTGCAAAAGAAGAGTTGCAAGTAGCTAAGCAGGTTAGAAAGGGAAATAAACAAGCATGGAAAAAAATGATTGAAGCAAATTTAAGGCTTGTAGTAAAGATTGCGCGACAATATGTTAATCGCGGGCTTCTTTTCTTAGATTTAATTGAAGAGGGTAATTTAGGGCTAATGACTGCTGTTGACAAGTTTGATCCCGATCGTGGTTTTCGATTTTCTACCTATGCTACTTGGTGGATACGTCAAACGATTGAAAGAGC
>Ga0075318_1000029_pt1 | contig 13324 bp, 1 predicted proteins | sample MayberryNE_TuleB_2_FD_120050 | JGI IMG/M metagenome (GOLD analysis project Ga0075318, IMG submission 120050) | Natural and restored wetland microbial communities from the San Francisco Bay, California, USA, that impact long-term carbon... | ecosystem: Environmental > Terrestrial > Soil > Wetlands...
TGTCTTTCTTAAAGTCATACCCTAAAATCGGCTTCATCGGATTATCACGACCTTCTTGTGGATTAGACCAAGCCGCCATCATTGCACTTAAGCGCGCATAACTGATGCGTAATGAGGGAGGGGTACCATACTGACCGACAGCAAGATGGAGATGCGCATCATTAAAAAACGATTTGACGGTCTCAAAGAAGTTGTTAAAGTCAAAGTTCTTCTGTTGTTTGCGATAGTCTTCTTTCAATAATTCTTGATAACGATCCCACGGAATAGAGTCCAAGTTCTTCTCAGGATCTCCCTGAAAAAAATGTACTCCCGGTAGAGAATAAGTAACTGGCCATGAATACACTACCAGGCGACCTTTAATTGGACAATCTTTGCCATTGACTCGCAAAAACGGTTTCGGCGCCAGTAAGGTTTCTAGTTGTTGATACAATTCTTGCGACAGTGTGCCCCGCAGAATCACCGTCCCACCGCCTTTTAGCTCCCTAAGTACTGCCTGCTCCTCATAAATAATTTCCCCCAGCCGCCCCTTTCCCTGCTGCTGATTCTGCTGCTGACCACGATAACGAATACCATCGACCTCTATTTTAACAATCAACTGACTCAAATCAGTCTCGTGAGTGATATCGACAACATGAGCCTCTAGAATCTTATGCTGTCGCACATAACAAGCAGCTTCAAAATATGGATCCTTTGTAAGAGTGACCAGCTGTTGCTGAGGCAGCTGATGCAGAGGAATAGCAGCAAGCTTCGTCTTTGCAGTAGTGAGATCCACGAATTTGATCTTTGTGTTCTTGCTCTTGTATTTCAAAGACAGCTTATTAATCGCATTCTGAATTTCGCTGAGCAAACTAGGAGGAACAGATTCGGTCAGCACAATCACAGACTCAGGCTGCTGACCCTGACCATTGAAATCCTTGAACGCTTGCTCTAGCCAACCAGGCTGGCTGATAAACCTATTTTTCTTCGACTCCTGATCAAACTTAACCACTATCTCTTCAAACAACTGTGGTACGTTGTTAAGATTTAAGAAAAAGAGATTCTCTGCATTCCAGTTAATCTGTTCTGGCTCCGTGAAGATCTTCGCTTGAGCTACAGACAGCGGCTCATGATCACAATACAAATTAAACCCCGCTGGAATGAGATAAGTTCCGCCATTGATGATGATTTTGCGTTCGATGTTCACCGCTTTTAGCAAGCGCTGAAATTCAGGGTCGTTCAGTGGCGCATTTCTCAATTTCAAACCACCCTGATTAAGGTGATTTAAAAATAACCCCTGCCGATAAGTGATTCCAGCCTCTGAAAATTCAATATATCCTAGCAACTTCTTTTGCCAATAAGGGCTGTTGTAGAGGTCAATACAAGCTAGGTCATCTCTCTTTTCCTTCTTGTTCTTCTTATTCTTATCCTTATTCTCAATTGGCTGTAGCGGAATAACCGACGCTTGCATTTGCCTCAGTGTCTCGGGAAGACGCGGCCAGAAAATCATCCGCGACTTCGCAGGAGCGGGAAGGCCTTGCTCGGGAGAGGTGAGGCCAATGATTCTTACGGTTTTGGCAATTGGAATTGGCTTCGCCTGCCCTGGCGGTAAAAAGGTCGGTGGATTATCTAACAAAGACTTCAAACTGCCAATGTCATCTGGGGGAATTCGGCGCCAATCAATTACCAAAAGCCCCCCTTCTTGCAACAGGATCTCTAACGGGCCGGCTAAACTAGTAATGCAATTTGACTCAACCTTACAGTTTCTATACAACGCACCGACACTATCCTGGGAATTAACAAAAACAGTGGGGAGCTTATCTTTCTGAGCGCGCTGGCATAGAGCAGCGTAAACCGCCTGCGCCTCACTGTCATCCGAAACTTCCACTAAACCGCGATGCCCCTCCTGGTACAAAGCTTCAAGATAATTCTGTTGATGTGCTCTCAGAGCTCGAATTGCTTGAGGCACAAAATACTGGTCATACTTGCTCAGATCGTTGTTGCGTGGCAGCAAGATTGGTTGCAGCAAGGAGTTATCTGTCGACTCTGCCCCCTGCTTGGGAAACTGTCCTGCAACTGCTCGTTTGGAGCGATCTTCCATCTTCCCCGCATTCTTGTCCTGTTGATTTGACAGAGAATGAAGAGGGGCCTGCTGGGCTGCGTTATTGCTGTTGACTTGTGATGGGTCGTCCCCAAGAGCTTGGAGTAACTCCTCTTGGCCATTTAATTCAAACTTATTAGCCTGGAAGTTAACCTCAGCACCTCCTAAGTCCTTCTTTTTCCATGCTCCTTGCTCGTCAAGGTACTCAGCATACTCATGCGTTTGATTGTTAATAACACGCGCGGGAACTTTTAAGTACTGGCAAAGCAAAGTAAAGAGTTCAGCGCGATGACGGCAAGCGCCCTTATTTTCCACTAGCACCCGTAGGCAACCAATTAAGCCAGGCACTTCCTGAAGTGGTTTCTGAAGCTTCACCAGCATCCTGCTAAAAGAAGCTTTATAAGAATAAGCTGAGTCTAAATTTTCATTGGCTGCTCCTCGAAAATAGTTACAGAGATCCTGAATCAGTTTAGACTGTGAGACATGTCCCTCTTTAAATTTCTGAATCGTGCACGCCAACTTTACAAACCTTTCTGGGTAACCACTCTTCTTCTTGACATCCGTAGCTTCCAATAAGAGAAAGTCGAGCGCTTTACGATAAAGAGGAGGCGCCTCAGCATGAGGCCTGGGTAACTGGGGTTTTAGATCTTGAATGGAACTCTTCACAAAGGAATACTGAATTTTGATCTTCGATCCTTCTTCATCTTGACCGTTATCTAATTGAATTTCATGCTGCTGTGTGAGTGAATTATACCGTTGTTTTCCCTTGAGCGACGACTCTAATGGACAATAAATCTTCATTAAGCAATCATGCGGTCCTAAGTTTGTTAATGCCGTCCAATCACCACAAGGTACTTCAAGCTCCCCCAGATGGAGGGACTGATTATTGTTGAAGTTTACGTTTGAGATTAACTCTTCTTCAGTGCTAGCCAGAGAAATTGGTTTAGCCTTCTGTCCTGCATCACCAAGAGGAATCTTCTCAGTCTTGGATAAATAGGGGTTTTGATTTTGACTGGGATCGGTTACAAAAGAATACTGAATTCCGATCTTCTGCCCCTTCTTTTGACTGTCATTTAACGTTAATCGAATCTCATCCTGTTGCGTTAATAAATGATACCTTTTCTCTCCCTGGAGCCGTTGTTCTGATAAACAATGAATCTTCATTAAGTGATCCTCTACCGTTAACATTGTTAACGGCACCCATCGATCGCAAGGCACCTCAATTTGTCCCACGTATTGGGGCAGATCACTGGATTTTGACAATAACTCTTCTTTTCTTCCAACTAGGATTTCAGCCAGGGGAGTGGGCTGAGTCGTTAAGCTCTTCTTTTCAGAGAGCTCGGAGAGCAGCTTCAATCCCCCATCAGAAGCCTCTTCTAAAATGGGAAAAATATGCTCTCGATAATTCCCATCATCAACTGGCCTGAGAGTTTGATTTTTATATTGATAAATATATTGCTCTGTACTACAGTGTTGATTGGGGTTTACATAAGTCCCGGTATCAAAGGAGATAACTTGGGGTTTCTCTACATCATTTTCTTCATTGTTAAGAGAAAATCCTCCTGCAACACTCTTCTCATACGAAGCCATCGCTTTATAGCAAGCCATCACAGAGTTAATATCTTCTTCAGTTTTTAGGACGAAAATATTTTTCCTCTCACTCTGATTGACCAACAAAACGCACGTGAAAGGTTGGTTAGGATCGTCTTGCCAGCGTGTTCGCAAAATATTCTCAAGATTTTCAATGGAAAAACTATCACTTATCTTAATGCAGCGAATAGACCGAGACAGTTGCGGCAAAATTATTTCCCTAAGCTTATTGCAACCTTCTATGTCCAAGACCTTAAGGCGAGCATAATCTCTAAGATCAAGTCGTTCAAGAGAACCACAAAAATTATTTCTTATCCTCAGGGTTTCGAGATGCGGTGGTAACCTCTCTATGCGCACATTAGGAGACTCAATTAGTTCCAGAGTCTTGAGTCGAATAAACCGTTTGAGCTCAAGCGGGGTCGAACAAGTACTCTCTATAATCGTCAGAGTTTCAACCGATAACGATGGTAGTAGACGCAGTAGCGTTGCAAGTTGTTGATCATAATGAGGGCCCACTTGACCAATGTTCTGTATTTTCACGGTCTTGAGTCGATCACCCTGAAAATCAAGTGCTTCAATGTGGTGGCGTCCTCCAATGACTAGGGTTTCGAGCTGTCGTGGTAGGTGTATCCCCCCCCCCTTCAGCTTACAAGAGTGTATTTCCAAGATCCTAAGCTGATCCCACTGTCTAAGATCAAGTGCTCCCAGGCTAAGAACGTCCTCAATCTTCAATCTCCTAACCGATAATGATTGTGGCAGAGGCTTGCTAGCACTGTTTACTAGTTTCAAGGTCTCTAGTTGAGTACAACTGCTAAAATCAAGTGGTTCCTGGGAGTTATAATCAATCGCGCTGAAGTTTTTGAGCTGTGAGAGCTGCTGCGGAGCCACCTTAAGTCGTAGAGGAGGCCCCTTCTTAAGTTGACTCCTGATTTTCATGTTCTTGAGTTGAGTCATCGAGTTGAGAACAGGCGGTTCCTTAAACTGAGTGTTTGCTATCGTCAGGGTTTCAAGCTGTGGCGGCAGCTGTAACTCCTGTAATTGTGGAAGCACACAATAGGTTATCTGCAAACCCTTAAGTCCTTGCGGCAGCTGTAACTGCTGTAATTGTGTAGAATTACAAAAAACTAGACTCAGGTCCTTAAGCCGAGTATGTTGGCGAAGATCAAGCGCTGTGGCTGTGGTCCCCTCAAGAAAAATACTGCCACTGATACTCAGGATTTCGAGCTGTAACGGCAGCTGTAACTTCTCGAACTGAAAATAACGGCTTATATGAAGAACCTTAAGCTGATTAGCTTGACTAAGCTGCTCCCAGAAGTCCTTGTTATTGTTAATCTTATCGACGTCATAAATAGTCAAGGTTTCAAGCTGCAATGGAGGCTGCAACCCTTCAAGCTCGCGACAATAGGCTAGAGAAAGAGTCCTAAGCTGTGGCGGCAATGTTAATCTGGTTACACGACAGTTGCTGAGGCGAAGGGTCGTAAGCTTAGTATATTGACTAAGATTAAGCTCTCCTAAAGAATCCATTCCAGTAATCGCTAGTGTTTTAATCCGCAACGGTATCGGTAAGGTCTGATTTTCTATTCCGCCGAATTGACAGTCTGTCAATTCAAATTTTTCGATCTTGTTAAGCTGGCCAACAAGGCCTGCGCTAATAAGACAACGATTCAAGACCAGCTGTTTTAAGCAGTTTCCTTGATTGATTTTATCGAGAAGAGACTGATCAAAAACTCTTTTCACTTTATTTAGATGAATGAGCACTAATGATTCCAGATTAGGAAAGAGATGGAAAAATTTTTTTTCCTCCTCAAAAACCTTAAAAGAACAGCACAAGTGTTTTATCCTCTTCCCATTGACAGCCACATAACCCAAAATAGACTCCCATGCTTGCAGCCGTTCCTCCTCGGCTAAATCATTATTTTCAGGAATCGACACGGAATAGGAAAAAGGAATCTTCTCACTGTTTTGATTATTCTCATACTCATGCAGCGCCGCTTCTAATTTGTAGTCATCTAAGAACTCATAATGTTCTAGAGGAATACCATCGTTATTTGCTGTTTGGAGTGCACGATAGAGTCGTTGTCGCATCTCGATAGCAGACTCTATCATCCCTGGTCTTAGTTGATTACATAAATCTTCTGCTCTGTTAATGGAAAGCAAATTTCCTGTTTCATCTAACACAAACAATTCAAACGATAATGTTTTTAGATACTTAATAAAGGCATCCATGCGACCGTCGAAGTCTTCTTGATGATATAAAGCGCCCCAGTGAGAGATGACTAACCGCTTTTTTTCCCAAGTATCAGTTCCATATCCTCTATTCTCCCAGTAATCTAACCCTCTCATCAAACGAGAAACATCGAGGCGCGAACTCGAAAGTTTATTTTTGGAATATTTTTTTTCCCGGTCACTGTTTTTTTCATAATAAAAATTAAGTAGAATCTCAGGTCTCTTATTATTCTTCTTCATTGGTCTCTCATAACATACTTGACTGACTAAAAAATATACCTGTTCTCCTACCGATAAGCAATGGGGAGGGTTTTCCAATATGGGATGTCGCGCCATTATCTAAACATTTTTAAAACAATCTCCATGATTACCGGATGAAGACGGCCCTGAAATTAGAATCATTTGTACGGAGCAGGCTGGGTTGAGATGACAACGTTCTGATTGAGAAAAAGACGAGGAATAGTCCTTCTATTTCGAGTATTTTTCGCTTGAGGAACGTTGGCCGATCGAACCAAGATGAGGGAGCAAACGGGTAAGTTATTCAGTGTACGTTTCGGAGATCTCGGATGCCGTCTTTGTTGGCGCCTCGAATAAAACAGGCTCTATGAAGAATTGAATTAAGTGGATAGTGTACTGCTTTCCGTTACTTGAAGAATGCAACGACAGAACTAAGTTATCCACTGAACTATTCATAGAACCCCAACAAATAACGTTCTATGTCCTGCACAGTCGGATAATCAAATAAGAAACTTGGACCTAATTGACAATGCCAATCTTGTTCAATCGTCATTTGGAATTCAAGTAACATCAGTGAATCCAAGCCTAAATCGATAAGACCAATCTCCCGGTCAATAGAATCTTGAGGGAGCCCCGTCATCTGCGCTAAGATCGTGAGCAAGTAATTCATTGGTTCTTGCAGCGTTGTTACTGAAGTCGCTGAACTTTTATTAAAAACTTCCGTAGCAGCATCCGCAATAATAATTTCTCCTTCTAATTGTTGTACAATTACAGTAGCTAATGCTTTTATTCCTTCATAGGCTGATAAAAAATGAAAGCCGCGCTGCTGCAACCGATGCCGTTGCGCCGACGTCAAGTCCTCTGTCATACCAATCTCCCATGGCCCCCAAGCAATCGCAGTCGCAGATTGTCCTGCTGTCAAACGCTGGCAAATTAGAGCCGTCAATGCAGCATTCGCAGCTGCATAGCTCCCTTGGCCAGCAGCACCACAAACTCCTGCGGTGGAAGAATAAGCAATAAAAAAAGAGGTTTCTTTTAATAAATGATGCAAGTGCAGAGCACCCAAGACCTTGGCGCCATAGGTTCGTCGCAGTTCACTTGGACAAATATGAGTGATCAAATGATCATGGCACTCTCCTGCAGCATGAATGACCCCATCAATACGAGGAACCGTTTTTTCCACTGAGCTCAATGCTGCTTGCAGCGCTGTCAGTGACGACACATCCACTGATAAAAAAGTCACTGTTTTCACCCCTAGAGCTCTTAATTTTTGCGATAATCGCTGCAAGCTGTCACGCCGTTTTCTTCCTAAAAGAATAAGATGGCGTGCTCCAAGTAATGCTAAACAATAAGCTGCCACCTGCCCCAAACTTCCTAAGCCGCCTGTAATCAAATAAGCTTTATTACTCGGTAAAAAAGCCTGCCTTTGGTAGGCTTTCTGTAAGGGCAGCGCTGTCTTCTCATTCAAACAGCTGGCTAATAAAGTCTCATCAAAATAAAACATTTCTTGATCTAATCCTGTCACTTCTTTAAGCCAATACTGATTTTCTCGATAAACTCGATCGAAAGAAGACGTTTTTTCATTGACGACCTCTTTAAAAACGCGACTTAAGTTTTCTGTTGCATCAACCTCAACGCAATCACAATGCAGAAACTGTAGAGGTGCTTCCAGCATCACACATCTTAATAATGAGGAAACACTACCCTTAATAAGAGAACAATCATTCTTCATTGTTAAGAAAACACAGTGATGAATCGTTTTTCCTGAATGCAATAAAATTTTTAACACCTCAAGCACTTCCATCAGTGTTTGTAAGGCCTGCTGATAAGAGCTCTCGTAATGAGTTTGCCAAGAGACTTCCTGCGCAAGCAAATTGAACGGCTGACAAAACACTGCGACCACCTCAATAGTCTGTTCTTCTAAGGTAGCCAATACAGTCTTAATCATTTGGCAACTTTGAAAGGTCTTCTCCTCAGGGCAGCCCAAAATAATCTTTTTACTCGCAGGAAGATCAATCAAAACATCGTCAAAGAAAGCCGGAATCAACAACAAAGTCATACGATCCAAAGTATTCTTTCCAGCAACAAAAGTTTCCTCCGGCCTCCCTCCAGACACTTCTCGCCATCTACTCTGATAAAATAAGGATCTTTTTTCAAACCAACATCGATGGCGAGAAAAAGAATGATAGCGAATCGGGGATGGCTCAACTTTCACATCAGCAGCCGATCCTACACTCCCTAAAATAACATGAGCATTCGTGCCACTGATAGAAAACGCACTCACGCCTGCCACGCGCAAATCTCCCGCCCACTCTATAACAGAGTGCGGCATGACAATATTTTTCATTTCCCAAGAAATGTGAGTGCTTACTGGCGCATTCTGAATCTGCGGTAGCACTTTTTTCTTTTGAATCATCAGCGCCGTTTTGATAAAACCTGCAACCCCCGCCGCTGCTTCAAGATGCCCCATATTTGCCTTAATAGAGCCAAGATAGAGAGGCTTCTGGCCCTTCCTTGCTGCGCTAAAGACCTCTGTCAAAGCACCTACCTCAATGGGATCTCCTAACCTTGTCCCCACTCCATGTGCTTCAATATAATCAACAGCCGTACTTGCCACCCGTGCATCCTTTAAAGCAACCGTGATGACCTCAACCTGTGCCTCACGACTTGGCACCGTTAACCCAGTGGTCTGGCCATCGTGATTAACAGCAGAGCCTTTGATCACTGCGACAATAGAATCTCCATCAGCAACTGCTTGCGCCAATCGCTTTAACACGACGATTCCGCAGCCCTCGCCACGAACATAACCATCCGCATATTCTGCAAATGGTTGCGAACGATCAGTCGGCGACAACGCTTTAAGCTTGCAACAAAATACCATTGATCGCGGAGATAACATTAATGACACTCCACCTGCGATCACAAGATCACTTTCTCCTTGACGCAAACTCATCACGCCTTGATGGATTGCAACCAAAGAGGAAGAACAAGCGGTATCAATCACCATTGCGGGCCCTTTGGCTCCCAACCAATGCGCCAGCCTCCCCGCTGTGACACTGCGCATATTGCCTAAACCCGTATGCGCTGTCACTGCCGACATTGGCAATTGCTGTAAATTGATTTCATAGTCATGCCAACTTTGTCCTATAAAAATACCCGCTCGACAAGACTGCAAAGATTTCTTGCTCAGTCGCGCATTCTCAAGAGCATGCCAAGTTGTTTCCAATACCATCCGCTGCTGAGGGTCCATCGCATCTGCTTCACGCTTAGGAATACCAAAAAATTGATAATCAAAACAATCAATCTGATCAACAAACCCCCCTTTACGAACATACAACTTCCCCGGCGCTTCTGGATCCGAATGGTAAAAAGCCTCTTTATTCCAGCGATCACTTGGGACTTCAATAAGACAATCTTTTCCTAAGCACAACGCCTCCCATAACTTCTCAATCCGATCTATTTTTCCAGGGAAACGGCAACCCATACCAATGACGGCAATCTCTTGGTGCCGTCCCAACTCTAATGCTGTAATTCGCTGCCGCGCCCTCTTTAATAACTCGGCTAATTGATCAGACTGTTTCATCGTCACTTTTTTCTCCTAGCACTTGCTGCAATTTTAAAATTTCATTCGCCAATTCAGCCTCCACTTTTCCTTGCCCAAGAAAATTTTTTTCAACCACAGTTTCACTAAGAAAGATTTTCCTAAGATGTCCTGAAATCTGAGCGAGTGTTGGATAATCAAAAGCAATCGTTGCTGGAAAAGTCCTGCGAAAAACCCGCTGTAATTGCCCGCGATATTCGATAGCACTTAAAGAATCCATTCCGAGATCAAAGAAATTTTTCTGAAAATCAATGCCACCATCCTGTTCTTGTTCTCCTAATATTCCACACACTATTTTTTTAACCGCTTGTTCAATCAAAGCAGCCTTCTCATGGGAAAGATTCTCATCCAACCCTTGAACAGGGGAGCTTACGGTTGCATCCCTCTTTTTGCCGGAAGACTGCTTCTTACAAGAAGACCTCGTTAGAGAGTGACGAAATAATTTCCTGACTTTAAATCCACGCACCTCAATACAAGGACAGCCATCAGCTGCTGCAATCACAACATCTGCTAGCACACTGTCTTGCAACAGCAACGAACTCTGTTGCATTCGCACTGCCGCCCAAGCTTGTTGCCAACTCACTCGACGACAAGAAGCGTCATAAATTATTTCATCGATATGATAAGGGACGTCAATCGCTGCTGTTAAAGGATCCTCTCTAAGAGAATAAAGCTGAGCCTTCTCACCGTCAGCAAAAGACCGACAGGCAGTCAACAGTTGAAAACCAGCTTCTAGCAAGCCGGGATGAAACACGACTCCTCCTGCTGTAGCAAAATCCAAATCGTTTGGCCGGAGAATCTTCGCAAAACTAAAACAATCAGAACTCACCCAAAGAGTATTCAACCAACGAAAAGAAGAACCAGTCTCTTCTCCTGGCGGCCATATCTCACGATAAAAAGAAGAACTTGATAGACAGTGCTCAAATCCCATTGCCACCAAACAAGTTGAATCGGTCACCTGCTGCAGCCACTGCTGTAACAACACACTCAAATCAAAATCCTCTTTCTCTCCAATCACATTCTCCCTAACCTCATAACAAGCACTCGCGTGCACCGTGTAATGATCAGGTTCTATCTCACTCACAAGCCGCAGCTCGCCCATCGCCTGCAACCCATCCCCAACCTCCTGCTGATGCTGCAAAATCAGCTGCAGCTTACGATATTCCATTTCTTCTAAAACAAGAGGCTCTTTAAAATAAATTTCCTGCAAAGAAAAGTGAGAACCAGGAAAACAACTTTGTAGGGCCGTTAAAAACATAACGATGTGAGAAGAGCCTGGCACTACCGTCTTACCAAATAACCGATGATGCTGGTTGTAATAAGGGAAATCATTTGCAAAAACATTTTCAAATCGTATCTCTGATGAAAACGGCAAACTCAACCTCTGCCCCAACAAAGTTTGCGCAGAAAAATGAGAATAAAGAAAATAAGAATCAAAAGACGAACGTAAACAAACGGGACGTCGTTGGAAAGGATAAGTTGGAATAGCAACACATGGTCGCCGCCTCACATCAGCCAAAATAAAACTAAGCGCATTACTCAAGTCCCCTTGAACATAAGCTTGAGCAAGCTGTTGCGCCGAATAATGATGTTGCTCGCTGCCAACAAGCATTTTTTTATTCAAAGACACTGGATTAACGCCTGATTCGTCCACTGACGATTGCTCTTTCGCCTCAACAACCACACCTGAAAAAATACGACAGCCATCTGCCGCCGCTAACAACAACTGGCACATTTCTTCTGCTCGTTGAGCCACAACCGCACGACGAAACTTATAGTGAGCCCTGCCCACTTGACTAGTAAAACAAACAGCGGCTAAATCAACAGCAGACTGTGAAAAGAAACGAACGTAACGCTGACATAATGCAGTTAAAGCTTCCGGCGATCGCGCAGAAACCCACAAGCAATGAAAAGTCTCCTGCTGCGGCAACGACACCGTCACACTGCTCTCCTGAGGAAGTTCCGTAGACAGAGATTCTTGTAAAATAACATGCGCATTGGTCCCCCCTATCCCCAAGGAACTCACTGCGGCATAACGAGGTCCTTGGGAATCCCATGGAATAAAATTCTGCGGTATATAAAAAGGGGAGTGAGCCAAATCAATTTCTGGATTGGCCTTCGTGAAATGAAGATGAGGAACAATACTTCGATGATGCAAACATAAGACCGCTTTAATAAGCCCCGCAAGCCCAGCAGCACAATCTAAATGACCTATATTCGATTTTACCGAACCGAGAGCACAATCCCGTCGAGGTCGATCACGCATTCCATAAACCGTATTTAATGCCGCAAATTCCAGAGCATCTCCCAATGGAGTTCCACTGCCATGCGCTTCAATTAAAGTGACCTCCCTTCCTTGGATCTTTGCTTCTGCCTTGGCAGCACGAACAACCTGCACCTGTCCTGACACACTAGGCGCTGTGTAAGAGACCTTATCACAACCGTCATTATTGATGGCACTTCCTGCAATCAACGCATAGGGATACCGATACGCACCGACCAACGAACTCTTCATGACGACAATGGCCGCAACACCACTACCAAACACAGTCCCCTGCGCAGCCGCATCAAAAGCACGACAATGCCCATCCGGCGAGGTGACCCAACCTGGTTCAAACCAATAACCTTGAGAAGGAGGCCACTGCAACGAAGCTGCACCAACAATTGCAGCCTCACATTCACCCAACAAAATACTTTGTTTTGCTATATGAAGCGCCACCAAAGAAGAAGAACAAGCCGTCTGCACGTTGATAGCCGGTCCTGTTAAATTAAATTTATAAGCGATCCGAGTCGCAGCATAATCTTTCTCATACGCCAAGCGCAGTTGAAACGCAGCAGGGCCTTCCGGCACACTGTGATGATCAGTAAAATGTTTCTTTAAATGCTCGCTCATCCCTACCGAAGTAAACACACCAATGCGCAAATCGTTATGACCCGCTAAGCCAGCGTCTTCAAGCGCTTCCCAAGCACATTCCAATAACAAGCGCTGTTGCGGATCAAGCAAAATCGCCTCACGTTCACTTAACTTAAAAAAAGAATAATCAAAAGAGTCAACGGCCTCTACCTGTGAAGTGACTTTAATATAGCGTGGATCCTGAAGACAGCGAACACTCACCCCAGCCGTTCTTAACTCAGCATCACTCAATTGACGAATAGATTCTCTCCCAGTTATCAAATTCTGCCAAAATTCTTCTAGAGTACTCGCCTGCGGAAAGCGACAAGCCATTCCAACCACAGCGACACCTTCCGCTATTCCCAGTGCGGCATCGTCTTTTTCTTTCATTAAAGAAAAATTTGCAACGTCAGATTGAAGTCCAGAAAAAATAGCGTTCGATAACTTAGAAACAGTTGGATACTTAAGAAATGAAACTGTTTTCAGGGAAAGGCCTAATTTCACCTCCAAATCAAATTGCACTTTATTTAATAATAAAGAATGCCCTCCCACCTCAAAGAAGGAAGAATGAAAATCAAAATTGTCATGACCTAACGCTTCCTGCCAAACAGCTACAATCGCCATGGCAATCTCTTCCTGTTGTTTTGATTCTTGCTGTCTCTCCTTCATCGATGGCGAAATAAGTGGAAAACTGATTGAA
>Ga0075318_1000030_pt1 | contig 13294 bp, 4 predicted proteins | sample MayberryNE_TuleB_2_FD_120050 | JGI IMG/M metagenome (GOLD analysis project Ga0075318, IMG submission 120050) | Natural and restored wetland microbial communities from the San Francisco Bay, California, USA, that impact long-term carbon... | ecosystem: Environmental > Terrestrial > Soil > Wetlands...
ATGTTTACAATTTCATCTGGATTTTATTCATTGGCTTCGCTATGAAAGTAATAGTAAAAATGATGAAGGGGTGTGGGAGATAATAAAACATGTTACGGCTACGTTAATGAATCACTTTGAATTTGAGTTTGACGTTAACGTGAAGGAGGTGACAGAAAAGAAGAGTTCTCTATCAAGGCAGCCTCTAAGTTCCTCGCTGCTGGCAGAAAGAAAAGGGGATGATGAGGATGGGATTGGGATGTCGTCGTCATCGAATTTGCATTCTTCTGATGAGGAGGTGCAGGAATCTGGCGGTCATCTCTCTGAGCAGAATAAACTAGAAGTGACTTCTGGCTCAGTGACGAGGGGAATGCAGCAGTTACATCCTTTTGGTTGGAAGGAGCAAGGAAAAGATATTTATAAAACGCCATTGATCCTTCCTAATTTGCCTTATGGTTTAGGCTTTATGGCAATGTCTTTTGATGATCGGGAAGAGTTTTATCAGCGCGGAATGATGGAGTCTGCTAGTTTAGAGCCTCTGCCCAAGAAACCTCTTTCTTACCAAGAGATCGGGGTAAGAATCGTCAGTCAAGTTTCGCGCTTGTTGGATGAGGATCCAAGAGGAGAAAGTGCGAAGGTGAGTTACTTGCTTCATTTTTTGAAAGACATGCTTTTGGAAATGAATCCTCTACGAATGTCAGAAGGAAAACTAGCGATAGCGTCTTTTCAGCTCCTTAATCTTTTTTGTGCTGCCATAGACCGAGGTCAGTGGCATAATAAAAATGCTTTTTATGCCGCTAATTCGTGGCACTGCAGAGTATTTTGCCGTCTTTCGGTAAATGAACAGGTCCGCCTTATTTATATTTTGATGTCTTCTCCTGCAGATAGCGACCATCCTAAACTACTTGCTCGAGCACTCATCGATCATGAGGATTTCCCAGCCGTTGCGCTGGTAGAGTTTTTTGCAGCGTATTTGCGGACGTTTGGTGATATTTGCTCTAACGAAATAAAAAGATTACACCTGTTTTTTGCGCAACAAAAAGAGCCACAGCTGTTGGGAATAATTTATAAGAAGGGGCAGGCCACGCAAGAAGATTATCAAGAGGTCGTTGCTCATCGCTTGCTGCTGGTGATTGAAGAAGAATGGCGTTATTGGCTGAGTTTTCGCCTTTCTGACAGTGAAAAACATAAGACAATATGGATTACTCGTTATCGATATCCTGAATTAATTAATTTGCTGGAAAAGATAAAGGCTGGAGAATGTTTTGAGGGCAAAGAAGAGCTGCAAATTAAGCTGTGTCAGCAGTTGTTAAAAGTAGTGAAGAGCTACGATGGTGATATTAATTACAGCTTACAAGCTGCTGAAGGTTCTCTCATTGATGGGAAGCGCATGGGGTTTGTGATGCCCCCCAGCGGACGAGATATTATAAATTGCGGGCGCTATTTCCAGCAAAAATTTTCTGAACAACTGTATTTTTTAACAAAAAATTATTCCAGAATGTCACAGTTGGCACAAGCAGAAGTGATTCCTAACGTCATCACAACAATTATACTAAACTTAGGATATTGTGATCCTGAGACGAGTCATTTGCTACAGCCATTCTACTACCTAGAGCCGAAAAAGTTGTTCAATTTAGATTCACGGAGGAGATATTCTTATAAAGAGCAGATCTTTCTGTCGCCCACAGAAAATTTATCGACACGAGATTGGTGCGAAAATCGAAGTAAGACGATAGATTGTGTGACTGATTGGCTGCGGAAAAGCTTTAGAAAGCCCGTCTTACGATGCATGAGAACAAAAAGAACAGTGTCGGTACATTCTTTTTTAGCAGACACAATGCCGGGGGTCGTTCGTTTTCTAAAGAAAGAGTTTAATTCAAGGGTTCCAAAGCAGTTGCTCTCGGGGTTGGAGTCTTGCTTTCCTATTGAGAGGAAACAAGGGGGAGCTGACTTCAGCGATCGAGAGCAGATTGAGCTGCTGACGCGTTATTTTGAGTGGGGAGTGGGTTGTGGGCATTTACCGCTCCTGTTTGACTTTTTTGTACTGTATCGGTTGGCAACGGAGCAGCCGATTGAGATTTATGAAGAAATGGTTCCTGTCGCGACAGAAGAGAAAGCCGTTTCTGAATCTTTGCAATTGAAGGAAGAATGTATTGAGATTGAGGACGACAACAAAGACCATTCGGAAGAAAGTGATCACAGTGAAGAGCTTGAAGAAAGATCCAGTACGTCGTCTCTTGAGGAGAAAAATGAAAAAAAGAGCAGGTTCTCTTCTCAGGACAATCACAATCGTTTTGCTGAATTGCAGCTTAAATGGAAAAGCCACGCGAAAGAAAAATTTTCTTTAGAAACAGAGCGTCTTCTCATTATTGACCATAACAGTCCTGAGCAAGTAAAAATATTGGAATTATATGATCGAGAGCGAGTTTCTTTTTTAGAAACAAGACTAAATAATTCCGGCAGGAGGCAAAATGACTTTAAACTTCACGCTCGTTGCTTGTTTTTTGCAATCACCAGCAGTGAGGCGCAGGAGCAAATCAACGATCTTATAAGTAGCCGAGCTTTTTTAAAACCAGATTTGTTATTTGATGAGAAGGAATCTTTTCCATTGCTAGCTTCTGGATATTCTGAGCATGAAGAAATTGAAATTCGAGAAGCTTTCCGCGAATCAGGGGGGAATATTGATTTTTTGCAGGAAGGTCTAGAGCTCCAGCGGGAAGAGGAAATTTTATTATTAAAAATATTGTTATCCGACCCTTTTGAGGCTGACACTATTCAAGAAAATTTCCACAGATTAGTTTGCAAAAACCCGGGGAAATACTTTGAGTATAAAAACTCTATTCTAGAGAAAGACCTCTTTTCCTCTAGAATATGGGAATCAATCCTCTTTCGTTCGCGCTATGTGGCGACATTGATTGCTGCGGCTGGAACATTGGATCTCTCTAATGATCTTAATGAAACCTTAGCGCCTCTATTTAATGCGGATAATGATGAGACACTGTTTTTGTTTCTTTGTGAAAATCATTTCGGTTTTAGTCCAAATAAGACAGCCTGGTTTCAGCGTAAAAAGTTATTTATGGATTCCTGTTTACGCAAGTTGGAGTCTTTGCAAGACGATGAAATGCAGGATGATTTTAAGAAGGAAGAGCTGTGTTATGAGATTGCTTTAGAAATTAAGAACAGTCTTCGAGAAAATTTTTCAGAATTGATACAAAAATCTTCTATGCGCTCTAGAATAATTAGTTTTGCAGAGCTGATCGTGATAAAATTGTCCTCCGCCTATGAATGGGAGGCGGGCGAGGATGGCTTCCTTGTCGGAAGAATGATTGAGGTTATTCTAGAAGAGACTCTTAACCAGTTGTTTCAGTCTGACGTCATTCCTGTACATCTTTTTTTGACGATAATGCGATTTTTGGATCAATTGGAAACTCAATTATCTCTCCAAGGAAAGGATACCTCCTGGGTTTATGAGAAAATGGTTGCAGTCATAGACTGGTTGCCAAGATACTATAAAAGGTGCAATTTGTCTCAGCGGTCTTCTCAGTTTTTTATACCTTATTGTGTTGACTGGCCTTCCTCTTCTTCTTTGCCAAAAATTTCTTTAGACTATGCAAATCTGTTTTTCCAGCATTGGGGTGTTCCTTGTCGATTGCAAAAAATCTATATCAAAATAGCCTCTTTTTTATTTCGTAAAGCCGTGACTGGTTTAGAAAAAGAGAACTCCAATTTCTACTGTAATCGAGCCGGAAGGTTATTGCTGGATGTGTTTCGGTGTGGTGTTGTTCTTGAGAGAGAGGATCTTGGTTCTCTTGTTAATAATGTCTTCCCTTATTTTGTTAAAATTAATCTCTTTTCAATAAGGAAAAAAGAGGATGAGGCAGATAAAGGGAAAAGTCCCGTTGAAAACCCAAACCTAGTTTTAATTTCAACCTCTACTGATAGTGATGAAAGTAGTGATGAGTTGGAAGAGAAAGAAGTAATCCTTCAAGAGAAGCTAAATCTTTCTAATTTATTCGCTGTATTTATTAAAATAATATTTAATTTGTTTCATTATTCTGATGAGATCAACTTTAATCAAGTCGGTAATGATCATGAGATGGAGGATGATAAAGAGCTGGTTAAAAATTTCGTAAGCTCTTTCCTCTTTCTGCTGCGAGAAGGGAATCGAGGAAAAAGGAAATTAATTGTAGAGAACCTAAAAATTTGTGCTATTCAATTATGTGCTGATGAAGAGATCTCTCAAGATTTTCAGTCCAATCAGATTTTAGATGTGATCTTGAAAATGATTGTATTTTCTTTGTGGGCTGTATTTTATGAGGATACTTTGTTGGAGAAAAAATCTGGATTTTCCTTTTTCTCTCAAAATAAAATTGGAAATCAACAGCAAGAAGATCTCTATTTGATATGTCATGACATTGCCTGTTTAACAAGAAAAGAGTTTTCTTCGTATTGTAATATGGAGCTTCATTCTCTTTCTGCTCGTCCTTCTCTTCTTGAGGTAATGCAGCCAAGGAAAGGCATTGTCCTTATTTTCGAAGAGCAGTTTGAGATTATTAGGGTCGTTCTTGAAAAGCTAGGTTTAGAGAAGTCTATTGAGCCGATACAGTGTCTATTAGGCTCTAGGGAAGATCGAATGAGGCCCATTAGAAGCGATGACGAAGAGAATAAACAGAGTGAAAAAATTTTCTTGAGATCAGTAATGACAATTGATGCGCATCATCGTCTGCGTCAGCAAAGAGTACCCTTGCTGGAAGAGAAACCCCTACGTCCACATCCTTCTTATGGCAGTGATTACAACAACGGCGTGTGGTAGCAAGTCAAATTTCGCCTCATTCTACATTAAAATCGCTGATTCTAGAAATGTTGGCATAATGTAAAAGACCAGGCAATTTTTGCCGAAATAGATGATTGCCTGGAAATGATCAGAGCTGAATGTCGTTTTAACTCAAATTCCATAGCAGTAAACGGACACAAGTGATGTGCGGCGAGTCGGTTCTAGTCGCCGCGTTGTTCAGTCGTATTGTTTAGTTTAGGCTGGTATTGGTTGGCAGAAACCGAGGGCCTTGGTATTGCAGAGATCAATCTTTTTATGTTTAAATTATGAGTAGATCAACAAGATTTCCTATTGACGCAGGGGAGAGGTGGTAAAATGAATTGGCGGATTGTAGAGTACCTGGCTCAGTTAAATAGCCTAATAGAGGAGAAAAGTTTAGCATTAGAATATCATCAATTTGAAATCTATTGGGATTCAAAAAGAAAAGAATGTTTTTTTGTGCTGAATTGTCGGGGGAAAAGAAATCTCTTCTATAAGCAGGCGAGAGATTACCAGAATGCGATAGTAAAATTGTATAAGATCACAGCTTCTACAATTTTGACTCCTTGTCGCGATTCAAGATTCCCTAACTCTTTTTTGTTTAAAATTGATCAGAGGACAAAAGAGGGTAGTGATTTAATGAGACGACTGCAACTGCTCCGCGATCGAATTCCTGAATTCTTCTATCCGCACTCCGTGCAAAAATTTATTCTTGAGTTAAATAAGAGTGCTCAAAATGAAAAAGGTCTCCTTTCAGGAGAGCAATTAAGGATTACCACCAGTAAGCCGCAGAATGGCCGTCGAGGAGCTTGGCAGATTTGTTTTAGCGATTTAACGACAGAGCAAGGCCAAACAATAACGACGTTTCTAAAAGAGAGAGGGAGGTATCAGCCGTGGATGAAGAAGTTAGGAGGCCGTTCTTTTGAATTTGGAGGCTCATTAACCTATACAATTTTGGCTGAAGAAAATAAAAGAAGTGATGGCAGTGTGAGTCAGATCGCAGACCAGGTCAATGACGTGACTTTCGCAGCCCACCTTGCTCATCTTTCAAGAGTGATGGAGGTTGCCCCCAACCCCTATGGTTATAACATTTACGGAAGTGCGTTCGCTGGTTTTATGGCAATGATGGGAGGAGAGAGTCATCCAGTGCGTCGAGGTAATCGAGGGAATCTATCCTGTTATCGCCTTGGCCAACCGGAGAAAGCAACGGGTCATATTCTTCAAGATTATCAGACTAAAAGACGGTATGAAATTGCTGAAATGGACGAGAAGGGCAAAAAGAAACAGAGTCTCTATGGCAATAAAAAAGCAAGGTATACGAAAGCGCTGTCCGCGACGATGGTTTATCCTGGGCTGAACTATGTTCCACGAAATTTTAATAGTGGTGCTTCGGTAGTTGTTGGCTATGGAACAAACGGAGCATTGCCGCAAAGAATCTATTCTCAAAATGCGGTTACGTTTAATCGGAGCCCGTATGATGGAAAGATTGAAGAAGTGCAAAGGAAGCTAGAGAAAGACCTGAGTTCTGGGTTTCTTAAGCAGAGTTACGCTAATCTCGTCGACGATAAATTACAGCAGGGAGATGCTCATAAGAAGTGGAATGAGGTGATGTCCCGGTTTCGAAAGCATCAGTCGCAGAAGACAGGGAATTGGATTTACCTCTATAACCACACTGAAGAAACCCGATACTGTGGGATGTGTTTATCGATTTGTTTTATGAATGCGTTCGACACCACAACACCTGTCCCCATTTTGTTTTATGATTATAAATCGCGCGTGATTACTCAATACCATGATAGAGATCAACGCCGTGATTTGGAGAAATTAAAATTTCAAAATGATCCAAAACTTCTTCCTTATAAGACTTTCTTAAAATATGCTTCGTTGGATAAAGAGCGAGAGGAGTGGTTTACAGGAGTGACTGTAGAGGATTGGTTGTTAATGACTCCAGTTTTATTTAATGCTGACGAGCGCACTAAGAGGCTGGCTTTTCCTAAAGAGAGGGAATTACTTTATAAAGCAATCAACGATCGAATCAATTTGGATGAAATTGGGTTTGAAGAATATGCCCGTATTATGGGTTCATTGCCTCGTGGTTCAGGCATGTTGATGTTGGACCATGATCCGACGCCAGAAGAAAAAGAGAGAATGGCGGTATCTCGGTGCGTGGCCATTATTCGAAGAGAACAGCAGTATTTTGTCGGCTGTTGTGATGAGCAAGGGAAGTATCTGGAAATAGCCCAACCTGTTGCGGATGCTGATTTCTTGAGTCTGTTAGAAGAGACTCAATTTAAAAACCAACTCTATACTGGGAAGAAGTGGTTTTTTGTTTCTGCCCAAGTTTATCGTTTTATGGTGGAGCATAAACAAAAACCTCCTTTAATAAATGAAAGAAGTGCTGCGATCAAGGAGCTGAAAAGACTCCCTCTCGATAAGGGTATATTAGACTCCAGAAGATCTATCTATCTCTTAGAGATGTTTGCTCATCAGAATCAGACTGGCGAGTTTGAAGATGAACTCTTTTTTGCGGTTGTGCGAGAAGCAATGGCGCAAGCTGTGGAGTGGTATGACGAGGGTTATAGAAAAGAAGCAAGCATTTTGTCGGATTTTCTAGTTGATTTAATTGCTAAATTTCCAAAATTAATTATCGCTCTTTTTAATAAAATTAATAAAAAGCAGGTAGAAACGGAGCGCGAAGCGCAAGAAATGTATTTAATCGTGGTGCCTTTGATCGTGAAATTGTTGCGAGAGCAGGATGAATGGGTGCAGAAGTTGGATCTTAAGAAAGACGGGATTGACCGCCAAAAATTGGTGCAGCAGGCAGCAGTGCTGATTCCGAGATATTATCAATTTAGGAATGTGAAAGAGTGGCATGCTTTTATACGCTGCTACCCTGAGCTTTTCGATAAGAAGGATAGATCAGAAGATACTTTGTTAATCAGGAGTAGCTGGGCTGGAATAAAATCGGTTGTCGAAGAGATGGTGGAGCAGGGGGCTGATTTGTTTAAGGAGTCTCAGAATAAGAACGCGCTACAGTGGGCTTTTGAAAGGAAACAATGGGATGTTTTTACCTACTTATTGCCTCGTCATCTTCCATCAAAACAATTTAAACAATTTTCTGACGATGAGAAATCCAAATTTCTTAAGAAATCTAATTTTCTTGAATTTTTGCGAAACTTTTTCTCTGCTGCGTCTGATGGTGATGAAAAAAGTATGACCTTTATCCTGTCTTTAACGATTCAATTAAAGCTGGATCAGTATTTCTCGCAGGAAGAGAAGGAGGCTTTTGTTCGCTGGGTTAAAGAAACAATTCCTACGTTGACTGCTGTTAAAGACTGGGTTGACTTAGTAAATAAGTATCCTGAGTTATATGGTTCAGTGAAGCTGGAGCCTGAAGAGCAGCAGCCGGAAAAAATTCTTTGGGGTGATGCAATGCGTCTGTTAAAGAGCGTCGCTAAAGAAAAAGATTTGAGCCGTCTACAAGTTTGTTTGGATATTATTTCTAAATCACAATCAATGGGTGCAGTCGAGGAGGGAAAGAAAGATTCCCCATCTAAATTATCGATTCTTGATTTTTATAATATTATTAAAACGTATGAAAGCTCAACAGTTAGGAGCAAAATATTTTATTCACGCTCTACGCGGCAGCGGTTTTTGGAAGCTCCTCTTTATAGCAGTCAAATGAAAGCATTAAGAAAACTGTTGATTACTAGTTTGGAAGCGGGGAGACAAAGTCTCTCTCGAGAAGAGATTGAGGAAAAATTAAAGATCTCATTCTCTCAGTTAGATAGAAAACTGAATCCAAAGCCATCGTTCCGCTTTTTTTCTTCTTCGAGCTCTAAGGCAGAAGAAGAAAATTGCCGCTCTTCAACAACAGGAACGAAGAAGGTTTTGAGTAGGTTAAGGGATGCATTATCGGACCTTAAAGAGAATTCAGTGCGTTTTTCTCATTCTGACGATGAGGAAGGATGGGTGCTTGTGAATTGAGTGGGTCGTTTATTCTTTTCCATTACGATGAGGAGTGCAGCAAGCGCTCTTGTCCTGCGGGGAGCGTAGCGACAAAGCAGAAATCCAACGAGGAACAAACTCTCCGGTTATTTCGTGCACGTTCCTAAGAAGAGCCGCGGAGGAATGTCGGGCTACCCATAATTTCTCGAAACGAGGAAGTAACATCCTTTCTTTCCTTTTTTTCCTAAAACTCCATTACAGAAAGATAAAATATGTATTATAGTGTTTAACGCAAAGCAGCAGAGTAAGTTGAGTAGATTATGATAAGTTTATCTTGAATTATTCTAAATTCCACACTTGAAGTCCGGAGTTTTTAGGATCCGTGATTTTTGAGCAGAATGAACCGAGATTTGATGAAAAACGACGGCGAATCAATACGTGTTTAGAGTCGGATTGCAATAAAAATCTAGCTAAAAAACGACATTCTCGGAATGTTGCTTTAATCAACACCGTGTCGTCTTAAATCAGAGTGTGTGCTTGTCATTTCTGTCTATCAGTCTTTGTGGAATGAGGGTGAGACTGCAGCAACCAATTTGCAATTTGTTTGGAGGGAGCGCGGGATGGCAATAGCAAATGAGCCGAAGCGCGAGAGATTAAAACCTTGGTGTTGATTTACTCGACATCCTAGGAATGTCGGAATGACGCCCACTATTTTAACTATTTAAATTAATGCCTATTCTTTTACGAGACGATGGAGCTCAGTTTGTCATGCAGGCCTATCGTGAACTGTTTTGTGAAAAAAAGAAATCTCAGTTGGCTAAAGAAATTCGTTTTCTTTCGGAGCAACAAGGAGCTTATATTCGTTTGTTTCGTCGAGATCAGCATCAATATGAGGTTGTTTTCTCGAAAGAACCTGGGTATTTGTTTGGCGAAACGATCTGGTATTTCTTTGATAAGCCAGATAATTTAATTTTTTGTGAGGCGCTGCCAGACAGTGCTCAAATTTTATTAGTCGTAGTGCAATTGGGGTCTGTTTCTATCGATAAGCAAATTTTAGGGGCAGCGTTACAGTCTGAGCTCCTGCCTTTCATGACAAGCGACCTAAGGTATCAAATTATTATTTCAGGAAATGTTCCGTTGCGTGAGACCGCGCAATTTGGCACCTTCTGTTTTCCTGAAAATTTAGTGGCTTCTTTTTTAACCTTAGATGAGCCTTTGTTTCCTCGCTTGCAGCCGTTAAAGCAGCTGCAATTACAGCCTTTATCTCTGGCATTGGAATCAGAGAGTTTAAATTTTGGATTTTCTAGTTTAGTTATTCTTTTTGTCACAATCACTGTGCTTGGTGCTGGTTGGTGGGTGCTGAGCTCAAAGCCTGTTGCTTTTTCTTCGGTAGAAGAAGCTTCTTCTTCTACCTTACAATCCTGTAGACACTATTTCAAAGTGTTATCTACTCCGGAGCCTAAAGAACAATTATTAGAGATGATTCATGTTCTTGAAACTTTGTATGCATTGCCTGGTTGGCGAGTCAGCCAGCTTACTTATCGGCAGCAGCATTATCAAGTTGATTTGATTTTGGAGGGTGGTTTGTTGGCAGAGGTTGTGAAACGAGCTCGACAGCAACATTATGAGTTACAATTGTTTAATCAGCAAGTGCGTCTTCGTTTTCCAACAACGATTCCTGGCCATGTCAAATTATGGAAAGTGAACGCACTGGATCCTTTAGTGACTGAATTGGTTGATCGTCTTCATCGATTGTTGCAACAGAATGCTGTTCATTTTGGTATAACGCATCGGGATGGAGTTGCTGAAAAACTTTCTGTCATCATTTCGTTAGAGAGTGTGCCACCAGGAATGTTGGACTTGTTGGGTCGTGAGCTTGAGGGTTTGCCAGTCCAGCTGGTGTCGGCACGGCTCCATTTCAACTCAGGATTGTTGAGTGGCCACGTCCAATTATCGCTATGGGGAAAATAACATGGAGAAAAAACAGAAGGTTCTCTTTTTCTTAGCGCTCGTGATGGTTGGTTTTTTAGCGTATGAGATTTATAGACTAATGGCAGCGGATATGAGCACTGCTCCCTGTCTTGTGGCGCCGGAGACGCAGTGTCAATTCTCAAACTCTTCAGATGAACAGTGGAAGGGGGCGGTGATGGGGGTTGCGCAAACAGCCGCCAAGGGACAGGACGTTTTGTCAGGGTCGCGATCAGGGGGGGCACGAGGAGAAGAGAACTCTTCACTAGCAGGTTCTGCGGAACGCTCCGCCAATGAGGAACAGCAACAATTATCGCCGGAGCAAAAAAAATATCTTCAATTGTTGCAAGATTATAGTCTCGCTAAAATGGAGCACCGTTTATTAGAGGAGCAGGCCGCGATTGCTGCCGCTCGACAGCGGATTGCTCAGCTGAAGGCTCAGACTCGAAAGGTCGAGCAATCTTCTCCTAGTTTGCCGCAGAGTCAGAGTGGCAAAGAAACTCGGACAGCGTCTTCATCTGTTTCAACAGCCGACAACCGGCCTGAAGGGGAGGTGGTGGTGAGCTGTGCTCGTCAAGCGCTAGTTTCTTCATCCAATCACTTAGCCGGTCATTTAGCAGCTGAAATCGAACGTGATGGGGCTGTTTGTCAGATGAATGACAACACCGAGCGGCTACCAATTGCGAGATGCTCTGCCCATTGGCCGCAACAGCAACCTCTTTCTGTCCCATCGGAGTTAAGTGATCAGGAGAGCGAACAGCAAATTCTAGAGCTGCCAGCCAGTGCCTATACTCTGCAGCTCATTGGCTCCTACGAGGAGGGGGTCATCAATCACTTTATTTCTGCCCATCATTTAGAGGGGAAAGTAATGTTTTTTTACGTCAACCATCAGGGTAAGCCGTGGCGCATGTTGATTTATGGCCATTATCCCAGCTATGCCGCCGCGCGCCTTGCCCTGGCCCATTTGCCCGCAGAGATGCAGGGTGAAGGGCCTTGGGTGCGCTCCTTGGCAAGTATTCAGCAAGCGATTAAGAAACGGCAAAACTCGCAATAAAACTGCTCTTCTTAGTTAGAGTTTGAGAGAATTTTCCTTGATTAGGGGGTTGTCAACAAGAGAAGAATTCGTGTTCTCTTTCTGGTTGAGGAGGCTATGGGGGTTGTTACTAAGGAGGGTATTACTACTAATCCTCTTCCCCATTTTGTTCTTTGGATTCCCCATTTTGTTCTTTGGAATTTTATTGTGAGGGTTGATCTTCGTAGTCAGATTTTTATTTTTTCCCTGTCTTTTAATAAGATTGTTAGAGTCGGAGTTACTGTTGATCTTCTCAGTCTTCTTCTTTTCTTGTTCCTCAATCTTCTCTTTTTGTTCCCCAAGCTTCTTTGCAAGTCTTTTGAGGCTCTCTTTAAAATTCTCGAATTGTGTCTTACCATTACCTGCTCTCTTATGGACTTGCGTCGTTGTCGCTTTTTTCGCATAGAGGTTAAGCATTTTCTGTTCGGCAACATTGGTGTTCACCTTATTGATCTTGCCGTTTTTGCTACTGCTATCAGCTTTTACCTTGGCACTGCCCCCCTGGTCGGCATGGCTGATTTGCGTCGCCTCGTTTTCAAGGTGGTGGGCATCATAAGCTTTGTCTAGAGAGAGTTGTAGATCCACACAAGTTTTTTGACCGCGAACAAAGCCTCTAAGAGTACGAATAAAATCTTTTTCGAGAGAGAGTAATTGCTCAAGGTCTCGATTTTGTATCGATTGCAGCATCAAGTAGCGGCCACAGACCATTTTCGTGCGTTCATTGCCACTCTTACAACCCACCAATGCTGGCGGCCCTATGAATAGAGAGATGGATTGGATCATGCAACCATATTGCAGCGCCATATGCGCCCCGTCGTTTCCTGAGGACTTCATGAACAGCATTTTCAGTAATGCTCTGCTGAGCAGAGATCTAAGAGGAATTTTTGTTGCATTGTCTGGGGTGAGGCCAGTGTCAAGAGCCTTATCTGAAGCCTGATCCCAAACTGTCTTCTTAAACTGCTGCAGTTTTTTAATCGCGTTTTTGCCCTCCTGTGAATGACAGAAAAAGGCAGGGCGGTTTGGTTGATTAAGGAACTTTGTATAATGGCTTTTTATCTCTTTATAAGTATGGTCTATCTTTTGGATGTGACCTGCTTTTGATATAGCCTCTAATATTTCTTTCCTGAATGTAGGGTCTTTTATTTTTGCACCTAAATTCTTCAAATCTATGCCTTTTGTATTTATAGTACCCTCAAATATTTCTCCTTTAAAATTATGCACAACATACTTATACGGACCCGTACTATCTTGACTTAAATAAATCTTTCCTCTCTCAGCGATCAGAGCATTATTTTCAGGTAATGCTGACCTCAATTCGAGGTCATAGCATTCCAGAAATTCTGGTAGATGGGTGGAGTTCTGGGTCAGGGTGAATAACAGTGCGATCTCAGACATTAAGGTTGCCTCACGTACGGTCGCATTAGCAAAAATGCCAGTGCTGTAACTGAGATGTTTACCGTGCTGATTCACTGGGATGTTTTGAATAAAGAAGAAATTTTCTGTGCCGCCGGTAA
>Ga0075318_1000031_pt1 | contig 13033 bp, 23 predicted proteins | sample MayberryNE_TuleB_2_FD_120050 | JGI IMG/M metagenome (GOLD analysis project Ga0075318, IMG submission 120050) | Natural and restored wetland microbial communities from the San Francisco Bay, California, USA, that impact long-term carbon... | ecosystem: Environmental > Terrestrial > Soil >...
CGAACGGGAATCGGGTCCTCTTCCTTAATGTCCGGTGCAACCGGGTAAGGATTCGGACCGTCGTCCTGAGTCTGAATGTCGTAATACTCTTCCGGGTCAATATCCTTGGGAGGATTTACCCCGTGGCTTTCAGTGCCCCTGTAAGGGAACGAAACCCCTTCGTAGTGCTCGGGTACCGGCTTGACCCTGTCAGGGCGGTTAGGCGGCGTTTGCTGCCCCGTAAGCTGCCTGTACGAACCCATTACAAGACTTCCTTTCGGAGTGCAGTTTCATACATGACAACCAGGATGGAAACCATCACTGCGGAGATAAAGAATGGTGTCTTATCTCCGTTCAGCCACGACAGAAGCGCGCCAATGCTGAGCGCGATTACAACGGCCGCCGTTTCACCTAGGCGAACCTGCCCGGCAATATCTTCCGGATTGTTCTTGCCTACCTCAACAAAGTTGGGAAGGAAAGCCGTAAACGCAATTACCGATTGGGAGATTGCAAGGGAACTACTTCCCAGCGCTTCCGGTCTTGGCATTCTTAGTCACCTTCTTTCCGACTTCCTTTACCGCCTTTGCGGCAGTCTTACCGGTTTTCTGTGCAGTCTGGCCGAGCAGTCCGCCGACCTTTGCCTTACCAATTCCGACTATGGTTATCCAGATAAGCGCGGTACCTCCGAGTACCAATCCAATTCGAAACCAATTCTTCGAATCAGTTAGCCACCCGAAAGCGTCAACCATCTTACCGGGCCATTCGAGAACGTCCGACAAACCGGCCTGCTGTATTCCCATATTGTCGCCAGAGAATCCCACAAACTCGACATTACTTCCGCCCTTGTATCTGCGAAAGATGTACGGTCCGCTACCTGCCATAATGTCAGAAATGGTTCCGACGTTGACATTACGCCTAGGGTTCTGCTGTCCGACTGCACCATTAGAACCGGTGATTACTGCCATGTGCGAGGAATTTACGGCGATATCTCCGGGGCCAATTTTGCTTTTAGGGATGGTTACCCAATCGCTTGACGAGAGATAGGAAAGAGTTGTTGAGCCGCCCGGCGGTTTCTTACCGAGTCGCTTCATTCCCTTTCCAATCCAGGATGAACAATCGGAATAGCCATCCTGCCACCTGCGAGCCTGCGAATACTTGTCCTGACTTCCCTTTAGACAAGCCTCTACTAGTTCCGGCCACGGTCCTTTATTCGCCATGACTAGACCTCGTAACTTGCCGGTGAACCCTTGTCATCCGGATAAGTCCAGGGCATATCTCCGGGGTGTCGTTGTCCGGGATCGGGATTATCTTCCGGATGTTCGAGCCCGTACTTTAGCGGGTCCTCATCCTTCTTATTAAAAGGAGTAGGCTTCTTTCCTCCGAGCCCCCACAGAATTACATCCTTGGGGTTATATGCCTTGATTCCGGAGTAAAGAAGAATTCCGCCAACGCTGAACATCACGACGTTAAGCGTTGTAATTTTCATTTGCCCATCGCCGCCCGGAGACTTCCGGCAAATGCATTTCCGGCAGACTTGATAACCGTTGCGCTATTCGGACGCATAACCACTGTCGTAACCGTGGCAACCGCAATGATTCCCATGATGACTTTGATAACGTCGTCACCCTTCATTTCGTCAGCCCCAGTTTCTTTGAAATCGGCACAAAATAAGTGAAGATAGCGCCAACGAGAATTAGAGCTGCGAATTGCTTTGCGAGCTTTTCGTTAGCTGAACTCAGGACAGAAAGCATGAGAACAAGAACCATCATTCCGACAACCAGTTTGATGGAAACTGTCCCGTCTTTCTTTGCCCATTGTCCGACGGTTACGATTAGGACTGCCGCAACCGTTGACGTAGTCGTATCCATTAGCTAGCCGCCTTTGCTGCCACTATCTTCTTAACAGCACCGCCGCCCGGAACGAAATCAACGGCCGCATTCGCAACTTGCCCAATTTGACTTCCCGCACCGGAAATCTGAACAAGCGCAACAGCAACCAATACACCGCCGCCGACAATCAATCCGAGTCGCAACCAGGTATTCGGGTCCGTGAGGAATTCGAAGAAATCTACAATCTTCCCCGGAAAACTCAGAACGTCACCTAGCCCTGTCTGCTCAAAGCCCGCTTGAGATACTGACGTATCAGGATTACCCGCAGCTTTGTTGGCACGAGACATATACCGAAGATAAGCGCCCGATGTGTAAGATGACCACAGGCGGAAGTTTTTTCCGCCGCTTGCGATTGCATATGCAGCCTTCGCATTCGTTACCGGGTCGAACAATTGCTCATTGCTCGACAATCCGAATTGCTTTCGCCTTGCCGGTCCCATGGACCCCAGCATATTGATTTGCCAGAGTCCATAAGAGTTATCCGGCGGTACTGCGTTATGCGCGTTGGGATTACCGGACGACTCTGCCAGAGCAATTGCCACAGCTTTAGCAAGATTCGAACCGGAGAATCCGGCCGCTTTTGCAGCACCGGCAATCTGCGAATCTGACAGAGTCGCCACGGTGTCACTTCCCAGGAATCATTGCGCGCATCTGCGGGGGCAGCATCGCGGCAAGCATCGGGTTATTGAGAGCCTGAGCAATCCCGTTCAGGAATGCGTGAATCTCGGTAACCTTTGCGTGGATATCGGCCACCTGATTTTCCATTTCGGAAAGGCGGTGACTCGGGGAATTCAGATCTGACATTGCCTCGGTTTCCTTCCTGATTACTTCGGAACCCATACGGTTGTACCCGCATAAATGAGATTCGGTCCGCGCGCCTTAAACAATGCTCTAGCCGCTGCGTTCCGATATTTCAGGTTGAAATTGTACGTTTCCCGCCAACCCTTACCGTGCTTAGCTGCAAGCGAACCGATCGAATCGCCACGCTTAGCAACTTCCACCCAGTGAGGGGGTACCTTATTCGTGCCCGGTTTCGGAGTTGTAGGGGTTGGCGTTGTGTCGTCGCCGCCCTCATTGTCAACCGGTCCGGGAACCGTTGTGGGCGGAGAGACATTTACGGGATACGGAGGACTCCCCAGCTTTGCCAGGGCGAGACTCCATAGCGACCATTCCTGAATACTCATCTTGTTGCCGTCGATATCCACGCCACCGGCGAGAGCCTTTGTAATTGCGCTACTCGCCAATGCCGGTGAATACCCTTGACCAATGAGATAGGTGATTGCCGCTTGTCCCCATGCTTCATTAGATTCGTACGTGATTGTTCCGCCACCGCTTCCAGTGGTCGGCACGTTCAAATCTGTCCACTGCCCGCTACCGCCCTCCCCAACGCCCGGAGTACCGGAAGTGTCTTCCGTAATCACCGGTTCGTTAGAGGTGTTGTTCTGTCGCGTCCAGAGGGCAATTCCAAGACCGCCCGCCACTACGGCTACCCATGCGCCGAGGGGAAGCGGCCCGATCTGCTTTCCGAAATCCAAGTCAGCCATGATTCACCTCACAGCCGATAGGAACGGTTGCCGTAATCGTTCGGAATTTCTACAGCTTGAACGCGCCCGTTCGTAACTGCCCCATAACTCGACTCCGGGGGAACGTCGTACATATCCGCATCCCACGGCGCAGGGTCTACCCGATAGGTATTCCTACGCTGAGTCCACGGCTGCATTCCCAGAATCTCGTAATCCCGTCGGTGATCAGCCATAGAGAAATGCTGACCATTCAGGGTACGCGCGCCGTTACCCTTTGTGCCCTGATCAAACGGGCGAGTGAAGGAATAACTAGCGGGAGACATGCGCTCAGTTGGCCGGGTTTCCGCCGGGGGATTCCAGCGAGGATCAGGACCGATCTTATATCGGTCCTTCTTTTCCTCCCAGCCGTTTGCATCCTGTTCCGTAACGCTTTCACGCTGCTTTTCGTCAGCGTCAAGGCGTGCGTAATACGGCTTAGGAGACTCATTGGCCGGTGGCCGTACATCACGGACCGGGGCCGCGAATTCCCGCATAGCGTCGGGGGTTCCCTCAACACTAATACGGGTTCGCGGACCCCAGCCGAATTCGTCGTTGTACGGTGCATCCCGGTGAATATCCGGCGCGGCATAAGCACTGTCAGGTATACCGTACGTAGGCACGTCGGAATACTCGCCCGCGTTAGTCACGCGTGCGGTATATCCGTTGCCCTTAGAAGTGCCACCGGCCATGATTTCACCTACTTTCCGAGTGCTGCCCGAATGGACCCCGCGAACGCGTCGCCCATTGACTTAATGACCTGAGCGGAAGTCGGACGGGAAACAATGGTCGTAACCAGTGCGACAGTCACAATTGCGCCCAATACGTTGAACAGCTTGTCACCGTTCATTTTCGGTTCCCTCCTTTCCGTTCATGTTGTCCGTGTCGATATGGAGATTCGTATTAGCATCGTCGGCAACCTTCACAATGGCTTCCCGCAACAGTCGTTCGAACGTACCGTTACGAAGATCCTTGTTCAGTTCCGTAACCTGCTCTGCGACATTCTCACTCTTTTGTGTGCTCACAAGCTGAGAAACACTGAGACCGATAAAACCGAGAATCATGGTTACGAACGGCGTTGCCTTGCCGTCAACTCCGAGAACCTGAGTTCCGAGAACGAGAACAACCGCGAGAGTAGTAAATGCGATTGCGCCGACGACCCTAATACGAGACATCAGGCAGCCTGCTTAGCGGCAGTCTTACGCCCGAGCATTCCCGTAACCCACGGCAGCACAAACCAGATAAGGAGAGCGCCGACAATAAGCGACTTCAGATCGAGACCGAAAGGCATTTCCGATTCACCTACTTTCAGCTAACGCCGACGGAAACGCCGCCGACACTCACGCCACGAAATCCGCGACGAACGATAGCGAGGAAAAGAACCGCGCCAATTACAAGACCCGCCGCCGCATACGGAGTATCGAACATCCGGGGCTTTGCGTCGTCGTTGTCATACATCCGAGAACTCCTTAGATAAAGACGCTACCGGCGATAGCAACGTCATTCGTAAGGACTTCCAGAGTGCCCGCGTTCGCAGCGTTGAACTGAACTTCCAGTCGGGTAGAACCCAGAGTCGGAAGCCACAGGTCACGGTTTTCGTGACCGTAAGTGCCGTCGAATTCGTGCATGAAGTCGTAAACCCGAACGCCGTTTTCGAGACCGCGCGGAGCGTCTGCGGCCGGAACCTCAGTGCCTACCGTGGCCCCGAATCCGGAACGCTGGTACATCTGGTTTACCCAGTTGTTCGGCTCGATGATATCGAGCGGTCGCGTATCCAGATACAGATAAACCGGGTCGGCTGCGAGCAGGTCCGTTTCACCATTCGCGCGGGAAGTTCCGGCGCGGCGCAGAGTGAAAATCAGGTTGCGAACGTAGTTACCCACGCGGGTAAGACGAATCGTATTCTGACCAGAGTTCACGGTGTAAGTCTGCGAACTCCAGAACTGAGTCGTATTCATCGCGGGCGGAGTAACCTGGTTGGTCGCACCGGCCGAAGAAATCTCCGGCTGATCCCACGCTTCCAGAAAGACGCGTACGCGCACATCAGGAAGGGTAGTCGGGAGAGTGCCACCGGCAATATCCGCGACCTTAGCGAGCGACATACGCAGCTTGAAAGTAGCGGCCGCATTCTGGTTAGGAAGCGAACCGAGACCGTCGCGGCAGTTCAGCTCTACCGGAATTCGGAGAATGAACGAGAACGAATCCAGGTCGTCAGCCGTACCAGTCGAATACTCCGGAGCGGCCTTCGGATCGGAACCGAGAACGTGACCGTACCCGCCAAACTTGTTGGCAAGGTAAAGCTGATATCCGGTGTCGAACTGCGAGATAACAGCGCCATTCGGCTCAGTCAGATAAATGTTCTTGAGAGCCGCGAAAATTCCGGACTCGGTAAACGAGACTGCCGGGGTGCCACCGGTTCCGCCGGAAGCGGTAACCAGGATGGCAAGGTGTCGCACGTAGCCATACGCGGGAATATCGAAAACGCCAAAATCCTGATCCGAAGTGGTCAGAGTCTTAGTCGTGTCGATACCGGTAGGCTCACGGTGCTTAGCGGAAGCGCGAATAAACGGGACAGTCGGCATGACCTTCTGGTCAGACTTTCCCTGCCGGTTTCCGGCGTTGCCGGTCGGCTGCTGAGTTGCGGCAGTAGGCATTTTGTTGATCCTCCTCTACAGTGTCACGGCCATTGCGTCGCCGATCGGCGAACCCTTTTCGGAGAGCTTAGCTGCGAGCATTCGCCACAGGAAAGTGAAAATCACCATCATGGCTCCCACAACAAGCACATTCAGTGCGGACGGCGTAACCATTTTTCCTCCTTCTCACGCCGTAATTTTCGGGGCTTTCGTTCGGAGCATTTGCCCTGTTCTCGTGTTGATATAGAGAACCTGGTATTTCTCCAATTCGGAAACTACAGACCGAATCAATTCAGCGGATCGGAAAGAGATTCCGGAAAGCCGCCGTAGATTGGTTTCATCGTTGTCACGCCAAAAGAAAAGGTGCGTACTCTGGTCATAAATTTCCAGTGGTACCCATGCCGGTCTCTGTGTGGCAGCGAGCAACGAAATACCCAATGCGCGAGCCTGCAAGAGATATAGCTTTACGTCCATCTCCAATTTCAAAACATTGTCGATGTACCAAAGCTCATCAATTGCGACAGTCCAACCGCCCTCGCGATAAATCTTCTGAAATGCTGTGTGGAAAACTTCCTGCTGTGTAGCGATTGCATCGAGTCTTCCAGCATCCGGCCACAACACGCGGCGCGGGTAATGCTCAGGGTCTAGACGCTGCCATTCCTTTACCGGGTAATATCCAGTTCGAATAAGTCTCGACATGGATTCATCCCTAGGCTTTGTCGCAAATACAACAACGTAGGGATGCAATGGAAGTAGGTTTGTCAGCAGCGTTGTTTTACCCTGCCCCGTTGGACCAATTAGCGCGACATGTTCGCCTTGATCCCAACGGAAGTATTTAGAGACGAATTCATCCCACGGAACACGCGGGGCTTCCGTACTCAGTTTCGCCAATTTCACATCCTGTGCACGCTGAATATCCCGTGCACCCTTTTGGGGTCCGGGCATCATCGGGTACACAGGAAAGTTACTCATTCAGGTTTTCTCCATCGGGAGTGCCAAAACCATTCGCCATCATTTCGGCGAACTCCCCCACCATCTTTTCCTGCTTTTCACGCAGGGCAGGAATGTGATGCATGGCGATTGCCATAAGGATTGGAGCGTGAGCCATAATCACCGCGCCCAGAGCGCTAGTAGTGACAAGGCTAATGAGAATTCGGCGAACGGCAGGATTCGTCTTTGCCAGGTCGTCAAGAGTTTCTGCACATCGCGGCGCGGCTTCAATGATGACCTTTCCGCAACTCGGGTCAAATGGAATGAGCATCATTCCGAGACCGGCATAAAGGTCCTCAAGAGGCTTGCGCAATCCGCCACGTGGCGCGGGCGGTTCCGGCTTACGAACCTTAGCCTTTTTCGCCCCACCATTCTTAGGCTTCCGCTCCCACCATTTAGGCTTACGGGGAGGCTCGAAAGTCGGGGGCGCATCTTCCGGGGTAACGGAGTCAGCACTAAGGGCCGAGAAATCGAACCCATTTAGCGGGCCGATTTCGTCGGCGTTTTCCGGGTTAGGAGTAACCTCACTCATCAGTTACCAAACCACCAATCCGCGAACGACTTCTTTTGCGGAGCGGTTTGGGTGTTCTGCTGAGCGGCCGTCTGCGCACCCTGTGCGGCCGTCTGAGCGGCGGTCCCACCCTTGTTGGTACTCGGGGTCGTCTGCGTGTTGGCAGGCTGCCTAGCAGGCTGCGTAGCCTCGCGAATGCCATTCACAATCTTTTCCGGAAGTGCATTCAGTGTCGTAAGTAGTTCGCTCGCATCAAAACCCTGATTCTGCGCGGGAGGAGTTGCGGGCGGAGTAGCGGCAAGCGTAGCGGCAGGCGTAGCGGCAGGCGTCACGGCAGGCGTATTTTCCGCCGGGGTATTACCTTCCCCCGCCGGATTACCATTCTCTGTCGGTGTAGCCATTTGTATTTCGCCTCGTTTCAGAATTCATATTCTGTGTTCGCTGAGAGCTTAAATGATCTTGGTCCGTTATACGTATAACGTCCTCTCAGGCCAGTATACTGGAGAGGCAAGGCAACGGGCGAATAGGCCGCCCGGCGGAAAACATCGGATATTCCAGCAGAGAATATAAGGCGGAAATCATGGCGAATAACGGAACCGTTTCGGTAACTGTCGTGGGTAACCTTACGGCTGACCCGGAACTCCGTTTCACCCCTTCCGGTAACGCGTGCGTGAAATTCACTGTTGCGCTCAACCGGAAGACATTCAATTCCGACACAAAGAAGTGGGTTGACGCCGGAACTGACTTCCATTACGTCACCGCATGGCGTCTTCTGGCCGAAAACGTGACGGCATCGCTCGCAAAGGGTGACCGCGTAATCGTTCAGGGAAACCTGAAGTCGAACACGTATGAGGACAAGGAAGGCAACAAGCGGACCGTTTGGGAACTCACGGCGGAAGCTGTCGGCCCCGACCTGATGTTTGCTCAGGTTGAGGAAATCAAGCGCATCACGCAGAACACGCCGGAAAAGGCCGCTCCCCGTTCTCGCAAGTAGTCGCGGTTAGGGGGTCGGGTTCCGAATTGGGACCCGGCCCCCTTTTCTGTCTGGGGAACATATGGCCAAACGGAATAACCGTAGGAGATTTCTTTCCCGAATTTGGGACGCTCTTACCGTTCAAAAGGTAGAGACTCCGCCCCCAATTCAACGGCCAACCAGGGAGGTACAACAACCGGCATTCCGACAAGCGCCACCTAGTACCGAATATATCCCTACTAGTTCCACGCAAAATGAGCAACTCGCAAACAAACTGATTCGCCAGTATGAGCGAATTGGGAACCCCAGATATCGGGGTCGCGTGGATCATAATACCGTCCGAAAGAACGTCGAGAAAATGTCACCCGAAGTTAAACGGATGGCAATCGCAATGTCGGATGACCATTTGCAATACGAAGCCATGATGGGAAACATCACAGATGATGATGGAAACAACCTCTTTTGGTATCACTAAGTATTCTCGTATCTGTGTCGGATGCGGAAATTCTTTTGATACTGATAGTTCCCGAAAGCTTCGTTGCGTGAAAGATTGTGGGCGGTCGTCAACGGCAAGGAATGCAGCGCGCGCGTATTCCCGAGCTAATGGCGACCGCCTTTTCATTGGTATTGACGGGGAAGGGGTTACCCGTCCGACCGGTGAACACATTTACGACATGCTTTCCGTGGGAACGGAAACGCTTGTCTCACGCGACGGGTCGGCACTCCACTATAAAGAAATCTTCGAATTTCTTTACTCCCAATACGAATTGAACCCTGACGCTACTTTCGTCGGGTTCTTTTTGGGGTATGACTTTAACCAATGGTTTAAGACTCTCCCCGTAGAACGTGCTGCAATGCTGCTGACAAAGCAAGGCCGAATTGCTCGTAAGCGGCAGGATCACGAATACCTCGGACCTTTTCCCGTCGATGACGGTACATGGGAATTCGATATTCTCGGGATGAAACGATTCCGACTCCGCCCTATCGGGGAAAAGGGTTGGATGTATATTAACGACACCGGGCCTTTCTTTCAGACTTCTTTTCTGAATGTGATTGATCCGTCTCAATGGGATAAGCCAATCATTACGCCGGAAGAATTCGAAACGGTGAAAGCCGGTAAAGCCGATCGCGGCAGGCGTCAAACACTTGCGCAGCAAATGAAATCTCGCGAGGAAACCAGAAGATACAATATTCTGGAAAATGAAATCCTGTCGCGCGCGATGGCTCGAATGAATACAGGCTTTATCTCGATTGGCGTCAAACTCAAAAAAGACCAATGGTACGGCCCCGGCCAAGCGGCGCAAACTTGGATGCGGGAAAACGGAATTCCGTCAAGTGAAGATGTGCAGAAAGTCACTCCCGATTTCGCATGGGATGCGGCGCAGGCTAGTTATTTCGGTGGCTGGTTTGAAATCTTCGCTCACGGAATTGTGCCGGGCACGTCGTATGAATACGACATTAATTCCGCCTATCCGTACATCATTTCTACGCTGCCTTGCCTCTTGCATGGGGAATGGAAGCAAGGCGGAAAGCGAATCGTAAAGGATTGGCGAACGCGCCCGTACATGCTAATTCACGCGGAAGTCTCAGGCGAGAATTACGAAGTTGGCGCAATGCTGCATAGGACAAAGGATCACAAGATTCTGAGACCTAAGCGCACGCGCGGATGGTATTGGGCACACGAAATTGACGCTGCAATTCGCGCGGGATTGATTAGCAAGGTTTCGGTAGATCAATGGGTCGAATACGTCCCGTGCGATTGTCCGGGGCCGTATGTGGAATCCATGCCGGAACTGTACGTCAAGCGGCTGGAAGTGGGTAAGAATTCGCCAGAAGGTAAGGCGTACAAACTTATCTACAATTCAGCTTACGGGAAACACGCGCAATCAATTGGTTCGCCTAGGTTCGCGAATTCGGTTTACGCGTCGCTCATTACGAGTGGTTGCCGGACAATGATTCTAGATGCGATTGCGACTCACCCCACGGGAACCGAACATCTTTTGATGGTCGCGACCGATGGAGTTTATTTCAGCAAACCGCATCCGAGTTTGGATATCAGCCCAAAGGAATTGGGTAAGTGGGATTTCTCGACAAAGGAAAACCTAACCCTATTCATGCCAGGGCTGTATTGGGATGACACAACGCGGGAACGTTTGGCAAAGGGTCAATCTCCCAAGCTGAAATCGCGCGGAGTATCGGCAGGGGATTTGGCCAATCGCATTACCGAACTGGATATCGCTTTCAAGGAATTCAGCGGTGACAATTGGCCGCGTCTGGAGATTCCAATTAATTTCCAGATGGTGACGTGTGTTCAGGCACTCGCCAGAAAGAAATGGGAGAATGCGGGAATTCTTATCCATGGCGATAAGAAATCTATTTCCGCGAATCCCACGGCAAAACGATTCCCAATGCCGCAATGGACCGGATCGTTTTGGGTGACTCCGCCTTACCCCATGGGGGACAAGTTGGACTGCACACCATATGACAAGACATTTGGCAAGCCGGAACCGTTGGGAGACTCGCCGGACGGACAGCTAGAGAAAATCCTTTACGAAATGCTCGCTCCGGGTGACGACTGACGACGTGTCAGATTCTGAAACCGCATCTGACCTGCGAAAACATCGTGGATCTGATGCGGTGTCAGAAACTACTCAGAGTGAAATTCGCGTCTAACGGCCGAACTCGGAAGGGTTGGGGTAACCGGACGTCGGCACCTAAACGATCTCGTCTGAGAGGCGTACAGAGCTTTTCTCACATACTGTGAAGTAACTACGAGGAGGGGGACCGTGGGAATGACTGAGCAATCCGGGCGAACCAAAGTAGTCACGTACGCATGTATGCATACCGCGATCTTTACGAAACCGTGGCCGAAGGTGCATGACGAGATCATTTGCGCAAAGTGTCGCAAACCTACTTGGGTATTCGAACTCGCATCCGAGTACGCGGTGAACTGCACAAACTGTCGCTTCGGGCGAACCCTGGGGAGTGACGGAAAGATTCGCGCTGGACAATCCGCGATGAAACATGCTAATGCGCGCGGGCATGTAGTTGTGATGTATTTCGGAGATACGAAGATCGAAACGGTGTCACCCCTGCCCGACACGCTGTGACCTTTCCGTGACTTGGCCGTTATCAAACCGTGAGGTTAAAACGGCCGAGTCTGGGGGAGAATAGAGGCAGAACAAGAAAACAGGGCGGCGGGAAAACCGCCGGACCGACCGGCAACACCTTGACAACTCAACAGAGTGTTTATCTCCCTAGTGACACCCCCTAAAGGTGCAGGGAACGCGTCGGGTTGCCTAGTCTCCCGAATCCCTGGCGGTTGAGCGGCCCCGAATCGGCCCCGTTCCCTGTACCTCTAAGGGTTGTCACTGGCCGGTGATAACCATGATGAGAGGACACAGAAGATGTCCGGAAGTTTCATCCCGCGTATCTCGTTCGAAAACGAGGATGACCAGTCAACGGTCTATCTCGCACTCGTTCATTACGCGAGACTCCAAACGGGAAACATCCTTTTGGGTCGCATGGGTGCCGTTGGCGAACTCGCGAACGCTGCGAGTCTCATCAAGGAAATCCAGGAAAACGCGCACGCCCGGGAAACCTTCGGTCCGATTCCTACGGATGACGACCTGAACGCATTCTTCGAAAACGGCGACGAAAACAAGTAAGCTCAACCCACCGAAACATTCGCTGAAAGAGGCAAAACAATGAGCGACTTTCTGACTGGCCTTTCCGCCGCCCCCGCCGAACTCCCCAAGGCGGAGGGTGGTCGGAGCCGAAAGGTCAAGGACAACCCGTTCACCGCGTGGGTTCGTGAGAGCTACGCGGACGGAAACGGGCGGAGCGTCACCGTTCCGGGCGAGAATGTCAAGGAAGCGGTGTACCTGGTTCGTTCTGCCGCAAATGATCTCGGACTCGGCATTCGCGTCGTGGTCACGGACAGCAAGGGCAACAAGCTGGACGCGGCCAAGATTCTGGAACTCTCGGAAAAGGGTTCTAAGGCTCAGGTCAAGGTTCTGTTCCAGGGCCAGGACAAGCGGCGGTACACGCCGCGACAGGGCACCACGGCCACCGGTACCACTCCGGCGGAGTAAGGCCCGTAGATAGGCGCACAGAGGGTCGGGCGTAGTCACGGGACGCGCCCGACCCGCATTCCCTAATAGCTCAATTGGCAGAGCGTCGGATTGTTAATCCGAATGTTGTTGGTTCGAATCCAACTTTGGGAGCAAGGGGCGTAGTCAAGTGACCGTCGAATCCATATGGGTTCGAAAGTAAGTCAGAGTAACGCCTGACACGCTCCGTATAGGGATACCAGGGAGGTACTAAGAAATGCGTATCAGAAGGAATGCGCACGACGTGACGGATATGGTATTGGGGGAACTCACCAATTCCATGGCGTTGTCTGATATGGAAATCACGTATCACGATGACGACACCGGTTCAATCACGCTCACGGATGACGACGGAACTAAGTTCCTGGTTCGCGTCGAACGAGTTCA
>Ga0075318_1000032_pt1 | contig 13003 bp, 14 predicted proteins | sample MayberryNE_TuleB_2_FD_120050 | JGI IMG/M metagenome (GOLD analysis project Ga0075318, IMG submission 120050) | Natural and restored wetland microbial communities from the San Francisco Bay, California, USA, that impact long-term carbon... | ecosystem: Environmental > Terrestrial > Soil >...
AGTCCTTGTAACCGGTCACGGTGCAGACGTGCCCGGGGAGCATGAACCCGTGCAGGGAGGCTTCGCCCTGCTCCAGGAGCCATTTCATCGCCGGGGGGACCAGCCGGTGGCAGGAGAGGAGGGAGAAGTTATCCGGAGGACGGGTGAGGAGTGTCGCCGCAACGGTGGGCGCGGTGGTCTCGAACCCCACCGAGACGAAGACCACTTCCTTGTCCGTGGCCCGGGCGATATCCACCGCCTTGTGCACACCCTGGACCACCCGGACGTCGCCTCCGCTCGACTCGAGCGAGCCTTTGCTCCCGGGGACCCTGAGCAGGTCGCCGTAGGTTGCCACGATGCAGTCCCGGTCCACCAGTTCCAGGGCCGCATCGATCTCCCCCTGGGGGGTGATGCAGACCGGGCAGCCGGGACCCATCACGATCTTCAGCTGTTCGGGAAGCACGCTCCGGATCCCGTGACGGGCGATGGCGGCCTCGTGGGTCCCGCATATATGCATGAACGTCATGTCCCGGTCGACGAGATCATGAATTTTTTGGGCGATCTCCTTTCCAACTGCCATTTATGAAGTAATTATTAACCCGGTACAATGATAATTATAGTGATATGGTAACCACTACGGTATTCGGCCTTTCCGGAGACGTGGCCGCACTGGTGGTCTTCATCGTGGGCCTGGCGACAGCCTTCGTCGTGTACGGCATCGTCCGCTGGCTGAAGAAGAAAGCCGAAGAGACCGAGAATGTCCTTGACGATATCATTGTCGCGGCGTTCGGTACCCCGGTGGTGATCGGGATCATCGTGGTATCGGCGTACTATGCCCTGCAGGTGGCGGACCTGCCCCCGTCATGGCAGTTCGTGCTCGACAGCAAATACCTGGATGTCGTCTGGATCATTCTCGGGGGCTGGATCGTCGCCACATTCCTGCATAATGCCCTGGCGGCGTACGGGCACCGGCTCACATCGTTGACCGAGAGCGATATCGATGACCGGATGGTGGCGTTCGCGGAAATCGCCGTGAAATACATCGTCTGGTTCGTCGTGTTCCTGCTGGTCCTGAGAGTTCTCGAGATCGACATCACCCCGCTGCTCGCCGGAGCCGGGATCGTTACCCTGGCCATCGCGTTCGCCGCCCAGGACATCTTCGCGAACTTCATGGGAGGTGCGGTGATCGCCATGGACAAGCCGTTCAAGGTGAACGACCGGGTGAAGATCGACGAGTACTTCGGCGACGTGGCCTGTGTAGGTACCCGGAGCACCCGGATCAGGACACTCGACAACCAGATCGTCATCGTCCCCAACAAGAAGATGCTGGACAGTTACGTGGTCAACTATGCCCAGCCCGATTCGAGGATGAAGGTACGCATCCCCATCGGAGTGGCGTACGGGACCGATGTGAACCGGGTAAAGGCGATATTGCTCGAGATCGTGAGAGAGCAGGCGCAGGAGGTCCCGTATATCCTCACCGATCCGGCACCGCTGGTATACTTCCTCGAGTTCGGTGCCTCAAGCCTGAACTTCCAGATGATCGTGTGGACCGACGACTTCTCCCTGACCTGGGAGGTGCAGGACCTGATCAATACACGGATCGCAGAGCGGTTCATGCAGGAAGGAATCGAGATCCCGTTCCCCCAGATGGACGTGCACCTGAAGAGAGAATAATCCCTTTTTCACTCTTTTCGGGTTTCCTGGCGAAGTCCGTTGCGGAACGATGCAATCTCACCGGAACGATCGGGACGCACCCGCACACGAAGGGACTATCGACCCGGATCCCAGATTTTATTCCCTTCCAGGAGGACGCACCCGCACACGAAGGGACTATCGGGGAGTCCTCGCGGTGCGGATGAAGAGACCATTCGGCATCGTCAGGTGGTCGTGTATTCTCTAACGGTTATCGCTTATTTTCTTTGATTTATGGTTTTTGAGAGAACAACGGGGCAGGGCTTCAGGCCAAGCCTCCGGGACTTATCGTACGAACTTCATGGTGGAATCCCGGGAAGAATTGCCAAGAAATTAAAGGCCTGCTCCCCAAAAGAAAATGAAGGTTATCTCATGACAGAACAAGAACCCGAACAGATATTTGTCTATGAACGCCCGGCCCGGAGACTCGAACTCCTGATACGGATAGGGTACTGGATAGTGATCGGAATAGTGACCTGGATCTACAGCATCCTCGCAATGATCTGCCTGTTCATCCAGTGGTTTTTCATACTGGTCATGGGAAGGCGCCAGCAGGGGCTCTCGGATTTTGCCAAAGGCTACTTCGAGTACATCGTTTCCCGCATGCCCTATATGTATTTCATGACCGATACCCGCCCGGGGGTCCTCCCCGACAAGGTCATGATCTTTATGAAAATGGGCGAAAAACCCTGAAACATAAGATTCATGGCGGTAGGGACCGCCTGTTTCGATATTTTTTTCCCATTTATTTGTTCATACCGGGCAGACGGTGAGTCAGGAAACGAACACGGTAATTTCTTACCGGCTTCTCTGCCTGGATTTGTCCGGATCGACACCTGCCGATCACAATATTTTTCATCGCTCGTCCACTACAATCCGTTATGTTCGGGGTCTCTACCTTCTGCCTCCACCATGAGCCTCTCGCGGGCGCCCTCCACCAGCTGAGTAAGATCACCCGGTATGTGGAGATCATGGATGACGGGCTCCATTTCCTTGAAGACGCGACTCCCCTGGCCTCGTTCTCTCTCCATTATACCCTCCACGCACCGGTACGGGGAGTGAATATCGCCAGCCTGCTGGAACCGATACGCAGAGCCAGCGTGGAGGTGACCGGCCAGTGCTTCGAGGTGGCGGCCGATGTGGGGGCTTCGGTGATAATCCACCCCGGGTACTTCGCATGGGAGGAGGACCGGCCGCGGGCGGAGCTCCAGCTCAAACGGTCGATCCATGACATGACCCATATGGCCGAGGACCTGGGGGTCAATTACTTCATCGAGAACATGGGGAACTGGAATTACTTCTTCCTCAAATGCCCGGACGAGATGGACCTGCTCGGGGGGGTGGGGTTCGCCCTCGACGTGGGACACGCCCACCTGAACCACTGCCTCCCGGCGTTTCTGGAATACCCCATAAAACACATCCACATCCACGACAACGACGGAAAAGAGGATACCCACATGCCGGTGGGGACGGGGACCATCGATTTCACCCCTGTGATGAAGGCGGTGGAAAGGGAGAAGATCATCCCGGTGATCGAGGTCGATACCCTTGAGGGGGTTGTGGAGAGCATCAGGGTCCTGGAAAAGATCTCCCGCGGCTGATCCGCGGGGGCGACCAGGCGGTTTATAAGTGTTCGCCCGGTTTTCACCCGGGCGGACAAAATTTCCCGGGCCGTTTCCGTAATCTTTTAAAGCGAATACCTCTAACATGAGTGGTGCACTTGTGCCTATGTGACACAGCCCGGCAGTGTGCCTCCTTGGTAAGGAGGAAGTCCCGAGTTCAAATCTCGGCATAGGCTCTTTTCGTTTTGTGTCTGATTCTTCCGGACACAACGCTAAAATTACGTATCTTTTCTAAGTGTTTTCAATGACATCGGCAGATCCGGAAATCTCTCACCAATAGAATAGTAAAAAAAATACTCTTTCAATGAGCTGAAAAAAGGTTTACGCCGGACCGGCCGGGCTCGATGCATCTCCCGGCACGGCCACGAGTGTCTCGATCTTCATCCGGTCCGCCCGTTTCAGGACCATATTCATTGCCGCTTTTTCGTCCGGGGCCTCGAAGAGGACCACGGTATCGTACTTGCCGAGGGTCCAGTAGATCGCCTGGTACGTGATCTGTCCTTTCGCATCCTCCTCGATGTCCTTCAGGTTCTGTTCAACGACTTCTTTTGTCAGTTTTGTTTTGAATTTTGCCAGCGCAATAAAAAGCATTGTACACCTCGTCCTGTCGGATGAACAGGATCTGTTCATCCGTTGTCGACCCTGATATATATCCGGTTCTTCTTGCTTCGGGAATGGCGGGGTGAAAACGATGCGAAACAGAATTCCTGCAGTACCGGGGAATATCCCTGCAGTCCCGGCCCGTAACCCTATCCTGGGTCTAATTACCTCCTGTACAGGAATTGTTATATATTCGCAGAAGCCCGTAGGAGTATGCGATTCAATGCATGGTACCTCCTGGCAATCGTCCTCCTCCTCGCAGGTGCCCAGGTCGTTGCCGGAGCCGGCGGACAGGCTTCCCCGGGAACGGATACGCCAGTCCTGTATTATATCCAGGATTCCGGGATCTCAGGGTGGAACGCACTGTATTCAGGGTCGATCAACCCCGGGGTGATAACCGGTTTTTCTGCAACCACCCCGGGAGAAGATCCCATTGTGGACCAGCTGCTCCTTGGAAACCAGGAGTTCCGGGAGAACGTGTTCGCGGCGAACCCGGAACTCTACGATCAACTGGCCCTGTCCCAGAGCCCCCGCGTCCTGTGGATAGGATGTTCGGACTCAAGGGCTGACCCGGAACGGATCACCAGTTCCCCGCCCGGCGAATTGTTCGTGACCAGGAACGTGGGGAACATCGTCCCGAACACCGACTGGAACCTCGCCGCAGTGGTAGAATATTCTGTCAACTACCTGCAGGTGAAGGAGATCGTGGTCGTCGGCCATTCCGATTGTGGTGCCATGAAAGCGCTGGACCTGGACCTCACGGACCCCTATATCCCCCTCTGGCTCAACGATGCCCGGGAGGCAAAGACCCGGGTCGATTCCCTGATCCCGGAGGCAAAGACCCCCGAAGAGTTGAAAGAGCGGGCCCGGCTGATAGAACATGAGAATGTCCGGCTCCAGATCGAGCACCTGATGACATATCCCACAGTAAAACAGGCCGTCGACGAAGGAAGGATCCAGGTCCATGGCCTCTACTACGACCTGGCGACGGGGACCCTCTCACAGGTGGTCTGACCTTCTCCCATGGGGAAGAGTGAAGGTGCCGCACGGCCGATCACGCAGCCGTGACGTTTATACGGACGATGTTCGTCCGCTCGTCGATTCCGGGTGTGGTTGAGAGAGATCCACCTGAACTTTTTCGGGACACTCCCCCCCGATGGCGCCCCGGGGCTTGCCCGTGACTCCGGGATCCGGTGAATAAAGGAAATCCATCCTTTTATTGACGTTCTTGGGGCTTTTCCCCGCCACTGTGGCTTCCCCCCATGGAGATATCTTTAGAAAATGTTCATCGCGTATACCCTCGCAGAAGTTAGTTATTGGAATTCAACAAAGCCGAAATCCGGGAAGAAATCCCTCCTATCAAATTTTAACTGGAATTTTTGCTGCCAGCCGGGAACAGGAATATGCCGGGTATGTTCAGGCCTGTCCTCCCAGGAGATTCCTGAACCAGGATATGATCTGTTCGAAAAGATTGTTCGTCGGCTGTGTTGGTGAACTCCCTGTCGGAATCGTGGTCACACCGGTTACCGGCACAACAGTGAGACTCACGTCCCCGCCACGAACCATCCGGACATAATTGTCGATCCTTATCGCGTCACCCTGGGGACCGTGTCCCTGAGGGTAGTCCAAAGGATTCCCCACCTTGGGGTCGCTCCGCTGGGCCCCGGCGCCGTGGATGTCCACCCACCTTCCGTTGATATACCCAAGCGCCCTGCCGAAGGACACATAGCAGGCGAATCCTCCCAGGCCGTTCGAGGACTCATGGGTCGTGCCGGTCCAGTAATAGGGATAATCGGGCTGTCCCGCTTCGTTGGTGATCTGGCTGCAGGAGAAGAGGGGATCTATAGCGGCGGAATTCGTGGTCTCCGGGGACCGGGAATACTCGACGATGCTCTGGAGCTCCTTGGCGTTCGGGAGGCGCCAGTCGTTGTACCCCAGGTAACCGGCAGCGTTCCGGTCCTGCACCCATGCAAGGGCATCCTCCCAGTCCATGCCCGACCCGCTGTCCGACTGTGACCACACGAGACCGGTGGCCTCGTCGGTGATAGTACCGTCGCCGTTCGCGGTGAAGTTATTCCTCCCGTACTCTGCGTCCCCCCTGACACAGATGACAAAGAATGTCTTTTCCGTACCGGAAGGCGTGACCAGGTCGTATCCCTTGATCCTGCCGTCGGCGAAATTGACCCCGAACACCTTGCCTCCCTGGACGCCGTTCGAAGCGACGTACATCGTGCCCGAAGCGTACTGCGAATCGATGATCCGCTCCCCCGCACTCGTGTCACCGTAGGCAAAGGCGAAATAGTCCGTGTCGATGAACGGGGTCAGTCCCTGCGTCGATGTCGCGGTGTTATCGCTGGGATCGGTCCCGGAGAAGAGGATCAGCGAATAGAGCTCCTTTATCGAAGGCAGGCGCCAGTCGTGATACCCGCCATATCCCCGGGCATTGAGGGTTCGGGGAAGTTCCATCGCCTCCGGCAAGCTGAGCTTATCCGCCGCATTGATCACCCCGTCCCCGTTGGTATCCGGGGACTGCTGCCAGGTCAGCCCGGTGACATCGTCATCGACCGTCATTCCGTCACTGCTCAGCGTATAGGATGGCTGGTTGCCCGAATACTGTGCGTCCTGGCCGGAGAACGCCTCCCCCTGCTGCGGACAGGAGATCGCCCGGATGTTGTTGAAGCAGAGTACCTGCCCGGTATCGACGACGGGATAGGGGACGAAGAGGTCAGGGGCCGTTCCCGATGCCACACCGGACGATCCTACTCCCGCTGCAGGGGCCGTACACGTCGCGATACAAAGGACTGTGAGCAATAGACCGGATATTGATAACAAATTCATCGCCTTTCATCTCCCGGTTGATTCCGACGGATTGACTTCATTTACCGGGGAGAGAAGAAAAATGTAAGGGTCAGCCCCAGTGGGCAGGGCGAATGAAGGGAGGCGGTTCATCAGGGCCGTAGACCGGACAGTCCGGCAGGGTCATAAAAGGAAGGCTGCCAATACATACAACAGGCCGATGGTCGCCAGCATCGCGAAATAAAGAGTTATCATGGAGCGATCGGTCTTCCTGTGCGGGATCACCCCGGAATTCATCTTCAGTGCAATGGCTCGTGCATCGTAAATGCCATAACCCCAGATAATAATCCCAGGGATGAGTATGATCAGCCCTGCGAGGACCCAGAAAAAGAGTAAAAAACCTTTGAAGTTCTCACCGTTGTAGATCTGGCCAAGGCCCGGGAACACCAGGGACAACAACGCCGCATGCACCGGGTTTTTCTGGTCATATGTTGGCACAGGAACATTTTGTCCTCCCTGCCGGGGTGGAATGTCCCACACGGTATCTTCGCGGAATAGTCTTTCAGCCGAATCATCTGCGTTCAAATCTCCGAGGGTATACTCCGGCGGTGTTCGCTGATCATCCCCGCCCGTCCTGCACCAGGCTACTCCCGCGTTATTCCAGGCCCCGGCATAACCGCGACCAGAATCAGTAGTCAGGCACACCATTGCTTGTCCCGGTCCGGCGAGAGTACCAGGAAGATCGCCGGTAATGGTCCGTGCTCCGGATCCGCCCGGGTCTTCCATAGGGGGATTATCTTCCATCAATGCTATTCAGGGAAAAATTACCGTCAGCGACTATAATGATTTCTTTTATAAATAAGATAAGATTAATTTCATCCTTCATACGACCGGATGGATCCAGGGACGACCGTTCGCGATACCAATGATTCGGTGAATATTCATTTTGACTGTTTCCCGTTCGCTTTCCCGGGTTAGGTATTTACCGCCGGTTGTCCAGTATGCATCTGGAAGAGCTATGGCAGCAAGGATTCTGGTTGCGTACGCGACGAAGAAGGGATCGACCGCAGAGATTGCAGAGGCTGTGGGGAAGGAACTGCAAACCGCGGGGTATGAAGCCACCGTAAAGGAGATGAAAGAAGTGGTGGCGCTCGAGAAGTACGAAGGGATCGTGCTCGGGGCACCGGTCTACATGGGAAAGATGATCGGGATCGGAAAATTTGTTCAGCGGTTCCGCGAGAAACTTGCCACGAAGCCGGTGGCCGTATTCGCGGTCGGAACAGCCCCGATATCAAAAAACGCAAAGCAGATTGAGGATGAGATAAAACTCCCTGCACAGTCGATCGCACCGCAGGAGCCTGTCTCGACTGCTCTGTTCGCCGGAAAGGTGGACCCGGAAAAGTTCAATTTCATCATGCGGAAGATGGTTGCGGCCGACCCGTCCATTGTGGGCGATTTCCGCGACTGGAACGCCATCGCGACCTGGACGAGAGAACTTCCACAAAAGATGGGGGTGTGAGGGGTCAGGGGACGTTCCGGGAGACGGGTCCCGCTGCACCCTTCATGTCAAGATAGAGCCATACCATCCGATCCAGGAACCAAAGCTTGCCCAGGTAAACCACCGTGATACCAAAGATGGTCGGCCAGATTTCGAGTGAGTATACACCCCAGATCACGAATAATAACCCGAGTCCCGAGACCGCCGAGAGTATGGTTGGTACTCGCCGGTGATATTCCGGTACAGGGTTCCTGTCACGGTCTGCCCATACCCTCTCGCCGAGAACCGCATTTGAAGCCCAGTTATCGGTCGATTCCGGCTTTGAAAAGAGCCTCGGGTTGATCCAGGTCCAGAGCAGTGCCCCGGCGACGGGAACGAGTGCCCACCACCCCAGCCAGACCCGGCTCCAGAATGCGAGGACAAGGAGCGGTAATGCGGTGTTCCGGGTCCACACACTCAATGGGTTCGCGTGCCTGGCCCACGACTCTTCGTCCATCCGGAATACTAAGGAAATCTTCTGCTCCAGTGTCACGTGAATGAAATTGGGAGGAGAGGACATCTAGCTGTTGGCAATGTCCCTCGATTCATTTGGGCAAATTGGCCTGTTGTGGCCATCCTTCTTCGCCAGGAGAGGTTTATCCGTTGCGGGTATTTAATTCCATTATTTAAGGACAGTTACCTGTTGGGAATGTCCCTCGATTCATTCCGGCGAATTGGCCTGTGGTGGCCATCCTTCACCGCCAGGAGAGTTGTATCCGTTGCAAATATTTTATTTCATTATTTAAGGACAGGTACCTGTTCCAGATATCCACCCGGTTATTATTCCAATAAAGATCAGATTCCTGCAAAAAAGAGAAATCCTCATGTTCTCCTGCGTGCTCCGGCAGGGACACGATAGTTCTCTAACTTATTCCAAGTGCGGCCGATAGCTCCGAAAGGGCCACCTTCTCAGGTTCGCTGACGGCCACCCCGTGCTCCTTCGAGGCCTCGGCGACCTTCTGCCCGATTGCAAGGACCCATTTCTTGTAGGCCAGGGCTTCGTCGGCCGGGACCTTCGAGAGGGCAGCGGCGACCGCTTTGCAGTCGTTAATGACTTTCGTCCGATAGCCGGCCATGTCCTGCTTCCAGAGATGCTGCTGCTCCTTGATCAGTTCTTTCAGTTTCGGCTGGGCATCGGTGGTGACCAGTCCCGGGAGGACGCCCGCCTGTGCGGATGCCAGTGCCGGCGGCGCCTCGATCGAGGCCTTCGTCTCGCTCCATATCCCCATCACGTTCGGGGCCGCGGCGATGATCGCCATGGAAACCGCATAGGGGAGATCTACAAGGTTTTTCCATTCATCGGCGGTAAAGTCTGCTTTGGTGACCATGTGGTCATAGTAGAAGCGAGACAGGTTAAAAATTTTTGGATGTCCGGACAGAGGGGATACCTGGGACCCCTTCGCGGGAACACTGGGGGATCAGGGATATTGAATGGCTACGGGCCTTCTCCGGGATCCTCCGGAAACCGGTAATAGTAACAGATCCCCCACTCTTTCTTCTCGCCCGGTTTCAGCTCGGCCAGCATGGATTCGGCATGCTCAGCACAGACCGTTCCCGCACAGCACCCGAGACATTGTATCCCGATAGCGTCCTTCCCGCAGACATCGCACGTCTTCTTCATGGTATCCCCCGGAACCTGATTCATTATCGGTACATCCTTTGTTTTTTGTCGATATCAGCGTTGGTCCCGGAGGGCACCATCCTCCAATTCTGATCCTGTCAATATCCGTGAAGAACCGGGCCGGTTCCTGGCGGTCCATACAACATCAAAACCTTCTTATAACTCCGCTCATACTAATCTCGTCAATGTGACGCTATTCTTTCCTGGCAGGTCAATCTCTGCGACGGGAAGAGCTACTCATGGAATGAAATGAAGGTCATCGATTGCCGGCCGTATCAATCCCCGATGAAACGGGGAATGTAAAAGAAAGGCTTCACTATATCGACAACCTGCGAACAATGGTAATCGCCTTTGTTGTCATGCATCACCTTGCGGTGACCTACAGCGGCTTTGGCAGTTGGTATTACGTCGAGGCCACGCAACTGAGCACGTTGTCCACTATCTGGTTCGCGTTCTACCTCTCGTTCCAGCAGGGATACATCCTGGGGGTCTTGTTTCTCATCGCCGGGTATTTTGTCGCAGGGAGCTACGACCGGAAGGGATTCGACCGGTTCACCCGGGGAAGGTTTTGGCGCCTGATCATCCCCACCCTGATTTACATGGTGGCAATAACGCCGTTCATCGAGTACGTAGAACTCGGCAATCCCTATACCGGCTTCAGCCTCACCGGCTTTCTTTCGGGCACCGGGGTGATGTGGTTTGCGGTGGCGCTCTTCGGCTTCTCGCTGGTTTATGGCGTGGAGCGCATGATCTCCCGTATTCCTGCGCCAGCCCCGGGAAAGAAACAGCTCGAGCTGTCTTTGGCCAATGCATTGATTCTTATCCTTGTCATCTCGGTCTCTGCATTTCTGATCAGGATCGTCCAGCCGATCGGGACAAGCGTCCTGAACATGCAGCTCTGCTATTTCGCGTCGTACATCGCCCTCTTCCTCGTGGGTATCATCGCGTACAGGAACAACATGTTTGCCAGGATCAGTTACCGGACCGGGAAAAGATGGCTTATCAGCGCCTTCGTCCTCGGCTTCCCCGCCTGGCTGGCACTGATAATATTCGCGACCCTCGCGGGGGACACGGCCGCCCTTATGGGGGGGCTGACCTGGCAGAGCGCGGGATTTTCGTTATGGGAGTCCTTTGTCGCGGTCGCCATGAGCATCGGACTGATCGCAGTCTTTCGGGAGAAATTAAACCATCAGAGCACACTTGCGAGAAAACTATCGCAAAACTCGTATGCAGTCTATATGTTTCACCCCATGATCATCGTCGAAGTAACGCTGCTGTTCAGCGGGGTGATATTGTATCCTGTTGCAAAGTGGCTCGTGCTCTGCATCATCTGCGTCCCGCTATGTTTTGCGGCGACGTACTTTGTCTTCAGGAGGATACCGCTGCTAAAAGATGTCTTGTGACTGAATATGCCGGATTTCCGTTCCGGAACTGCATAATGTATGATACCAACTCCCCTTTTGGAAAAAAATTACGGAAAAACCGAATTTTTCTACTCCAGGTCGATATCGTTATAACGTAAAAACCCCGGGATCCTTTGACCTGACCGCCACTGCGCACGAGAGCCAGCCGGATGAGGGAGTGGTAAACCGGGTATATGCCCCGGTTCTCTTCTTCTCCATCTCGTCCATATCATAGTACCTGCAGGCAAATCCGGGAGCGAGCATCGCCCGGAACTCCTCCCCGGTATACGTGGTCATGCGGTCAAGGCCGGTATAATCCCTGACATCCGAGAATATGGTGTAAGGAATAAACCGCCGCTCATCGCTGATCGACCGGCAGGGCTTGAGATGCTCGAAGACGATGCTCTGCTCTGCCGAAAGACCCGAAAGCGTGGAGAACACCCGACTCATGTCTTCCCTGGCGACATAGTAACTCAGGCCCTCCATAACCACGATAAGGTGACCTTCAAACTCCGCTTCCAGGATTTTCAGGAGGGAGGAAGTATCGGCGATATCGGCCGCGAGGCAGGAGATATCCCCGCACCGGTCCGGGACCAGCCCGGCGTAAATAGCGTATTTATGGTCCATCGCGGTCTTGTCGACCTCGATGAAGCGGCAACGGGGAGAGAGTATGTCGATGAGTTCCAGGGCCAGGGGGGAGAACCCGGCGCCGAGGTTGACGATGGTCGTCCTGCCGGGAATACGCCCGGCCAGTGTCCTGACCGTGGTGCTGATGAAATGTTTCCGGTTTACGATCGCTTCGGAGTACCAGGGGCAGATGCGGTTGTACCGGTCGAACATCTCCTTCCCTGCGGAGAGATCGAGCCTGTGGAGGTATTCCGCGATAAGGGGATCTTCGCGGTAGTATCCCGATGCCCAGAGCATCACCAGGGCCGCGGTGTCCGATACCGGATGGGGTCCAGGATCCTTCGACATTATTTCCTTTCCAAGTAGTAGGTAAGGCCCGGGTAAAAAAAAGAGTGGTGGGATCAGGAAGTCTCTGCACCTTCCGGGCGGCTTGGGTTCTCTCCGGGGAGATGGATCCATACATGCAAATGCTCATCTGAAGCGAAGGGGGTTTCGCAAGACCTTTTTTCCTCCCTCACACCTGACGGGAATCGGGATGGGATCATCCTGATGGACCGGTCACATTTGACTGGATTCTTCCGAGGTATGCCCCCGATCCGATCATGCAGACCCCCTGGACCACGATGCCATACGTGAGGTTGGGGCTGTCAATGAAGAGGAACGCGGTCGTGAAGATCGCGATCCCCCAAAGTACGACGATAATGAGCGCAGGGTTCTGGTGCGAAGGTTTCATACCTTCCGGTTGAAGTCGTTCAAATTAAAGCATTTCGCCACACATGAAGGAGATGCGACAGGCCGAATATACTCTGACACCTGCCAGGTCAGGTTTGATCAAGTCTATATACTCTTGGACCGATGAACCTGTTCTGAAAAAGGACGTGAATTATCATGATTACACAGGATATCGTCAGGAAACTCTGGAATGAGGCCGGGATCGGAAACATAGCCATTTGGGAAGATGACACGATGACGCTGGTGCCGACCGATTATTCCGGTGAGACCGGGGGGAAAAAGCCCCTCGTCATCCTCAAACCAATCGCACTGGTAAACAAGTACGATTTCCTTGATTTTGCCCTCAAGGATGAAGAGCTGCTCACCGAAATTGAAAATACGATCCGTTCCG
>Ga0075318_1000033_pt1 | contig 13000 bp, 9 predicted proteins | sample MayberryNE_TuleB_2_FD_120050 | JGI IMG/M metagenome (GOLD analysis project Ga0075318, IMG submission 120050) | Natural and restored wetland microbial communities from the San Francisco Bay, California, USA, that impact long-term carbon... | ecosystem: Environmental > Terrestrial > Soil > Wetlands...
GTGCATCCTGATAAGGAACAGGGATGCACAGCCCGGTGATTATGACCGGCTTAAGGATGTCTTTCGCCCGGGGCATGCCGACTACACCTACCAGATGAAATACGGGATCCGGGATCACCGGGGCGGAGGGAGGAGTTCAGGCAGGGAGACCGCGGCCCGGGTTGCGGCAGGTGCCGTTGCGATGAAGATCCTCGGCCTCCGGGGAATAACCGTCGAGGGCAGGGTGGAGGAGATCCATGGAAAGACCATCCCCTGCGACTGGGAAGAGGAGATCCGGAACGCTGCGGCAGAGCAGGACTCAGTGGGGGGTATCGTGGAGGTCATCGCCCGGGGTTGCCCCGCGGGACTGGGAGACCCGGTATTCGGCAAGCTCGATGCTGCCATAGCACACGCCCTCATGGGGATCGGCGCCGTGAAGGGGGTGGAGATCGGAAACGGGTTCTGTGCCGCCCGCCTGAAAGGGAGCGAACAGAACGACCAGATGGGAGAGGAAGGATTTCTTTCCAATCATGCCGGTGGGATCCTGGGGGGGATCAGCAATGGCAACGAGATCGTCGCCCGCATCGCGGTGAAACCCACCCCCTCCATCGCCAGGTCCCAGCAGACGGTGGACACGGAAGGAAAGGTCGTCAGCGTGTCAGTCCAGGGAAGGCACGACCCCTGCATCGTCCCCCGAATTGTCCCTGTCGCGGAGGCGATGCTCGCCCTGGTGCTCGTCGATTCCCTCCTCGAACAGGAAAAGTTTACCGCGTACCGGGGAGACCTGAGGATAAGGATGAAAAAATGAAATCAGGTTTGTTTCTCGCGGCGGGTCTGTGCATTCTGTGCGTGCTCGTCGGCTGCGCCGGCTGTATCTCTGCGCCGGGTTCGACTGGCCCGGACCGCTATGAACTGGGTAACGGGCAGCAGGTGGCCGTACTCTTTGCGGGCCAGGACTCGGACTGGAGCTTGGCCAGGGGTTGCACATGGACGGCGACCTACCAGATCTCGAATACAGGTGCGGTCCCGACAGGACCGGTCCAGGTAAACATCGAGCTGGTGAACGCCGATTCCGGTGCGGTAAGGGACAGCCGGACCATATTCGTCGGGACCCTTTTACCCGGTGAGTCGAGGACGGTCTCCGCAGACCTCGACGGGGAATGCACGGAGGACTACACCGTCAGGGCTATTCCTGCGCCGGCGTGATGGTTCGACGTTCGTATTTTTTAATATTTTCTTATACCCTCACAGGGCGCCCCTTCGGGGGCCTGTGGAACCATTCTATGGGATTTTCAGGAAAAACCACAAAAATTAAAGTGACGTTCTCTGTTTACAAACGTTCCCCTGGGCTGTCGCCGCTGCCGCTGCAGCGAACACTATCGGGATATAACCCGGATTATCGGGTAATGGTTTCCAGATTCAGGATCTCAAAGAATTCACCGTGAAACTCTGAAGTTTTTTATCACAATTACCGCCTCTCCCAAAGGGGGAGGAGTAGCCCGGGCCTGTAAGGGTGACAAGTGGAGGGTGTGGGTTGCCTATCCCCGTAGCGAGGAATGGGCGGGGGTGAGCGTATTACGAAAACCCGGCGGGGCGTCCCATCGGGGCGTCGAAACGATCCCATGAAAATTTTGGGAATATGGCCCAAAGCCAAAAGATACTTTTCACTCTACTCGCTGCCTAGGGCTAAAAGCCCCTGCCATAGAGCGAATCCAAACGGGATAGGCCCTGGGTCACTGGATACTGGTATTTTCCTGCCAATTGATGGAAGTGTTCCTGATCCGCCGGCGGTGTGCCCCTGGTGGTGCAGCGGAATTGAAATATTTTTAAGAAGTTTTTTCCTTCTTCTCCTCACCTTTTGCATGTGATATGGTCCGTGCGATCCAGATGGTAAAGATCACGGCGATGATGGTCACGATAATCGCATACGACAGCTGGGCAGCAATGGTACTGGACGTACCGAAAATCTGCTTGAAGATCTCCTGAATTGCTCCGTTCCATGCCAGTGCGGCGACCAGCCCGAAGGCTGCGGTCATCAGTGCGCCGATCTTGTCAAGTGCTTCATCTTTAAAAGTCATGTCAGTCACCAAATCGTATATTTTATAAATGAGGTGATAAAGGTATTCCGGGAAAAATCTGTTTTTCCGTCTGAAAAAGGGGGAAAATGGAAATTAAGAACTGCCACCCCCGGGATCTTCCTGAAATAAGATGTATTTAGCCTTATCGATTCTACCTGAAGGGGATACGTGATCGCGATCTGTTCGGTTTCCGGCAATCTGGAAATCGTTGAATCGGACCCATCGCCTGCAAGCCGCCTCCCCCGGGAAGAGCATATCAGCAGAACACACTCCGGAGCGAGTGCTTCCAGCGGATAGTTTTGCCCGGCGGTTCACTGCCACCGGGCATTCCATTCATCCCCTGATCCTCTCCAAAACAACGGGCTGATCGGACAAGAGGCCCCTGCATCAATCCCACGCCCTTTGACGGTAGTGCCGTGGTGGCAGGGACCGCCCAACACATTATCCCGGGTTCTTCCCGGTGACGGTCGGGTTATCCGGATAGGTCAGCCATTCGGTATACGACCCCTCGTAGAGTTTCACCTTCGGGTACCCGAGATAGAACTTGAAGAGGATGAACTCGTTGGTAGCCTCACGCCCTGTCCCGCAGGAACAGATGACCAGTTTGTCGGGGGAGACTCCTTTTTCCTTGAGCATGGCTTTGATCTCCGCTTCGGGCTTGAGGAGCCTGGAATTTTGGGGGTCCATCAGACTCTTCCAGGGCAGGCTGACCGCCCCGGGGATATGGCCGGGTTTGCTCCATGGTCCCTGGCCCTCGTAGAAAGCCGCCGGCCTGGCATCGAAGAGGATGGTATCGGGCTTGTCTTTCTGCCGCAGGAACTCGTCGTAGGTTACGAAATAGTCCGATCTGACTCCCGCCTTTATCGATGACGGCCTGGCTTCAGGGTACTTCTGGGTCATCGGACGCTTTTCCGTACGCCATTTATCCAGCCCTCCGTCGAGGACGTATACATGATTATGCCCGAACCGGGCCAGGGTATAGGCGAGGAAGGTCTGTTCCAGGCCGTCTCCCACGAACCCCTCGCACTTGGTCAGGTGTCCGGAACTGGTATACACTACCACCGGTTTGCCTGCATCAAGCCCCAGGGTCTGCATAAGGATCTGTGCCGCCTCCGGGGCGATCCACACGGTAGGGAGGGTCCCCGAATGGATCCGGAAGAGGCCTTCGTTCACGTAGAGGGCCCCGGAGATGTGCTCCTTGACATATTCGTGGATATTGGGCTGGGTATCCAGGATGGTCAGATCTTTATCCTGGAGGTGCTGTTCCAGCCAGTCGGTGGAGACCCATTTTACGGTCGAGTCTCCACCCGGGTAGGGAGAGGTTTGTGCCATATGCATCGCACTGCTGTTGCAGGGGTGAATAATAATGATATCGCCTGTTTCCGGTCAAGGAGGAAACCTATCGAAGAAGGTGAAGCAACTCTTGTGCTTCGCTGATATGGAACTGGCCCGGCGCTGCAGGTTTGCCGCAATGGCAGAATGCAGCCCATGAACCGAAGAATAAGAGGAAAATTCGGGAGAACCTGTAGGCGGCCCCCATTGTCCCGGTGATCAGGGGTTTTTGGGTTTCAGTGGAGAACCGGCAGAGGGTCAATATGTCGTTCTCATCCCCGGGAACCGTGATGATTTTGGGAATATCACCGTATTCCCGCAGGATCCTGTATTTATCATCCAGGTGTTCACGAGATGGCATGGAGAACGTGTGCCAGGATGCGATGACACAACAGCCACGTGCAGAGATGCCCGGGGCTGCGGACCGGAACTGATCTTCGATATCAACGTACATGGGAAGGTCCAGGTAGGGTTCTACTGCCCGTTCCCACGCGGCCGGACCCCCTGTAAACTGACCGCCCTCATCCCTGCTCCGCAGGGTGAGGATCACCGGGATATCGGATCCTGAAAGGCAGTCTTCGAGAGTTCCGGGCGTGACCCCGGGCATCAGGTCCAGCCTCAGTTCGATGAGGTCAGGCCTGTACGAGAGCGCAGCCGGGATATCATCTGATTCGGAGACTGATACTGCCAATTTCATAGCAAACACCTGTAATCCCTATTTTTTAGCCTGTTCTGCACCACGAAAACATCAGGGAACACTGTAATATGAGCAAACCGCCGGTATTTTCATCATGGGTCCTTATGGCCTTCCTGGATTATGTCCTTTTCTTGGAAACATCTGCGGTCTCCCTTTTCTGATGATCTCCGCATGAAACATTCAGAGAAATCATCAGTGAACCTACAGGCAGACCCGGTTCTCACGAGCGCCATGCGCCATGAAGGTGAGTGCCATATTTCATAGGAGAGCGTGATTTTTGAAGATTGATAAATATGATGCCACCACCGGGATAGTGGAGGTCAACAGCCCTCAACAATTTTACCTGTTCGGAGCAATACTGCAGACAATGTCAGGGAAAGCTCCGGTTCGCATCCCGGAATTGCTGGCCCCCGCCGGATCGCCGGAAGCACTCAAAGCCGCGGTGGCGGCGGGTGCCGATGCGGTCTATCTTGGCGGCACGCGGTTCAGCGCCAGGAGATTTGCTTCCAATTTTTCAGAAGAGGAACTGGCGGCCGCCCTGGACTATGCGCATACACACGGGGTGAAGGTCTACGTGACAGTCAACACTCTGCTCCGCGACCGGGAACTTAAGGATGCTGCCGATTTTCTGGTCGCTCTTTACCGGATGGGTGTAGACGCAGTGCTGGTGCAGGATCCCGGGCTCGTGGAACTGGCCCGGAATGTCGTCCCCGGACTAAAACTCCACGCCTCCACCCAGATGACCATCCTGACCCGCGAGGGAGTGCAGTGGGCAGAGGCGCACGGGCTCTCCCGGGTGGTCCTGGCGCGTGAACTTGGCCTCGACGCGATCAGAGGACTTGTGGAAGACCGGAATGCCACGATGCCCGGGTTGGAGATATTTATTCACGGGGCGTTGTGTTACAGTTACTCCGGACAGTGTCTCTTATCTTCTGTTATCGGCGGAAGGAGCGGGAACCGGGGGATGTGTGCCCAGCCCTGCAGGAAAGCCTACCGTCTTGTGGAAGCGGACACCGACAGGCACGGGAGGCCGGTCAATCCCCAGAAAATCCCCTGCGTGGGTGAATATCCGCTCTCGACCAGGGATCTCTCCACGCTCTCCCGCCTGGGAGAATTTGCGGAATCCGGGATCGAGGCCCTGAAGATCGAGGGACGGATGAGGTCGCCCGAATACGTTGCGATCGCGGTCTCTCTCTACCGGAAAGCCCTGGATTCCATCTCCCGCGGCGAGCGGTGGGCTCCCGGCGGGGAGGACACTGCGATGCTCATGCTCGCGTTCAACCGGGGATTTTCCTGCGGGTATCTCTTCGGGTGCAGGGGAGAGGACCTGATGGGGAGGGAACGCCCGGACAATCGTGGTGTGTCCATAGGCAGAGTCACCGGGTGCAGTCCCGGCGGGGAGATCTTCATTAAAGAACCACACCCCGCGATAAAAATCCGGAAAGGAGACGGAATGGTGCTCTTTGACCCAAGGACAAGAAAAGAATACGGGCTGGTGCTCAAGTCCGATCCGGTCTACATGAAGGGGGAGCTCAAACTTCAAGGTCCCCACGAATGCAGAAAGGGGATGGATCTCTGGCTGACACGAAGTAACCGGCTACGGGAGAAAGCCTCCGATATACTCGCCAATCCGGTCCATAGTTCCGGGTTTCCCATCCCTCTGGATGTTTCACTGATCCTGCATGAGGGACAGGTGCCCCTGGCCCGGGGATGGTTTACCGGCCCTTCGGGCACCCGGTTAGAGGTTGCTACAAAAGGGGTAGTTCCCGTGGCCCCTGCGGAACATGCCCCCCTCACAAAAGAGGTGATAACACGGCAGTTCGAGAAGACCGGCGGCTCGATGTTTATGCTGGCCAGCTTGCATATCGAGCTCACAGCTAACGCGTTCCTCCCGCTCGCAACCCTGAACGGTCTCCGCAGGGAGGTGCTGGAGAAAGCCGAACACGCGTACCTTGAGGGAACCAGGCCCGATTTCAGGGCGACTGATGGAGCGGAATCAAAGATCAAGGCTTTTTTTGCGGAAAAAACTCCTCCCGGGCACCCTGCGATTGCCGCGAGGGTCCCCGGCCTGTCGGTCTACACCGACGATCCGGAAGGGGTCAGGTCGGCATGCAGGTCGGGAGCCAGCCGGATATACTACGAAATCCCTGCGGTCAGGTCAAATGAACTACGCGATCTGATCGTTGGTGCCTGTCGCGCCTGTGGTCCTGCAGGCGCCGAGATGGTCTGGAAATGGCCCCATATCGTGGACCAGAACTTCATCCGGGTCGCAATTCCTCTCCTTTCCAGGGCCCGCGATGCAGGGGTCGGTGGAATAATGGTCGAAGGCCTGGGCCTTGCGGAAGCGATAGCGGGACACGTTCCCGACCTGCATGTCTACGGGGGACAGGGGCTGAATATCACCAATCACCTGACGATCGCTGCACTCTCCACTCCCTTCAGGGGGCTTACCCTGTCACCCGAACTCACGGCGGATGACATTTCTCGCATGGTGACGATGGCGGGAACCCTGCCAAAAAGACCGGAACTGGAGATCATGGTGCAGGGGAGCCAGGAGGCGATGGTGAGCGAGGACGATCTCCTCTCGGAATGCCGTGCAACGCCTGATCAAAAAATATTTTACGGGTTATTGGACGAAACGAACCGCGTGTTCCCGGTGTACCGGGACGCACAAGGGAGGACGCATATCTCCAACGCGATAGAGACATGCCTGGTGGACCATCTTCCTTTCGTCGCCGGGCTGGGGATAGAATGGGTGGCCATCGATGCACGCCGGAGAGGGGCGTATTACGCCGGGGATATGGTCCTGGAGTACCGGGAGGCGCTCGAAGCGATCAAAAACGGCAACAACCCCGGAGAGCTGAAAAAGAGGCTCTCCCGGATAAAAGAGAAGATTAAACGGATGTCCATGGGCGGGATCACCACCGGGGCCCTGCTCACCCGCGGCGAGGAAGCTCCCTCACGTTAAGAGTGGCGGAGCATTTCTTAATGATTGAAGGACAAGTGTTCCGTGGAGAACGTCATGTCAACGCCATTCATTCTTATCAATCTCAAGACATATTCCGAGGGTGCCGGACAGCGGGTACATAACATCGCGGACGCCGCCCAGCAGGTGGCGGACGAGAGCGGGGTGACGATCGGCATCGCGCCGAGCTACATGAATATCCATCCCGTATCCATGCACTATTCCCTTCCGGTATATGCCCAGCACGTTGACGGGGCGGGACCGGGGGCCCATACGGGGTCGATCACCGCCGAAGCCCTGAAACAGACGGGGGCGACAGGATCGCTGGTAAACCATTCCGAACGGCGGCTGACTCTGGCGGATATCGACACCGCCGTGCAGACACTCAGGGCGCAGGGGTTGATCTCGGTGGTCTGCACGAATAACGATGTCACCACCGCCGCAGCCGCGGTGCTTCTCCCGGATTATGTCGCCATCGAGCCCCCGGAACTTATCGGGAGCGGCATCTCGGTTTCCAAGGCGAATCCCGAGATAATCACCCGGTCGGTGGAGGCGGTGAAGAAGGTGAACCCCACGGTCAAAATTCTCACCGGTGCTGGCATCCAGTCAGGGGAATGCGTAAAAATAGCGCGTGACCTTGGGACCGACGGAGTATTGCTGGCATCATCGGTGGTGAAAGCGAAGGTACCCATTATGGTGCTGCGGGACCTGGTGTCCCAGATATAATTCTCCGTGCCAGGCATGACCCTGGAGATATTGCCGGTTTTCCTGAATGGCAGCTGGAATGCCCCACGGTACCCCTGCAATGGAAGCCTGGCTGTTCTTTACGTGATGGATGGAACGCGGGACCAATGGCGCTTTTTCAGCGAAAGGTACGCTACCTGTCGCGGGGCATATGAGACGTTGCCTCGAATATTTAACGGTCGACGATGAGCGGGATGACGTCGTGCTTGGTGATGACCCCCTGCACCTCTCCCGACTCCATCACCAGGACCGCATGATGGTGCTGCAGGATACGCACCACCGTCTCAATATCGATATCGGGTGGCACCGTGGGGAACCCCGATTCCATGAAGTCCCGAATCCTTGACTCCTCTTTCCTGTAGTGGACAGGATCGTCGAGGGCATTGACGATCGCGGACTCTGATATGCACCCCACCGGAACCCCCTCGTCGATCACCGGCAGCTGGGAGATGCTGTTCCGGTCCATGATCTCGATCGCCATGGCGATGGGCTCCGTGGACCTGACCGCAAATACGGGGTTATGCATCACCATCGAGGCGGTTATCTGCGAACGCTCCGCCGTATTCAGGACCTCGATGATCTTCGTGAGTGTGCTCACCCGGGGGTCGACGGTTCCCGCTTCGATACGGGCCACCATGGACTGGCTTATTCCCGCCCTTTTTGCCAGTTCGGCCTGGCGAATACCCAGCACTTCACGTCTTGCCTTTATCTCGTCAGAAGTGGGGATATGCATGTAATATTACTGTGAGTGATTTCGGAGCAAAATAGTTTGGTCAAATCTGCATAATTTGTAAGTGAGTGGGAGGAGTAAGCCCCCTTCTGTTCTTTGCGGCATTCAGCTATGCGCCATACCCGGGCGGTGACTGAGCGACCTTAATGCCCTGTTCTGGCTTGCACCCGCAGGGATTCGCCGTTTCAACGTATCCTGTTCCTATGTTCAGCGGGTTATCTCACGCAATTTCTCGCGTTTCTCGCTCCCGGAGGAGCTCGGCCGCATCATCACCGGGAACAGGCCGTGCCGTGTCTGTGCCATTGCCGTGACTCTCGCCACCCATACTTACATATGGCTGCGTGCTCAGCAGGTGGGGGGACTTTCCTCAGCGGCCAGTTCGGCCACCGTCAGCCGCACTCTCCCTCTCCTGTAGTACTGGTCCGGTTCTGTTATTTACTGCTATCTTATGGCGCACCAGGAAGGGAGAAAGTTATTTTGTTTCTCATTTTTGATAATTCAGGATCTTACCTGGCTTAAGGGAACCACGGCGAAAATTTTCGAAATATTTTGAATAGATGCGGAGTTCCCCCCCCGGGGCCGTTGCTCCTCCGTTGTGGCGCCCCGTCAAGATGGCAGGGACAGCCTCGGGACAGCCGGCCGGGGCTTTTTTGATTGAAATGGGGTGGTTTTTCTTTCTTCGCGGCATCGCATCTGAACACAAAGTTCCAAAAATTAGAGGTTCAAGTTCGTGAACCGCCCCCGGTGCGCCTTTCAGGGACGGCTGAACCATCCCGTGCGTGAAAGAAGGGCTATCGTAAAAATGAGGAATAATCTTTTTCATATGCCCCCGGGGCCCGTCATCTCCCGGTGTTTGGACACCCCCCACAAAGAGTAGAAAACCCTGAAAATCTGGTGAAACGGATTGTTTTCAAATTAGAGTCCGCAATGACCGGATTCCGGCCGCAGTGGAAAGTTACTAGAGTCAACAGAGACCAGAGGTACCCCTGATGGAGGCGCTTACCACGGAGGAAGGAAGACTGGCGCTCCTTCTCGCCCGTACCACGCTGGAAAACTGTATCGGAGGTGCACACCACGCACTCCCCTGCCTGACTCCGGTCTTTTCGCAGAAAAGAGGAGTCTTTGTCACCCTGACCAGGAACGGAGAACTACGCGGATGCATCGGATTCCCCTATCCTATGCTCCCGCTCGGTGAAGCGATACCGCAGGCCGCTACTGCAGCCGCGCTCGAGGACCCGCGATTTCCCGCAGTTTCGAAGTCGGAACTGCCTTCCGTGCACATCGAGGTGACGGTGCTTTCCCTACCCGAACCGCTCGATGTGACTCCCGAAGAAAGACCAGGGGCGATCGAGATCGGGAGGCATGGACTCATCGCGCGCGGATACGGAAGGAGCGGGCTTCTCCTCCCCCAGGTAGCCACCGAATACTGCTGGGATCCGCGGACGTTTCTTGACCATACCTGCATGAAAGCAGGGCTTCACCCGGGGTCCTGGTGTGAGAAGGGAGTCGAGATCTCTACTTTCGAAGGGCAGATTTTTGACGAATAGGACTATAAATGGCAATTTTCTTTGAAGTTACCGCGAAGGATATCGCGGGAAGGCTTGGCCGGTTGAAAGCGGGGGAAAAAACGATGCGAACTCCCGCACTCCTCCCGGTGATAAACCCGCACCTGCAGCTGATCACCCCCAGTGAGATGAAGGGGATGGGTGTCGAGGGGCTGATCACCAATGCCTACATTTTCTACCGCAGCAAGGAATTCGGCACGCAGGTGGTTCGTGACGGGGTCCATAAGACTCTGGACTTCGACGGACTGATCATGACCGATTCGGGCTCGTTCCAGCTCTCGGTGTACGGCGAGGTCGAGGTGACCAACCGGGACACCCTCTCGTTCCAGCAGTCGATCGGGAGCGATATCATCGTGCCGCTCGATATCCCCACCCCGCCGGATGCCGACCGGAAGCGTGCCGGTGACGAACTTGGCATCACCATGGAACGCCTCCGCGAGGCGAAGGAGATCCTCGGCCCCGAGGGAAACCTGGCAGGACCGGTGCAGGGAGGACTGTTCCCGGACCTCCGGACCAGGGCCGGGAAGGAGGTGTCGGACCTGGGCATCGCGTTCTGCCCGATAGGAGCCGTGGTGCCGCTGATGGAGTCATACCGGTACAAAGACCTGGTCAGGGTGGTCAGCGCGGCGAAACGGGGGCTCTCACCTGCGGCATGTGTGCACCTCTTCGGGGCGGGGCATCCCGCCATGTTCGCCCTGGCGGTAGCCATGGGCTGCGACATCTTCGATTCCGCGGCATATGCACTGTATGCCAAGGACGGACGCTACATCACCACGTGGGGGAGCCTGCACCTTTCGGAGCTATCAGAACTTCCCTGCACCTGCGAGGTGTGTCGCCAGCATTCCGCCCGTGAACTCCAGGAGTCCCCTGACAAAGAGCGGCTTCTCGCCATGCATAACCTGTTGGTGAGCCTGGGAGAGATCTCCCGCATCAGGCAGGCGATCACCGACGGCACGCTGTGGGAACTGGTTGATGACCGCTGCCGTGCGCATCCCGAACTTCTTCGGGGCTACCGGGAGCTGCTTACGCACTCTCCCGAACTGGAAAAATCCGATCGCGTGAGCAAGCGGCGGTTTTTCTACCGGGGGAACGAGAGTTGCTCCCGCACTGAGGTGTTCCGGTATCACGACATGATCGCGCGGTTCGCGGGGGGGTCCCGGGTGATGATCGATATGACCGGTGGGGATGACCAGGAATTCGACCTGATCCTCTCTTTCAAGCCCCCGTTCGGCCCGTATCCGCAGGAACTGAGGGAGACTTTTCCCATCGGGCAGTCCGAGATCCCGGACTGGGATCGGGAGATGATGGTCTCTGGTTGCCTGGGTATCAGGCGCTATATGGAGACCCATCCGGAGAGCAGGGTGACCGTCAGGTGCCCTGCCGAATGGGAGTCCCTGGTCAGTGAGCAGGTGCCGGGCGCGGAGGTGATGGTACATGGGATTTGAGGTCAGGAAGCGTGACGGACTTGCCAGGCTTTCGATATACAGTCGCGACGACCGCACCCTGGCCCTCCCGGCAGTGGCGGACACCCGGGAAATATTTCCCTCACTGGGAACACACCGGCTCGACAATATGCCCCTGCTTGCGGATACCGGGCTCGCCGGAGAGTACCTTCGTTGCGGGGATGACGAACCGATCTGGATCCACCCTGCTGTGAACTGCCCGGTCGATTCCGGGTCCTGCGTGATGGTGGGCAACTGGCACACCGCGCTGCCCCAGCCGCGAGACTACGTGCAGTGGCTTTCAGCCCTGAAGTCGATGGTCCCGCCGGATACCGCGTGGTACGCACCGGGAGCGGCCATCCCCTCCACCGCGGCCATCCTCTGCTACTCGGGGTTCGACCTCTTCGATTACGAAGGTGTCGACCTCGCGAGCGCCCAGGGACTTTTTTGTCTCCCCGAAGGGATGTTCCCCGCGGAGTGGATGGAGTCCCTGACCTGCACCTGCCAGGGGTGCCGGGAGGGTGACCTGTTCCGGCACAACCGGGACGCCCTGGAGAAGGAACTTGCTCTCGTGCGCCGGTTTATCGGCGAGGCCCGTCTCCGCGACCTGGTGGAATCCCGGTGCAGGTTCTTCCCCTCGCAGGTTTCGATCCTCAGGCACCTCGATTCGGCGAAGGCCCTGATGGAACCGGCCGTGCCGATCGCAAGAAGCGTGCCCCTGCTGGCGACCACAGGGGAATCGCTCCACCGGGTGGAAGTAACCCGGTTCGCGGAGCGGGTCATCGATCGTTACGTGCCGCCAAAAGCGGATACGGCGGTCCTGCTACCGTGTTCAGCGCACAAACCCTACTCCCTTTCCGCGAGTCATCGCAGGTTCATCCCGGCCATTGCAGGCAGGGCCCACGAACTGATCCTGACCTCCCCGCTGGGACTTGTCCCCAGAGAACTGGAACTGGTATACCCTGCCGCCCACTACGATGTCCCGGTGACCGGGTACTGGGACGCAGAGGAACGGGAGCGCATCGCGGCGATCCTTATTGGTTACCTGACAAAGAACCCCTACCGGAGGGTGATCGCACACCTCGAAGGCGGGGCGCTTGCGGTTGCAGAGATGGCAGCGGAAGCGCTGGGAATTACTCTCGAGTGTACCTGCCGGGGTCACCCGGCCTCCGGGCAGTCACTCGCGGCGCTCGACGCTGCGCTGGAAGGCGAGAGAAGAGTGAGGCATGACCTGGTGCAGGGAACCGGGTCGTGGCAGTTCGATACTGTCATCGCCACGAAAGGACTCTTCCTGAAGGGGCGGTACCCGCATGTCATGGCGTATCGGGGGAAGGATCCCATATTTTCCCTCGATGCAGGGACCGGGCTGCTCCGCCCGAACCTGAAGGGATGGGAACTCATTCCCAGTGGTTACCGGGTGACCATCGACGATTTCATCCCCCAGGGGGATATCCTTGCGCCCGGTGTA
>Ga0075318_1000034_pt1 | contig 12808 bp, 9 predicted proteins | sample MayberryNE_TuleB_2_FD_120050 | JGI IMG/M metagenome (GOLD analysis project Ga0075318, IMG submission 120050) | Natural and restored wetland microbial communities from the San Francisco Bay, California, USA, that impact long-term carbon... | ecosystem: Environmental > Terrestrial > Soil > Wetlands...
CGAAATAACTTGGATATTTGACCTTCAGGTTTGGTTGAGATGACAACGTTCCGATTGAGAAAAAGACGAGGAATAGTCCTTCTATTTCGAGTGTTTTTCAATTGAGGGGCGTTGGCCAGATCGGCCTAAGATAAGGGAGCAAACGGGTAAGTTATTTCATGCACGGACTCTATTTTTCTTAAATCTCCACAGAGAGTTGAGGCGTTGATAATCAAGGTATTGGTATTGTGTAATTTTTAAAAAATGATAGTTGCCATCTAGTTAGAGAAATCATCATCACTTTAAACGATCTCAGGAAGAAAATAATTTATCATCTAGGCAAGACGACTTGCACCATTTCCATCTATAGGTTAATTGTAATTCAAAAAATTTGTTCGGAAGGTCTAGGAGGTAGGTTGCAATATTTCGTTTTTTTCATTAAATTTAATGGCTTTCACTTTAGCAGAGAATAAGAGTATGACTGAAAAACTTGCAAAACGCCTTGAGGGAGTTAAACCCTCGCCTACTTTAACTATCGACGGTAAAACAAAAGCACTGCAAGCGCAGGGGGTTGACATTATCAACTTAAGTGTAGGCGAGCCAGACTTTGACACCCCGCAGTTTATTAAAGAAAAAGCCATTGAAGCCATCAAGACAGGATTTACCAAATACACCGCTTTGGACGGAATTCTAGAACTTAAAGAAGCTATTATTAAGAAGCTTGCAGTAGACAATCAACTTGAATACGAACCCAACAATATCTCTGTCTCTGCTGGTTTAAAACAATCTCTGTATAATACGATGCAAGCTCTTCTCAATGAGGGCGATGAAGTCATTATTCCATCTCCTTACTGGGTCTCCTATCCCGACATGACTAAACTCGCTGGCGGCACTCCCGTCTTTATAGCAACGACAACGAGCACACGATTCAAAATCACTGCTGATCAGCTAGAAAAAGCCATTACCTCAAAAACTCGTCTCTTAATACTCAATAGCCCCGGCAATCCCAGCGGCATGGCTTACACCCTCGAAGAGCTCAAACAACTTGGTGAAGTCTTGAGAAAATATCCGGAAATCTTAATCGTATCAGATGATATTTATGAATACATTCTTTGGAAGCCAAATACTTTCGCCAACATCCTTAATGCTTGCCCAGATCTAAAATCGCGCACAATCATCGGCAATGGAGTTTCTAAAGCGTACGCCATGACGGGCTGGAGAATTGGCTACATTGCTGCTCCAGAATACATTATCAAAGGAGTCAGAAAAATCCAGTCTCAAAGCACAGGCTGTCCCAATTCCATTGCCCAGAAAGCTGCAACAGTCGCCTTAGATTCATCAAGAGACTTTTTTACTCCCATGCTTGAAGCCTATCAAACCCGACACGATCTCGTGGTACATAGGTTGCAGCAACTTGAAGGCATGCAATGCTTGCCTTCCGATGGCACTTTTTACCTCTTCCCAGATGCTAGTGCTGCCATTAAACAGCTTGAACTAGAAGATGATATTCAACTTGCTGAATTCCTGCTAGAGAAAGCAAAAGTCGCGGTAGTGCCTGGAACCGCCTTCGGGATGCCTAATCACATCCGTATTTCTTGTGCTACAAGTGAAGAAAATTTAAATAAAGCCTTGAGACAGATTTCGAAGGTGTTATTATACTAACTCTGAAGCTTAATCGTTATACATTTTTTTGACCTTCCCCGGTAGCTCAGTGGTAGAGCAGGTGACTGTTAATCACTTGGTCGGCAGTTCGAATCTGTCCCGGGGAGCCAATCTAATCAAATACTTAGTCAACTATTCTCAACCCCTTCTTTTCCCGCGGTGGGGGTTTTTGTACTCAAACATTGCAGACCACATACCTCTTGATCGCGACAACCTGTCTTTAACTTAAACCGAACCACGTGCTGAAGATGTAACGGAAGTTGTTCCAACAAACATCGCTATTCCTCCCAAGAAAGAGGGTAAGGAACCCGTTTGTCCTCACAATTGAGTACCTATACGCAATTCAAGAAGATCAGGCCGTATTTCTTTATTAAACGATTCTTATCCATCCCTAAATAATGTGATGCGTCTTTTAAGCGAATAGTTCGAGGTAATAGAATAGATGAACGTGAAGAAGTTATAGTCAAACCACAGAGTATTTTTAAAAATGTTCTGGTGAAGTATCCTATGAAAAAATTTAGTGATAAATTAGAAGTGACTAGTTATAACGATTAATTAAAAAATTATTCAAGAAATAACATCACAATATATAATATTAATCAATTCTGTTTCCTTAAGTATTTTCTCTATATTTTTGGCATGTTATTCTTCTAAAAAATTAGTCAAGTGTTTAAAAAACTAAAATAAGGAGGAATGTAAATTGAACTGTGGACATTATTATTCTCTGGTCTCGCCGGGGCACTCTTCTTACCTATCCTTAAAAAAGGATGGATTTGCTGGCAAAACACACGAAAACGAAAAAAAAGGAAACAATCCATATGACTATTAAAGATATTTATACTTTATATCTTTAGAAACTGTCAAAAAAACAATATCGACAGGAAAAATAAGACTAACAGCTTGTAATGATGCAAAGAATGTAGAAATTGAAACCAACTCACTTAAATCCACCTTGCAAACCATTCATAATGATTATGATGGTTTAAGAGAAAAGTTATACCTTCGTTATTCAACTGATCAACAGACGATAATCTCATTACAAAAATGATCAAAGAACGCGAAAAATCCTACATGTTATGCTTTACATCAAACATCCAAAATAACGATGCGTGAGGAAAATTTGCTGATCACGAAAATGGTGTCGCTATAAAATTTGACCCTCGCCAGCTAACACTATGTGGAGGAGGGGTAATATCGGGCACGATGAAATACGTGAAGAGTATCACAGAATATCCAAAATGGAATATTGTAAGGAAAAATTGTACAAATGGTTAGATAATAGTAATTTGTTAGATCGCTTTGTCTTAGATTCTTATAAGGCTAACTGTTGTGAGTATGAAAGTAAAATTCGTCTACTGGTTTATTTAGATGATCCTGTAATAAAATCAAAAATAGATAAACTTCCCTTTGAAGTTGACCCAAGTACAAATTCAAAAGATCTCGCGGATGATTTGACAAAGTACGATTTAAAATTTGTTACAAAAGTCAGAAAAAACATGAAGAAAAAAATGCTTTCTGCATTTGAAAAGTTTTTCCTAAAACAACGCGGCATCGTAGCCCGATTAATTTTTTAGTAAACACAGTTGCAGCGTTCATTGCCTATACTTGGCGATCAAATAAACCGGGGATTAAATTTGACAAGCTGCAGAATAATTTATGCATAGTTATCCAGAACTGAGGTTGGTTAAGGTTTTTTTAGACACTTTGCATTATACTGTGTCAGTGCTTCACTAAATCCCCAAAGTCCAACCGTTCTCTTTTTAAATTCTTTAGTTGAAGAATAATAAATAGAAAGCTCCAAATAATCCCCTTCCACGAAAGTCATTGTCGGATCTTTAGGAAATAGAGCCAACAGGAGAGGGGGAAAATAAGCGGGATGAAGATAAACATTGTAATAAAGATGATTTAAAAGAAGCTTAGAATGCGCTTTACGTAGAGGGCCTTTTTTACCTGACTTCTTCAGTTTTTCAAGAATAGGTTGTAACTTTGTTGAATTTGGATGAATAAATAAAACTCTTCTTTTCTCAGGAAACCAGAGTGTCGTCCCTATTACAACTCCAGAAGTATCTCGCATAGGTAACAATAAGAAACAATCATTGAAGTAGAGATATAATTGAACGCGGCTGTCACCGTAGATGCCAAGCAGTTGTGGCGTAGAGGATTGTGTAGGACCGACATCTTTCGGTTTTTTAGATGAGGATTTATCTTCAGGAGTTGAGTCAGGAAGTACCGAGGTGAGGTTTAATTTCTGCAAGATATAATCCGCTGCCGCACTTATTGAAATATTTGGATTAGTTTTATCTGCAAGAGTTGTAATGCCAATTAAGCGTCCTTCTGAATCAAACAAGCCCCCTCCACTAGACCCAAAACTGGTAGTCACGTCAGTGTACAGAAAGATAGAATTTGTATTGATTTCTATCTTAGAGAGAATTCCCTTGGAAAGGAAATTCTCTATTCCAGTTGGGCTACCAAAGGCGTACACATCCTCACCCAAAACAAGACTGTCAGAAGGCCTGATTGTAACCGGTAAGAGCGTCATATCCATCACCTTGAGCAAGCAAATATCTTGACCTCTGTTTTCAGCAATAAGAATGGCTTTAGAGACTTTACGGTTTCTTCTAATAAAAAGATACTCACCTGCTAGAGCCACATGACAGTTAGTTGCAACGAGATTATGCCTTACCGCAACTCCACTGCCTTGTCCAACAAGGACAAATTTCGGCTTGGGATAATCCCTTACTTTATTAAGGACATAAACCAAGACTACTGACTTATGCACTTTATCGTACACTTTCGCGGCTGATAGACCATAGCAATTTCCAATAAAGAGACTGGCTATCAGAGAAAAAATAAATAACCTATTACTCATGTAGTTGATTCCTATCCCTGAAATCAGTTGATGCTTTCTTATAAACTCAATTAATAGCAAAACCGCAGGCCAATATATGCTATATCCCTTTCCCACTCATATAAAAAAAGACGTTTATTATGTTAATCCGCCCAATTGATTGAAAAAAATGAAACAAAAACATCGGAAACATTAAAAAAAATATTATTACTATTGAAAACTATCGATGGAAATCACAGACAAATGGAGTAGATCAACTGCCAATCACAGCATCATTTAGAAAACGCACGCAACAGGTGTTTAATTAAGAGGGCAATTAAACATCCAGTGTATTCCAAATTGATCTGTAAGCATTCCAAATTGTGCCTGCCAAAATGTTCTTTGTAAAGGCATAGTAATTTGTCCATTTTGCTGCAATTTCTTAAAGAGTCGCTCTTGCTCTTCAACAGTATCACAAGCAATTGACAGCCGAATATTATCACCGTTATTTATAGTTTGCTCCGGCATACTGTCAGAAGCCATGAAATGAAGATTCCCAGCTTTAAATTCAGAATGCATGATTTTTTCTTGATAAGATTCCGCTCCCTTTTGCTGCCTTTCTTTAAAGCGTACCAGTGATTCAATCTTCCCTTGAAAGCAGTCTTGATAAAAGAGCAACGCCTGTTCGCAAGTGCCAGGAAAAAATAAGTAAGGAGTTAGAGCTTGCACGATAATGATTCCTTGTAAAGAGTTTGCTGTCTTTATGCTCTTGGTTACAGTATCTTTTGTAAAGCAGTAACGATCGTAGCATATGATCAGCTGAATATCCCATAAGAGAAAATAGGCAAAAAACGTATTCTTGTATATAATTCAAAAGATTTTCGCCGTGACAAATTGTACCTTAAAACCTATCCCTTTTCATCACCCATTGTAATGAGCTAATGATTTTCCTCTCTTTAAAAACTCAGAACTGTCTTTTTTCACTTTCTCTTTCTTCCCACTAAGAAAACCAATTGCCCCCAACAAACCAGCACCACCTCCAGCAGTTACACCGATAGCACCAGCAGTTGCTGCTGTTATTTTTGCCCCAGCATACCCACCTGCGATAGCACCCACAATTGCGCCAGGACCAGTCCAAGAGGTTGCTGCCGCACCGATTGCTGCTCCCACAACAATCCCTACAACAATAGCCGTTGCTAAAACTAAAAATCCAGCCAAACACTTGCCAAACTTAGCCCAACCAGAGGAACTTCTCTTTGCTATCTTTTCATAACTGGTTAAAGCTAGTCGTTTTTTATCGAGGGCATCCTGTGAATTAATTGATGTCAATGTTGTCTCTAATTGCTTAAGACATTGATATGCGTATTCTCCTTCGACCTTAAAGCAGGATTCTTTTTTTCCGCCTTCATCCGTTTTTCTATCAACTTCGGCGAACAATGTTAGCATAAGTTTTTTTGCAGACCGAGCAAACCCTCTTCCCTGATCATTTCCTTGATCAATCTTCTCAATTTGATTATCGATCCTCTTAACTAAGGATGCAATTTTATCCCAGTTATATTTTGACCCATTATGAGGGCACATCGAACCCATATAAAACGCCTGCATCTTGGAAATATTATCAGGAGGAGCGACTGTGAAACGTATAGATGGTGGTATGACCTGATTTTCTCGACCCATACAAGACAACTTAACATGCCTACTGTTAAGATAGTCACATCTTCTTGCTGATCTTATAATTTTTCCATCATAGTGAATACTTCTTGTGGCTCTCTCTTCAGCCGACGGCTTATTATTTAGCTCATCATTTATTTTTTCATAAGAAAGAATTTGTTTTCCTACTGATTTTTCTATTTCTTCCTTATGCTGGTTTTTGTCTTCGCTATTTTCTAAGATTAATCCTAGTGATTTTTGATAACCCAATTCCACTATGTTGGACTTATATTTTTCATCGGTGTTATTATTTTCTTTCTTTTGGCCTCTCTCTTGTCCATCATGCTTCATTGGCAAAACGTCTATTTCTACTGTTGTCACTGGGCTGAATGCTGGAATAATAGAATTGAATCCTAGTTTGTTTGCTCTATTAAATACTCGATCTGAAAGTGTAATATTTGCTTGTTTTACAACACTACAATTTTCCAATTTAGATATTTTAACAGATACGGCCGATGGGTTTCTCATTTTAGTTGTGAGGGCGACATTCCCAGGAACTGGATCACGTAAATCTAAAACTACTTCAACATGGCGACTCAAGTATGGATCAGCTTGGATTTTTTGTACTGCTTTGAAAACAGATATACATCCTCTTGAGTGTGCCACCATATTAACTTTGATTTTTTCATCTTTATTTTCAAGGCAAACGTCTTTTAGGTCTTTTACAAATTTTTTTGCTACCTCACCAGTCCCATTCGCATTTAGCCCACCTAAGCTCAAGAATTTTCCCTGTAAATTACAACCATCATACTTAAAAGTACTCACCTTTTCTCCGAGCCTTTTTTCGATGTCTCCTTTTAAAGTAGCGAATACATCAGCATAACCATTACGATGGGTGTGGCCTGCTTCTGATGTAATCTTTAAGATGGCACCTAAATAATGCTTAAGAATTACTCCCTTTCGATCGTCATCCTCATTATCTGTTTCTTTAAGTTCTGCTATGCATTCATCTGGAAATTTAGCTTGGCGAAATTTTCCCCAAGTAATGAGGCCCTTCTTAGACTGATCATCAAGGCCTACAACCTCATACCGCAAACCCTCCGAGGACCAATCCAGGTATAATTTTCCTTTTTCTTTGTCGTTTATTTCAGATCCGTCTTCTTTAGCAGACATTAATACGGGGATATACTCGATCGACATCTGGTAACCAGTACCACAAAAAAAACCAACCACTTGCCTTGCCATGCTTACCCCTCTTCATCTTGCTTAATTCTCAAGTTTTCCCAAAGTGCTTCTGGAATCAATCTATTACAAATGAGTTCTGATCAACTAAGTTCATCACAACTTATTGATTTGTTAACCTCTGCGCATGATTAGCCTAGAAAAAACTTGATAGTCGAGTTTTAGTTTAGGCTTTATATAGATCAGGCGTGTGCTTCCTCTCCTCTTCAAGGGCGCGAGCACACACTTCTTCTTCAGTAGAAACTTCGTCTATGGGCACCGTCACCGTAAGCAGGCGCCCTCCCCCAAGTTAATCATAATCACTATCGACCATAATACTCCCTTTCATGGCATCAACATACCGCTTCACTGTGTAAAGACCAAAACTATCGCTGCCTTCAGGGGTAATATCTCCTCATCATATAAGGGAAAGACATATTTTGGTGCGAAATGTCGGTTTTATTGCTTATTGTTACCCTCTTCGAAAATTCAATGGCTTATGAGCTTCAGTATTAAAAAATTTTGCTCTTCTTAATATTCTCTTAAGGTTTCTTCTGTATAGTAGAAATAAGCCGAGAGCTTAACATGGCTCTAAAAAATCAAAATGTTATAAGTAAAACTTCATAATTTTAGAGAATAGACTATGTCACTTAAAGAATTACAGACTATTGGACTTTTTAGCCAAACCCCAAAAGGCCAAGGAATACAAATTACTATTGATGATACCCTTGATATCTGCAATAGAACTCTTAAAACGCTTTATGACAGTTTAGGTCCTTCCACACTAGAAAGCTGTGCAATGCAACATCATAATCACAGACCATCTAATTAACCTAACTGCAGAAGAGAGAAGAAGACTGATGAATAACGCACCACAATGCATTAATAACTTGAAAGAAACTAAACTATCACTCTTACTACAAACTTGTTTTGGTATCGGCCAAATTAGATTTAATGATAAAATTTTGGAAAATTATCGCCGTACTCTGCGTGTTTTTCTTAATGAGATTCAGCATGACCCAAATCAACGAGAACTTTACGTTAAGCTTCGTAACATTGCTCAAGTTTATCAAACTCTATCTGAGGTTATTGAAAAGCAAGCATTAATTAAAAATGAATACCTTCGATTAAAAAAACTGGGTCTCCCTCCTAAGACAATAGAGCGCCGACTTAAAATGGAATGGAGCGACCCGTGTATCGTCCAACCTATTACTAAACTTGTTCATGCGATTAAAAAAGCCATGAAAACTAGCGATGAACTTGATACTTTTGAAATGATGGGCTGCCAAAATAGTCTCATGGGTGTTTTAAGGCAGCTTGAGTCAGAAAAAAATAAGAAAAGAAAACTCATACACTAAAACTGAGACTGGCTATGGAGGAGTAACTTAAAACCAAAATAAACCCGACATTCCTAGGATCGGCGATTTTTAAACAGAATGAGTCGAGATTTAACAAGAAATCGAGGCTTATTTGGTGACATGAGCATCTTGAGTCGAATTTCAACAAAATTACAGTTGAGAACCGACACCAGGGATATCGGAGTAGCAAAACAACTTCAACTTAAGAATTTGAATTAAACTAGCAGCAGCCAAAACGGGACGTATCAAAATCTTATGCAAGATAGCAAAATTTGGACTTAGCTACCGACTCCAAATATAATTGGGTTTATCCTCCTTGACCTAAATTTTGAAGCTGAAGTCGTTATAAAAAATAAAAAGGTTGAAGAAGTGGCTGATTTTAAAAATTTTTCCCCAACTTGCTACCCCTTTGAGCTAAAGAAATTCTTAAATCAGTTAGACATTCAGCCTGTTCGCTCTTTGTCACTGACTTCCCTGGAATCTTGTTTAACCTTTTTTAGTTAAACAAAACATAATGCCACTTTAAAATAAGGATGTTTGATATGGATAAGAATCATTTTTGCCTGTTTCCTTCCCCAAGAAAAGCCTCTACTCCTTACGATGACTTATTAAGTCTCTTAGATGACCTTGTGAGAGAATATCAAAGACAACACAGAAAATACCTACTCACTTATATGAAAGCAGCTGTATTAAAAAATCCTACCTTATTAGCCTTACACCGTACGCATAAACGTTTCACTACCAAAAGCTACCTTAACCAATTGATTGATACTCTCCCCCCTCACCCCCATTTCACTACAATTAAACGCTTATTCACCACCGTCCATAAAACTTATCAAATCATCAAATTAAGAGCTGAAGAATACGCTGCTTACTCTGCCAATAATCCTACAGAATCAACTCAAGAACTTGCAAAAAAAATAGGTGAACAAATGCCTAAGGATATTTTTTTTAGGCCTTGGCGAGAGCGCTTTTTAAACTATGGCCCACCTCTCCCTACTGCTGATCACATTAGCGAATCACACAAGAGATTCAACCCAAAGCAGCAAGCCTGGCAACAGATCGTCACAACACTTAAGCTTTGCGTAAACAATCAAACTTCGCGTTCTCTGGTTACTTGGCACCCGCTCCAATTAGATTATTATTATCCTGCCAAATTGCGCCTACAATGGCAATACTATGAAAAAAATTATGAGTCTATTAATATTAACAACCTTAGCCGAACCATTGCTAAGGAGATTGTTCTAGAAAGAAAAGAGGCAGTGAAAAAAATTTTCTTATCTGTTCAAAAAAAATTATTAAAAGATGAAAAAACTCAATTTCATTTAACTCGTCTTAGAAAAGCTCAGGAAAAAATGGGTAATCAAAAAGACGCCTTATTAGAAACAATCTCTACAATGGCGCCCGCTTTTAAACAGGCGGCAGAGGAAGCAATTCATTTCGCCACCTGCTCGCTCAATACAACAATACAAGCAACATTTAAGCAAGCAATTGCAGAAGCAAAACGACCTACTCATCCTCTGAATACTAAAGTTGGCTTTAATTTATTTACTCCGCAAGTTTCACCCACACCTGAAATACAAGAAGCATTGATTGCCTTGGAAAAATCAGATAACAAGGAAACCAAAGAAACCTATCTTTCCTTATTTATAATAGAAGCTGACAAGATAGAAGAGATGTTACAAACTCATCACCTTTAGACTAAAAATGACTATTTTATGGACCCCCTCAACAAAAGCAATCAATCATTCCCAAATGATTGCTTTCATGCAATTCATTAATAAAACTTATCCATTAAATATTGAGAATTATAAAGCGCTGCATCAATGGTCTATCCAGCACCCTGAAGATTTCTGGTCTTCTATTTGGGATTTTTTTGATATTATTGCAACGAAAAAATCTGAGTCGATATTGATCAATAAAAACATTATGGAAAAGGCTCGCTGGTTTGAAGGGGCACAACTGAACTTTGCTCAAAATTTACTAAGACATCGCCACCACCATCCCGCCCTAATTGCTATTAATGAGCAGAATGAACTGCTCAAACTCCATTATGACGAACTCTTTCAACAAGTATCGATTTGTGCCTCCCAACTAAAAACCTATGGATTACAATCTTCTGACCGCGTGGTCGCTTGTCTACCTAATTCACTTGAAACTGTAATTGCCATGCTAGCAACCGCCAGTCTAGGCGGTATTTGGTCCTCCTGTTCTCCTGATTTCGGCACAAAGGCACTGATTGACCGATTTCAACAAATTCAACCTAAGATTTTGTTCATAACAAATGGGCATCACTATAAAGGACAATCGCATGATCATTCAGAGAAAATCAAAACACTTCAGCTCGCACTCCCCAGTTTAAAGCACACTATTATCCTTCCTTTTCTTGATACACCTCGCCATAAGTTTAACGCAAAGAATACTTGCTATTGGCATGAAATGCTGCAATCTGCTGCTCCTGTTGCCCATAAAGACTTTCAGTTTGTTTCTCTGCCTTTTAACCATCCCCTTTACATACTCTATTCTTCTGGCACTACAGGAGCTCCTAAGTGCATTATTCATGGCGCGGGCGGCACACTATTACAACATATTAAAGAACTGCGTTTACATACTGACCTCAGCGCTAAAGACACTATTTTTTTTCATACAACCTGTGGTTGGATGATGTGGCATTGGCTTGTGAGTAGCTTGACCGTTGGGGCCACCATCATTTTATACGAAGGCTCCCCTTTCTTCCCTAACACTCATCGTTTACTCGATCTCATTGACCAAACAAAAATAACAGTCTTTGGAGTAGGTGCAAGCATTATTGAACATTTTGAAAAGACTCAACTCAACCCCAAGACAAGCCATTCATTGAAATCATTAAGAACAATACTCACCACTGGTTCACCGTTATATCCTAAAAATTTTGACTTTATCTACCGCTCTATTAAAAAAGACGTTTGTGTTTCTTCAATATCAGGGGGAAGCGATATTATTTCTTGTTTTGCACTTGGTAATCCCATATTACCCGTTTATCGTGGTGAACTGCAGTGTTTAGGACTCGGAATGGATGTCAAAATATTTGATCCAAGAGGTAATTCACTGGGTGTGCAACAAAAAGGAGAGCTCGTCTGTACGAGCCCCTTCCCTTCTATGCCATTAGGATTTTGGAACGATCCACAGGGAGAAAAATATCATCACGCCTATTTTAATCAATATCCCAATGTATGGAGGCATGGTGATTATGCCCTGCGTACGAAGCACGACGGCCTTATTATTCTGGGCCGTTCTGATACCACACTCAATCCAGGGGGGATTCGTATCGGTACTGCTGAAATTTACCAACAAATTGAATTTTTTGAAGAAGAAATCGTAGACTGTATGGCAGTGGGTCAGCAATGGCGCCAACATGAAAGAATTATTTTATTTGTCGTAATGCGCCCTAAGAAATTTTTGACTCCTGTTCTTGCGGAAGAAATTAAGAACAACCTCCGCAATACTCTTTCTCCACACCATGTTCCAAAAAAAATCATTGCAGTTCCAGCGTTACCACGTACACTCAATGGCAAGTTAGCAGAAATAGCTGTGAAAAATATTATTAACCATCGTCCTGTCACCAATCAAGAAGCTTTGGCCGATCCCAAAAGCTTAAACTATTTCCAGAATCTTCCTGCGTTGACTACAGATTAACTTTTAGCTAGCTGTTCTCAACAGCCCGAGACCCCTTACGAAATAAGAGTAAGTAATTATTTTTCATCTCTCCTATTTCTCTATATAGAACAAAATAGAACAAAAAAACCCGCGGATCTCGCGAGCCGCGGGTTTTTAGTTAGAGCAATTCACTTAAAACATAAGACCGCTACTCGCTGTTCTCATAAGCACGAGTGAAACGAGGAGACTGGTGTATTGTTTATAGCATTCATCTTATAGTCTTAAAAAAGGATCAATGGCGTTTTAAGATTTTTTGATAATATCGGATGACAGAAGAAAATTCAAGCCTTTTTGTTTTCTGTGTCAAACCAAAATAGAAATGTCACCACTTTCTCCAAATTAGAAATGTCACCCTCACTATCCAAATAAGCCCTGTTTTCCACAAGTACACAAGGTACAGAGCCTCCTTTCTAGC
>Ga0075318_1000035_pt1 | contig 12767 bp, 11 predicted proteins | sample MayberryNE_TuleB_2_FD_120050 | JGI IMG/M metagenome (GOLD analysis project Ga0075318, IMG submission 120050) | Natural and restored wetland microbial communities from the San Francisco Bay, California, USA, that impact long-term carbon... | ecosystem: Environmental > Terrestrial > Soil >...
CTGGACGTCTCCTCCAAAATGATGGACGGAGCGGCGGGGAGAGTCCTGACCACGGAATCGATCGAGGAGGCGATCAGGTTCCGGCGGACGATGGCCAGGCTTTACCGCGAGGTCTGCGGCACCGGGAAAAAACCGAAGGACTGGTGGTTCGGGATGTGGCAGCCTGAGACCGTGGCCGATCCCAAAACACGGAAGAAAGTACAGTTTGCCGATGCCCCGCTCGACCTGCTGCGGGACAATCCGTCGGCCTGGGTGTTGCACCCCGGGGAAAAATGGCATGGATTCGAGGGTCTCCCCGATGATTACTGCATGCTCGACCCGATCAAGGTCACGGTGGTCATGCCGGGGGTGAACGAGGACGGTACACTGGAAGAATGGGGAATACCTGCGGCGGTTGTGGTGAAGTTCCTTGACACCAGGGGCATTGTCAATGAAAAATCCGGGGATTACATCATCTTGTTCCTCTTCTCCATGGGGATTACCAAGGGGAAATGGGGGACGCTGGTTACCGAACTCTTCGAGTTCAAGCGCCATTACGATGAGGAAACCCCGCTGGAAGAGATCTTCCCCGACCTTACGAATGCCTACCCGGAGCGGTACGGAGATATGACGCTGAAGAGCCTTACCGATGAGATGCATCGGTTCAAGAAGGAGCACAGAATGTGCGAGCTGCTCCAGCAGGCCTACTCCCTCATCCCCGAGCCCGCCATATCCTATGCCGAAGCATACAAAAAACTGGTCCGGGGAGAGGTGGAACAGGTTCCCGTTTCCAGGGCCGGAGACAGGGTGGTGGCAACAGGGATCTTCCCCTACCCGCCCGGCATCCCCGTGCTTGCCCCCGGGGAACGGGCGGGTAGACAGGAAGGTCCCATTCTCCAGTACCTGATCTCAATGCAGGATTTCGATGCCCGGTTCCCGGGGTTCGAACACGACACCCACGGGGTTGAAAACATCAAAGGTGAATACAGGATGTATTGTATCAAAGAGATGCGATCGTGAGCGAAGAAACCGGAACTGATCGGAAAACGGGAATGTCACCCCCGAAAATTCTCGGGGTATTTGCGTTGGCGATGATCAATGTCGCTGCGGTGCTCAGCATCAGGAACTACCCCTCCATGGCGATGTTCGGGTGGTCGTGTATCGGGTGGTATATTATCGGAACCGTACTGTTCCTGATCCCGCTCTCCCTCGCGGCTGCAGAACTGGCGACCATGCTCTCGGACAAGGGTGGCGGGGTGTATGCCTGGTGCAGGGAGGCCTTCGGTGAAAAGGGCGGTTTTGTGGCGATATTCTGCGAGTGGTCGAACAATCTCGTATGGTTCCCCACGGTGCTCGCGTTCATCGCCGCAACGCTGGCGTATGCGATATCACCCGTGTTGCAGACCAATTCCCTCTACCTCTTCGTCGTGATGATGATCGCGTTCTGGGGAACAACGACGATCGCATACTTCGGTGAGAACGTATCGACCAAATTCCAGAACGTAGGGGTAATTCTCGGGAGCATCATCCCCTCCGTCCTGATCATCATCCTCGGTGTCTGGTGGTTTGTATCCGGTGCAACGGTAGTTCTCCCGCCGTTCACTCTGGACCAGATAGTCCCCACCTTCAACCTGGCTACCCTGCCGTTCTTTGCAACGGAGATCCTGCTCTTTGCAGGGATGGAGATGTCCGGGTTCCATGCACTGGAGACGAAGAATCCGAAATCAGATTATCCCAAGGCAATAGCGATCTCTGCGATCATCATCTTCCTTTGCACAGTACTGGCCACCCTCGCCATCGCGTTTGTCATCCCGGCAAATGATCTCAGCCTTGCAGCCGGAGTGATGCAGGCGCTCCAGTACTTCTTCGACGCCGCAAATATTCCCTGGGCAGTAGCCCCGATGGCGGTGCTCATCACCATCGGCGGGGTGGTCTCGCTCGCGGCATGGCTTATCGGCCCCGCAAAAGGTCTGGGAGTCGTGGCGGTCGAAGGGAATCTCCCCCCGGTCTTCAACCGGACCAATAAGTACGGTTCCCCGGTTGCCGTGCTCCTGATACAGGCGGGGATTGGGACGTTTATCTCCCTGCTTTACATATTCCTTCCCTCGGTCAACCAGGCCTACTGGATCCTTTCTGCGATCACCGTTGAACTGCTGTGCATCGTGTACTTCACCATCTTTGCCGCAGTGATCAAGCTCAGGTACAGCAAACCCGATGCTCCCCGGCCTTTCAAGATCCCGGGAGGGATCACCGGGATCTGGATCATCGGGGGAATGGGGGCGTTCGGGGTGATGTTCTCGTTCCTGGTCGGGCTCATGCCCACCGGGGAGTTCACGGCCGGTGAGACGGTTTCCTACGTCCTGGGGATATTGATCGGCACATTCCTGCTCGCGGTCCCGCCGCTGATCTTCCTGAAGATGAAAAAACCGGGCTGGGTTGAGAAGGAGGGAGGCGAATGATAAAAATGTCGAGTCTGGCCGTTATCAGAAAACGAGGTGGGTTGCAATGAACAGAACAGATGAGATACTGGCTATCATCATTATTCTGGCCCTGGTGTTACTGCCGTTCGGGGTGGTCTTCGTGCTGTTTCCCGGTCACACCTATTACGTGAAAACCGGCGAGCCATTGCGGCAGGCAGCACAGAATGCCGGGTTGGAGATCGTGAATACTACCCCGGTCCAATGGCCGTTCCCAGGGGCGACGGGGGGGAATATCTATGTCCTCGAGGACAGTTCCGGGAATACGCTGACCGTGCAGACCCAGACGTTCGACAGCGTACAGTCCCGTGACGCGGCTATCCAGGCTTTTTCCTCCCAGACGGTGGGAAAAGGAAGACCTGTGGGGACGATCCTGGTGCATGGGCAGGAGCTGATCTATATCCCCGTGGACCAGACCGGCAACCTGATGCGGATCGCAACGGAGCTGAAGAAGATGGAAAATTCGATGGCCGGGCTATAATTTACGGATATCCGGAAGGATTGCAAACATAAACCACCCATTTTTTTCCTGCATAACCCGTTCGAAGGGATCCCGTGAATAAACAGACCAGTGAAAAAGGATTTTTTTTCGTAGTATTCCGGCTTTGATTTCAGGTTCGCACCGATAACGCATGTTTCTCTGGGAAAGCCGGAAGTGTTATTCTCTTTTATTACCAGGCAGAATTTTGTGAATGAGGGCTTGTTGAACTCTCTGTAGAATTCGGAGAGGGAGAAAAAATTTAGACATGGCGAGCCTATCCATGGCACGGCATGAACCAGGAAACCCAACCGGGCGAACCGGAGAACAGGTCGGTCCTCATCTCGGGAGGTGGTATCGCGGGCCTCACGCTCGGGATCCTGCTCAGGGAGGACGGGTGGGACCCCCTTGTGATCGAGAAGGATCCCAGGCTCCGGACCGAAGGCTACATGATGGACTTTTTCGGGACCGGATGGGATGTTGCGGAAAGAATGGGGCTGGATACCGAGATCCGGAAGCTTCACTATCCGGTTGACAAGCTGGAATATATCGACCGCGACGGCCGCCTGCGGATTCCCCCGGTCCCGATGGAACGCATCCGGAAGGCACTCGATGAGAAATACACTCCAATCCGACGCCCTGATCTCGAACGGATTCTTTTCGACAGGGCGGTCGCGTCAGGGGTTGCGATCAGGTTCGGCACCACACTACGTGCTCTCGAAGAGAATGCTTCCGGGGTAGACGTAACGTTTCAGGACGGAACGTCGGGGACCTATCGCCTGGTGTTCGGGGCGGATGGGGTTCATTCAAGGGTCCGAGAGCTGATGTTCGGTCCTGAAAAAGAGTTCGAACGGTTCCTGGGGTATTACGTCGCGGCGATTCACGTTCCGGACACCGGCATTCCTGTCAGGCGTTCATTGCAGATTTACGAGGAGCCCGGTCGGGTCGTCTGGATGTATCCGCTGGATGACCTGAGTATTGATGCGGTCTACATCTTCGGGCATGAGTCCGTCGGCCATCTCCATCACGAAGAACGACTCCCCTTCGTGCGGAAACAGTACCTGGGAGCGGGCTGGATAGCAGAACAACTGCTTTCCGGCTATCCCTCGACCGAGCCGGTATACTTCGATTCGGCGACCCAGATCGTAATGCCCCACTGGTATAAAGGGAGGGTTGTGCTGTTGGGGGACGCCTGTGGCTGTCTTACCCTGATAGCCGGACAGGGGTCTCACATGGCGATGTGCGGAGCATACGTTCTCGCCAGGGAACTCAAGAGATATAACGGAGACCACGAGACGGCATTCCGGGCATATGAACGATTCCTGCACCCGGTTATTGAAGAGAAGCAGAATGAAGCGGTCAGGACGGCAAAGACTTTTGTCCCTTCATCGACCGGGCAGATGCTCTTTCGCTACCTGTTCATGAGGATTATCTTCAGCAATCTTTTAATTAAGCGTTTTTTTGCCCGTATGGGGGCAAAGAGCGTGCTCAAGGGCTACAGTTAACGAAAGATCCCAAAAGTTCCTTTTTTTTCACTGGTCCTGATTTCGGTATTCAACCAGGCGAAATGATATTTCCGGAGACAATTTCATAAGAAAACATCCCCGGCGTTTGAAAGTCGACCATTCCATACTTTCGCCCAATCTTAAAGACCGCGCTCATCGATGTATACATAACTTGGATGTACTCCCTCTCGACAGTAACCCTGAGGGAGTGATCCGATCATCGCCGGATTACCTCAATGGCCCGCAATAACAATCAGACCGGAAAATCCCCCCTGCTTGAATTCAGAAACGTCACCGTGATAAAAGAAGGGAACAACGTCATCGACTCGATAACGGTCACCCTGCAGGAAGGGGAGCATATCGCCATCCTGGGCCCGAACGGTGCAGGGAAATCCTCGTTTATCAAGACGATTACCCGTGAATATTACCCGGTACACCGTGAGGATATGGTCTTCCGGATCTGGGGAAGGGACCGCTGGCATGTGTTCGACCTCAGGGCCCTCCTGGGCATCGTCTCCAATGACCTGCAGTTCACCTTCACCCGGGATATCTCGGCCCGCGAGGCTGTAATATCCGGCTTCTTCTCCAGTGTGGGGCTATTTACCCAGGAAGTCACAATGGACATGGAAGAAAAGACGGATAGAATTCTCGAATTTCTGGAAATTTCCCACCTCCAGGACCGGCTGATGACAGAGTTGTCCTCTGGTGAGGCCCGGAGATTTTTGATCGCCAGGGCACTGGTGCATAGTCCCAAGGCACTCATGCTGGATGAACCGACCGTCAGCCTCGACCTTCACTCGCTTCACCTGTTTAGGCAGACACTCCGCAAGATCGCCCGTTCCGGAACCGGGATAATACTGGTGAGTCATAACCTGCCGGACATAATCCCCGAGATATCCCGGGTGATACTGATGAAGGACGGGAGATTCTGGAAGGACGGACCAAAAAAGGAGGTCCTGACGGATTCCAACATCGCGGAGCTCTTCTCGGTTCCCGGGATTTCGGTGAAGGAGGAGGGTGGATACTATTATGCGACAGGCTATTGATCCGGCTTTGAAAAAAATCAAAAATTAGGCTTTGTTGAAATCCTATTTTTTCATGACAAGCTCATATACTGCAGATTCGTCTTCTTCGGCGATCCCTGGCAGGGTCTTTGAAAAAATGTTCACGACCGAAGGAGATCGAGGATTTCAACAGAGCCAAAGACAGAGCCAAAAATAAAATACGTTTTATTCAAACTATAGTCGCTCCCTCATCATCCGGATGTAATCGTCGAGTTGGACCTTCATCGCCGCGATAGCATCCCTTGATGGTTGATCGGGGACTCCGTCAATCCGGTCCAGGGCGGTCCTGGCCAGCCCTGCAAAGTTCATGGCCAACGCGTACTGGCTGGTGCTTTCCGCGGAAGCAGCCTCCGCAATATCTTTTCCTGCGGTCGAGATCGAGGTGAGGTACCCGAGGTACTCATTTCGCTTCAGCTCATTTCCCTGGTTCGCGAAATTCCTGATCGCCAGCATGGAGGTATGGTACCCTTCGGCCGTAGCGCTCATGTCGAGTGCGGCCATGCGCAGATTCGCCGGGGAATAGGTAAGACCTGCATTCGCCGAAGATGAAGAAAATTTTGAATTCACATCCAGGATCTTTGCGGCGACATCCGGTGATGATTGGGAGTACAGCGAGGAGAACGCGGAGTCTCCGGATGCCGTGGGCTGCACCGCCGGGCCCGTGGTTGGTTGGATTGCAGCAGGTCCGGGTACGGGGACACTGCACCCGGCGAGGATGAGGGTAAGGAAGACTGCTGCCATCATCACCAGGATTTTTACCGGTGTAGTCATATCTTTCAGTTCAGTGCCGGGCAAATAAAAACTATTCATAGTCAGGGCGATGGAATTGTATCCGGAATCGAGTAAAAAGTAAATGTTTTCTTTTTGAACGATGAAGGCGGGTTACGATTTGTATCCGATCTCTGTCGGGGCCCGGAACGGATCAGGTTTCAACATGTCTACCCAAGAGGATGATGGTGCGGAGGTACTAATCGTCCCTGATTAAGTGTTTCTGGCAGGGATCGAACCGCATTTTCTCTGATCTTTTACTTCTGTGCTCTTTGTCATGGCAGATCCTGCACAAGAGCACCAGGTTGTCTGGTTCAGACGTCCCTCCAAAACAAAGGGGGAGCTTGTGATGGACTTCGAGGTCCTCAGGGTAACCGCACCCGGCGCACCGCCACTGGCAACGTTCGGCCGCCAGCACCGAGGCAAACTGCCATGCACTGCTCCCGGGTCGTTCTCCCGGCATCGTCAGTTCCTCCCACCAGGCGGCGATCCAGCGGTCGCGATGACTCCAGGTCTCCCAAAAGCGGTGTAGTGCACGTGTCATGTTCGGTAGTATCAGGTGTGTCGGCGGGTCTCAACTGGACCGTCTGGTTTCGGGTACAAGTGCTACTTTACCTTCGACATTCCCGGGTTTAAAATGTCAGCGTGTGGGCCGAAAGTGGTCCTGGAACTACCTGATTCCCCGGTACAGCGGCCCGGGAAGACACATGGCACGGGTCGACCACAGGTTTAAGAGGTTTGAATGGATTAGAGAGACCAGAGGGCATTGAATTCCACCCCCGGAGGACATGATGAAAATTGCAATAGTGGGAAAAGGGCATGTGGGCACTTCGCTCGGAACAGGACTGGAGCGGGCAGGCCACCAGATTAAATATGGACACCGGGACCCGGAAGAGACGGTCTCCTCTGCAACGAACTGGGGCGACCTGATAATCATGGCGGTCCCGTTTGGAGAGGTGAAGGATGCAGTGAAGGAGATAGGTCCGGCGGCAGACGGGAAAGTCCTCATCGATGTCACCAACCCCCTTGACCAGAATATGGACCTGGCGATCGGGTTCTCCACGTCGAATGCGGAAGAAGTGCAGAAAATGCTCCCCAAAGCCCGGGTGATCAAGGCGTTTAACACGGTATTTGCACAGAACCAGAGCATGGGAAGGGTGGGGGAGCACCAGCTTACCGCGTTTATTGCGGGAAATGATCCAGGCGCAAAGAGTACGGTGATGCAGCTTACGAAAGATATGGGCTATGACCCTGTGGATGTGGGGGGCCTGAAAAGCGCCCGGTACCTCGAGCCGATGGGGATAATGATCATCGGGATGGCTTATAAACTTGGTATGGGACCGGATATCGGGTATAAACTTGTTAAGGGCTGACTGAGCGGTGCGGACATTCCCGTAGCGAATTCTCCGCGATATTGCCGGACTGGATATGAGGCCGGGCAAAACCATCTTATTTGATCATATTACCCGGAAAAAGGGAAATTATTGGGTTCCCGGCCGATACCAGTCGGGAAGAATGAAGTCCGTTTCTTTGAGGTCTATGGGCCAGACTATCTTCGGCCTCAAGGCCTGGAGCGCGTCGTCCCAGTACAGCTGTTCCATGTAGAGCGTGAACTGTGCCTCATGGGCGTCCTCCGTGAAGGATATCGTCCCTCCCTGCATTGATTCGATGATCTCTGGCAGATTCATGGACCCGAGTGCCGACTGTACGTTTGCCTTGTCAAGAGAGCCCGAACGTTCGATGGCGTCCGCGGCGATGTACACCCCTTCATACGTAGTTGCTCCCATCATTCCCGGCATTCCACCCCACCGGCTTTGATATGCATTTTTAAAGGCCGTTGCCGAGGCGGCGGTATTTCCGTTCGGGACCGTATACGGTGAAAAATGACTCTCTATGATTGACCCCGCACCATATTGCCCGAGACTGGTGTAGTAGTCAGGGTCGTCGTTGCATTCGACCGCAAGGAAGATTGTGTTCAGCCCCACGTCCCTTCTCGCCTGTATAATCATGGGGGCCTGTTCATTCAGGAAGGCCGCGGCATACACCGCATCCGGCTGGTCGGACTTCACCAAAGTGAGCAATGTCCGGAAGTCGGTCTCCCCCATCCTGAACGACTCGTTGCTTACCAGTTGGATGGGGAGTCCCTGGCTTTGAATGGTGTTTTCCACCGCTGAAAGGACTCCCTTGCCATACGGGCTGTCCTGGTAGACGATCGCCAGACGCAACGGGCGATCGGCACTGAAACCATATTTCTGGTTGATTGCCGGCCGGATGACGTCGTTGATGAAGAGTGTCGTCTGCCTCCCGTAGTCATCCGTGGTCGGGCAGAAGTGATACATATAACTCGTATCGACATCCGTCCTCCGGGTAATCGTGGGACTTGATGCACCGGTGATGACGTAGGGCACGTTATTGTCTGCTACGATCGACTGGTGGGCCGTGGTGACGGCGCTGGAGAACCCCCCGACGAGAATGTCGACTTTGTCGCTGGAGATCAACCTGGAGACCGCCTTCTGACCTCCTTCCCGGGTAGACTCGTCGTCACCCTGAACAAGTACGAGAGGAACCCTGGTTCCCAGATCCTTCATGTACACGCCGCCTTTGGCATTGATCTCGTCGGCTGCGATCATTGCCGATTGCCACATATCTTTGCCGGTCGCACTTGCGGGGCCGGTCAATGATGCCACAACCCCGATCTTAACCTCTTTCGGCGGCACTGAAGTTGAAGTCTGCATCTGCGTGCAGCCGGCGATCAGCACCATGCAGAGGATGCATGCCAGGAAAATTGCACCGATAGCGATTTTTTTCATTGGTCTTCCTCCTCCCATAGACCCTGTTGTACCTCCGGAGCGCGCCACAGTGACTCCGGGCGGACTCTTACTATGCCGAAGGCGCCTTGCCTGAATTCCGATACCTGTGTAAAGATTTCACCCATGATGAACACCATCCGGTAAACTCTTTTACTATGCCTTTACGGGGGATCCGGCAGATGCCAGGTCCCCTATCTAAAGAAGAAGAAAAAAGTGTCTGCTACCCGGCCCTGGATACACCTGCCAGATCTCCGTGACACAGACATGAGTCTACCTGATTACAGTATTTTTCATCAGGGAATATATACATTGCTATGCTATGGCATGGCATTGTAGAACCCGGGCATTGTAGAACCCGGGCATTGCATTCCCACTTTTGTGAGAGCTATGGAGGAGTGCTTCGGGCGAACGTCCCCCCCTCAATTATTCGGGTAATCACAATCCGGATGAGGCAACAACCTCCCCGTCAAGTGTTTGAAGCGTGAGCTTCGCGGCAATGCCGCTGTCCCTCAGCCAGTCCCTGTAGTTCTTTGCCCCCGGTTTTCCCAGTTCCTCCGATTCCCATTCCGCAACCGCGATCGTGGTCCGGGCATCTGCCTGCATAAGGCGGTACTGGATAAACCCGGGCTGCCGGTGAAAAACGGATATCCCTGCGTCCTGGATTTTCGAAAAGATCTCTTTCCCTTCCGGTGTGTTCAGGTCGATATTCCAGCGCCCGATAGTCATCCTGAGATATGTCATCGCATCCATCCTCACCCGGACCATCGCTGGGAACTGGTATCAAGGTATTGGAGGGGCTTCGCGCTAATTCCTTGCGTCACCTTTTTTTTTAAAAAAAATTATTTCAAAAGAATTTCTTTGCCCTGCTCGTACTCTTCGGCCGATATCTTGCCCTCGGCGAACCGTTCCTTGAGAATGTCGACCGGGGTCTTCGCTGGTTCGAGCGGCTTTCTTACCTCACGGATTATCAGGTAGAGCACCGCGACAAAATAGCCAAAGAACGGGATTATCACCAGGATGAACCAGAGTGGAGCGTTCATTTTCTGTTCTTTTGCGTCCCTGTAGACGAACCAGCCGATGACCAGCTGGACCAGCCAGGCGATGAGGATACCAATGAGCCCGAATCCCGGATGCATCGAATGGATATACGTATATGGCATATGCAAAGGTGGCGCCGGAGAAGGGAAATTGTTTCTGTTGTTACCAATAATTTGAGGATTCTCCGGGGGGTAGAATTGTCCGCAGAGCGAAATGCCGTGGAAGTCTCTGACAATGTGCCGACCGGAGGGCGGGCTCCCCCGACGCCATGGCGACGGGGCGACCTCGTCCGGCTGCACCCTTAAATTCGTGAACCTGGATTTGAATCCCCAACAGATCCCAGGAGATCTCCCCCGTAGTGCGAATTCAAAGAGTCCGGGCCGGTCCCGCCGCTGTACAGTTATTACCGATGAAGTCCTTCAGTGATACGGGAATTTTCTTATGGCGATTGACTGGTACATGGATTTTGTGGACACCGGGTATCAGCCCGGAAAAGATGAGCTGGTCTGCCTGTACTATTTCGAACCCTCGGAAGGTATCGGTAGCGAAGAGGCAGCAGGGAGGATCGCCTCCGAAAGTTCGACCGGCACGTGGACGACGCTCACCACCCTTCCCCCGCGGATGAGAGACCTCCAGGCTACGGCGTTCAGGATAGAGGGGAATTTTGTGAAGATTGCATACCCGCTCGAACTCTGGGAGGAGGGGAATGCTGCCCAGCTCATGAGTGGAATTGCCGGAAATATATTCGGTATGAAGGCGCTTTCGAACCTCAGACTGATCGATGTTACCCTGCCCGGGGAGTATATCCGACATTTCAAGGGCCCGCATTTCGGCATGGACGGCATCAGGGATATGATGAAAGTCAGGGGAAGGCCTCTCACCGGGGCCGTTCCCAAGCCGAAGATCGGGTTTTCGGCACGGGAGCACGCCGAAGTGGGGTTCGAGACCTGGATGGGCGGATTTGATTTTGTCAAAGATGATGAAAATCTTACCTCGGTTCCGTTCAACCGCTTCGAAGATAGGGTGAAACTCCTTGCGAAGATGCGTGACAAGGCCGAACAGGAGACCGGGGATGAAAAATCTGCATTCATAAATATCACCGCAGAGACGGAACTGATGAAGAAACGGGCGGAGATGCTTGCGGATCACGGGTGGAATTACGCCATGATCGATGTCGTGGTCGCCGGGACGGCAGCAGTATCCACCCTCCGTGATTACTGTTCTGACCTCGGCCTGGCAATCCACGCCCACAGGGCGATGCACGCGGCATTCGACCGGAACCCGAAGCACGGCATCACCATGCAGTTCCTGGCGAAAATGATGCGTCTCATCGGGGTCGCCCAGATCCATACCGGCACCGCGGTGGGAAAACTGGCTGGCACGAAACAGGAGTCGGCTCTTCTCGCAAATCTTCTCCGGGAAGAGAAGACTCACGCATCGGGGAACATGCTCCTTGAACAGGACTGGAGGGGCGTCAAAAGTGCATTTCCGGTGTCTTCCGGGGGTCTTCATCCCGGGCTGGTCCCCGAGGTGCTTAACATCTACGGGGTAGACCTGGTACTCCTGGTGAGCGGGGGGATTCATGGGCATCCCGACGGGACCCGGGCCGGAGCGGCGGCAACGATGCAGGCTATCGAAGCATGGTGCGAGGGTGCCACCCTGGATGAAAAGGCGAAGTCCTCACCCGAGCTCGCCCGGGCCCTGGAAAAATGGGGGTATTACAGGCCGAAATAATCTCTCTCCATATACAGGACTGTCGGAAAAATAATTCATCACTCTTTTATGAAATCGAGGATTTGGGCCGCAAGCCTTCTGCTCTTCAGATACTTGAACAGCTCGAACCAGATGATGCTGGCGACTCCAGCGCCTGCGGCAACGGCAAGGCCCATCGCGGGTACCGGGCTGAACAGGAAAAGATCCTGGAGGGCCGGCACATAGAGGACCAGGAAAAGGGCGATAAGAGTCCCTCCAAACACCCAGACAAGCGATTTATTGGGGGTCCTCAGGGTGGATAGTAATGTTCTGGACCAGGAACGGTTCGTGAGGATCAGCATGAGATTCGAGATCACGATCGTGGTGAATGCCAGTGCCCGGGCCTGTGTCGCGGCGAGCCCCTCCGAAAGAGCGGTACTGTACACCAGCAGCACGATACCAAGGACCACGATGCCCTGGACCACAGAGAGCAACGCCGCCCTTCGATTAAAGAGAACCTCGCTCTTCTTCCTCGGCGGGCGCTTCATGACGTCCGACTCCTCCGGTTCGGACTCAAAAACTATAGAGCATGCAGGGTCGATGATCAGTTCGAGAAAGACGATGTGTACCGGCAGAAGGACAAGGGGCAGATCAAACAGGACCGGGATTAACGACATTCCGGCTATGGGGACATGGATTGAGAGAATATAAGAAACGGCCTTTTTGAGGTTGTCAAAAATTCTCCGGCCAAGGCGGACCGCCGAAACGATCGAGCCGAACGCATCATCCAGCAGAACCAGCGAGGCGGCTTCCCTGGCCACATCAGTCCCCCTGCGACCCATGGCAATCCCGATGTCGGCAGATTTCAATGCAGGGGCGTCGTTTACTCCGTCACCGGTCATGGCAACCACCTCGTCGTCCTTTTTGAGGGCATCCACTATCAGGAGTTTCTGCTC
>Ga0075318_1000036_pt1 | contig 12688 bp, 12 predicted proteins | sample MayberryNE_TuleB_2_FD_120050 | JGI IMG/M metagenome (GOLD analysis project Ga0075318, IMG submission 120050) | Natural and restored wetland microbial communities from the San Francisco Bay, California, USA, that impact long-term carbon... | ecosystem: Environmental > Terrestrial > Soil >...
GGCGCTCGCCGCCTACAAGCACTACGACGTGCTGCTCGTCAACGCGATGTTCGACGGCATGAACCTCGTCGCGAAGGAGGGGCCGCTCGTGAACGAGCGCGCGGGCGTCTCGATCCTCTCGGAGAACACCGGCGCGCACGAGGAGCTCGGCGAGTTCGCGCTGTCGGTCAACCCGTTCGACATCCAGGAGCTGGCCGACTCGATCCACGCGGCGCTCACGATGGCGCCGGCCGAGCGGCGGCGGCGCATGGACGGACTCGAACGGATCGTCACGCAGCGCGACCCCGGCGACTGGATCGACGACCAGCTCGCCGACATCCGCCAGAAGGCCGCGGCGCGCACCTGACGCGCGGCTGAGCGTCACGGCGCCCGCTTGGCGGCGCCCGCGCCGGCCGGCCTACGGCTGCTGCGCCGGCACGACCATCCGCCCCTCCGCGACCGCGGCGGCCGCCAGCTCCCCGTCCCACGTCGCGATCACGAGCTCGCCGGGCACGTCGATCGCCAGCGCGGACGCGAGGTGGACGGCGTCGTAGCCGCGCAGCGCGTGGCGCTCGGCGAGGTCGCCGGCGTGGCGGGCGAGATCCTCGTCTAGGGCGATGATGCGCATCTCCTCGTACAGCGCGTCGATCGTCTCGCTCGCCGTCGACAGCCAGTGCCCGTCCCGTCGGCCGCCGCGGCGCGCCGCGGCTGCGGCGGCACGCGCCTCCGGGTAGATCAGCTGGCTCGACAGCGCAGCGTCCGCCTCCTCCCAGAGGGCGCGGGCGAGATCGGCCCCGGGCTCGTCGTCGAGCAGCAGCTTCGCGAACGCCGACGTGTCGAAGTAGACGATCAGCGGCGACGCTGCTCGATGACGATGTCCGAGAGCGAGACGGGCGATCTCAAGCGCGGGATGTCGGCCGCTCTCCGCTTCGGCCGCAGGGGCTCCCGGATCAGCCCGCGGGCGCGCAGGGTCGCGAGGGGATCGGCGGAGGGCAGCGGGGTCAGCCGGGCGACCGGCTTGCCGCGCATCGTCACGATCACCTCGCCGCCCTCTGCGGCGTGTCTCACGTACCGGCTCAGCTGGTCGTGCAGCTCGCGCACGCCAACCTCGCGTCTCAGCTCGCTCGTGCCATGTGGCGTCATCTCGATCATCGTAGACGCTATATGCGCCGCTCACAAGCGCCGTCATCCGATCGCGAACTCGGGCGCGGCGGGGGCGCTCGGGGCGCGTTCGCTCGCGCCGGCCCCGGTCCCGGCAGCCGCGCCTCCGCTCCTCGCCCCGCCGCGCTCCGCGCCGAGCCCCGGCGCCGCCGCGGGCGGGTCCTGTCGCCTCCGGGCGCGCGCACACCGTGCTCCGCACGGCGCACGTGCGTCCTCAGCGCCACCCGCCCGATCGGCGCCGCCGCCGTCCGCCTCTCGCCCCGCACGCACGTCGCGCCGCTCTCCGCGCCCGTGCCGCTCTCCACGCGACCGGTCCTTCGCGCGCCGCCCCCCTCGCAGGCCGAGCGTGGGCTGGGTGGCGGTCGCGGGAGGGGCGGTTGGCGTCAGGCCGGCGGGAACCGCAGGGGCGGGGCCGTCGGCGGAGCGGAGCCAGACGACGGCGAGCAGGAGAGCCAGGACGACGGCGACGGCGGTGGCCGCGTTGCGGCGCTGCGAGATGGAGGGCATAGGGCTCTGAGGCCCGCGGGCGGCAAGTTTCGCCCCCGTTGGTATAGTGCCCCGCCGCAGTCCGACCAGCCATGGCTCAGCTTCCGCCCATCTACGACCTCATGGTCCTGCTCTCCACCTCGGTGGAGGACGAGCGCCGCGCGAGAATCCTCGCCGACGTCGAGCAGACGATCGCCGACGGGGGCGGGACGGTCGAGCTGAAGCAGGACTGGGGCGTGCGCAGACTCGCGTTCGAGATCGCGCACACGAGCGACGCCGACTACCACCTGCTGCAGTTCAGCGGGCCCCCGGCGCTCGTCGAGACGCTCAGCTACGACCTGAAGATCGCCGACGACGTCCTGCGTCACCGGATCATCAAGGTCACGCCGGGCACGCCGCCCCCGCCGGAGCCGACGCTCGAGGAGCCTGCCGCAGAGCCCTCCGAGCCGGCTGCCGCCGGCGCCGAGGCGTAACGGCGGTCGCGCGCTTTCACGCAGCGCTCGCGCGGTCGCGTCAGCTTTCCTCGGAGTTTCCGGGTCCCATCCAGGTCGGCGTCCAGCTCGTGCGTACACTCGGTCGCCGCTGAGCATCTGCCGCCGAAAGGAGCCTCATGGCCGCCACCAACATCAACCGCGTCGTGATGACCGGGAACCTCACGCGCGACCCCGAGCTGCGCGCGACGCAGGGCGGCACGTCCGTGTGCAGCCTGCGCATCGCCTGCAACACGCGCCGCAAGGGCCCCTCCGGCGACTGGGAGGACAAGCCCAACTTCTTCGACGTGACGGTGTGGGGGGCGCAGGGCGAGAACTGCGCCCGCTACCTCGCCAAGGGCCGCCCCGTCGCGATCGACGGACGGCTCGAGTGGCGCGAGTACGAGACCAGAGACGGGCAAAGACGCCAGACAGTCGATATCATCGCCGATTCCGTGCAGTTCCTGGGCGGGCGCGACGACGCCGGCGCCGGGAACGGGTTCAGCGGCTCCCGCCCGGAAGTGGCGGGGGGAGGGGACGTCCCGGTCGACACCGCGGACTTCCAGCAGCCCACGCCCGCCGCGCCCGCTTCCACCGCCGACGACGACATCCCGTTCTAGGGCTGACAGACGACTTCGACGAGGTAAGGCCACGTGGCAAAGCAGCGCAGGCGCCCCACTAGGCGGCGCGACAAGAAGGGCGGTCCGAGCTCCGGGCGGCGCAAGCCGTGCCCGTACTGCAAGGAGAAGATCGAGCAGGTCGACTACAAGGACGTCGGCGCGCTGCGCAGATTCGTCTCCGAACGCGGCAAGATCCGCTCCCGCCGGATCACCGGCGCGTGCCGCCGGCATCAGAACCAGGTGTCGCGGGCGATCAAGCGTGCGCGCGAGCTCGCGCTGCTGCCGTACGCCGCGGAGCCGGCGAACGAGCGCAGCGGAGGCGGCGGTCGCCGCGACCGCGATCGCGATCGCGAGGACCGGTAACCCGATGCCGCAGGCGATCCTCACGCAGGACGTCGAGTCGCTCGGGGAGCGCGGGACGGTCGTCGACGTCTCGGCGGGCTACCTGCGCAACTACCTGATCCCGCGCAAGCTCGCGCAGCCGGCGACGAAGGGCGCGCTCGAGGCCGCCCAGGAGCGCAGAGCGGCCGCCGAGCGCGCCGAGCGCGAAGCGAAGGCGCGGGCACAGGAGAACGCCGCGCTGCTCGGCAGAACCGTGCTCACGATCGCCCAGCAGGCCGGCGACGACGGGCGCCTCTTCGGCTCCGTCACCGCGCAGGACATCGCCGACGCGATCCGCGACGCCCGCGGCATCAAGGTCGACAAGCGCAAGATCCACCTCGAGGACCCGATCCGCCACATCGGGACCCACATGGTCGTCGTCGAGATCGAGGACGGCGTCATGGCGACCATCAAGACGATGGTCGTCGAGCAGAAGTAGCCAAGCTCCGAGCCGGCGCGAGCTGGCTCGGCCTCGCCTCGTCAGCGCGCCGCGGCCTCCGCGGCGCGTGGTCGTTCTATCCGCAAAGTGCGGCTGTTTTCGTTCCGTCCGTGCGGCCTGCTAGCGCAGTTGCTAGCGTCGCGCGACGTGCGCGCGACCGCGGCCCACACCTGACCTATGTCCGCCGTCGAGCAGCACCACCAGCCCCTCCTCCCACCGCACAACCTCGAGGCCGAGCAGTCGGTGCTCGGAGCGATCCTGCTCGCGGACACGACGCTCTACGGGCTCGTCATCAACGAGGGACTGAAGCCGGAGCACTTCTACCGCGAGCAGCACGCGGCGATCTACCGGGCGATGCTCGACCTCTACGAGGAGAGCCGCGAGATCGACGTGCTCACCGTCGCCGAGCAGCTGCGCCAGACGGGCCAGCTCGAGCAGGTCGGCGGCCCGGCGATGATCGACTCGCTCGCCGGCGCGGCGCCGGCCGCGGGCAACGTGCGCGAGTACGCGCGCATCGTGCAGAGCAACGCGCTGCTGCGCCGCCTGCTGACGACGACGCAGCAGATCCAGGCGAACGTCTACGGCCACGAGGCACCGGCCCGCGAGCTGGTCGAGTGGGCCGAGCGCGACATCCTCGAGGTCGCCCACGACGACCGCCAGAAGGACTTCCGCTCGATCGGCGAGGTGCTGCACGACGAGGTCGACAAGCTCCACCGCCTCTCGCTCGAGCACACCGCCCTCACCGGCACCCCCTCCGGCTACAAGGACCTCGACGAGATCACCGGCGGCTTCCAGCCCGGCAACCTCGTCATCCTCGCGGCCCGACCGTCGATGGGGAAGTGCCTGAGAGAAGGTGCGTCGGTGTACGACCCGGCGCGTGGCAGCCGACGCCGCATCGAGGACGTCGTCGCGAGCGTCGAGCGCGGCGAGGAGGCGTGGGTCGCCTCCGTCGGGCCCGACCTCAAGCTGCGCCCGGCCCGCGTCAGCGCCGCCCTGCGCAGCGGACGCCAGGCGGTCTTCCGCCTCACGACCCGGCTCGGACGGCGCGTCGAGGCGACCGCGAACCATCCGCTGCTGACCGCCTCCGGCTGGCGCGAGCTGCGCGAGCTGGCGCCGGGCGGCCGCATCGCCGTCCCCCGCTGGCTCCCGCGCTCCGGCGCACCCCAGCGAATGGACGACCGCGACGTCGTCCTGCTCGCGGCGCTCATCGCAGACGGCAACCTCACGCAGAAGACACCGCGCTTCTGCTTCGGAGATGACTCCCCGGTGCTCGCAGAAGTGGAGCGCGCCGCCGCGGCCTACGGCCTGCGCGTGCACCTCGGCGAGCGGAGCCACGGCACCGCGACGATCAGCGCGGGGCGCGGCGCGCCGGCGCCGAACCCCGTGCGCCAGCTGTGCGAGCGCCATGGCATCTGGGGCAAGCGTTCGGCGGACAAGTTCGTGCCGGACGCGATCTTCGCACTGGACGACGACCAGATCGCCCGCTTCCTCAGCGTCCTCTACGGCTGCGACGGGCATGTCCACGCGGGGGAGCGCTTCAGCCAGATCGGCTACTCGACGATCAGCGAACGGCTCGCACGCGACGTGCAGCACCTGCTGCTGCGGCTCGGGATCGTCGCGACGATCCGGACGCTCAAGCGGGACGCGTACGCAGGAACCACGACGGTCGCGCGGGAGGTGCGGATCACCGGGCAGGACGGCCTCACGGCGTTCTGCCGGCGCATCGGGGCCTGCGGCAAGCAGGCGCAGGGCGATCGCGTGCTCGCGCAGGCAGCGGCCGTCCGGCGCAAGACGAACGTCGACACGCTCCCCGTCGAGGTCTGGTCGCGCGTGATCGACGCAAAGGGCGCGCGTCCGTGGCGCGAGCTGGCCGTCGCGACCGACAGCGTGGAGCTGGCGCAGCTCGCGACCTCCGACCTCTGGTGGGACGAGATCGCGTCGATCGAGCCGATCGGCGAGCACGAGACCTACGACCTCACCGTCCCCGGCGATCACAACTTCGTCGCCGACGACGTCGTCGTCCACAACAGCGCGCTCGTCACCAACATCGCCGAGAACGCTGCACTGGAGCATGGGAAGCCGGTCGCGCTGTTCAGCCTGGAGATGTCGGAGGCGGAGCTGGCGCAGCGCTTCGTCGCGTCGCAGGCGCGCATCCGCGGCGAGGAGCTGCGCAAGGGCCGGGTCGCGGAGAACCGCTGGCCGAAGATCCTCGAAGCGTGTCAGCGGCTGTCCGACGCGCCGCTGTACGTCGACGACAGCTCCGACATCGGCATCCTCGAGCTGCGCGCGAAGGCGCGGCGCCTGCACCAGCAGAGCGAGAACGGCCTGGGCCTCATCATCCTCGACTACCTGCAGCTGATGCGCGCCGACAGCCGCATCGAGAACCGCGTCGAGGCCGTCGGCCAGATGAGCCGCGGCCTGAAGATCCTCGCGCGCGAGCTGCAGGTCCCCGTGATCGCGCTCTCGCAGCTCTCCCGCGCCGTCGAGTCCCGCACCGACAAGAGACCGATCCTCTCCGATCTTCGCGAGTGCGTCACGGGCGACACACTCGTGCTGCTGGCGGACGGCCGGCGCGTCCCGATCGTGCAACTGGTCGGAACGCAGCCGCAGGTGCTCACGATCGACGAGCGGGATCGCGTGGCGAGCGCCCGCAGCGACGCCGTCTGGCGCGTCGGCCGGCGCGAGGTCCACACCGTGCGTCTGGCGAGCGGTCGCACACTGCGTGCGACGAGCGACCATCGCATCCGCACGGGCGGGGGCTGGAGAACGCTCGGCTCACTCCAGCCCGGCGACCGCGTCGCACTCGCCCGCGAGCTGCCGGAGCCGGCGACTCCGGAGCGCTGGCAGGACGACCGCGTCGTCCTGCTCGGCCAGCTGATCGGCGACGGCTCCTACCTCCCCGGGCAACCGCTGCGCTACACGACCGCCTCCGAGGAGAACAGCCGCGCGGTGCGCGAGTCGGCCGAGCGGGCGTTCGGCTCGCGCGTGTCGCGCCATGCCGGCCGCGGCTCTTGGCACCAGCTCGTGATCGCCGGCAATGGGACGCGCTGGAAGCCGGCCGGTGTGGGTGCATGGCTGCGCGACCTCGGCGTCCACGGCCAGCGCTCGCACGAGAAGCGCGTGCCGGAGGCAGCCTTCCGGTTGCCGGCCGACCAGGTGGGGCTGCTGCTGCGCCACCTGTGGGCGACGGATGGGTCCATCTTCACCGGCAGAGGCGCCAACGGGCGGCGCGTCGTCCGCGTCGCCTACACGACCACGAGCGCGGGGCTCGCCGAAGACGTGATGGCGCTGCTGCTGCGCGTGGGGATCGTCGCGCGCCTGGCCGTGACCGCCGGCGGCCGACATCCCGTCCGTCACGTCGTCGTTTCGGGGGCCGAGGCGCAGCAGCGCTTCCTCGAGCGCGTCGGGGCGTTCGGCCCGCGCGTCGCGCAGGCGGCGCGGCTCGAGGCGGTCCTCGCGGAGACGCGCGCGACGACGAACGTCGACACGGCGCCGATCGAGGCGTGGGACGCCGTCCGGGAGGCGATGGCCGCCGGTGGCGTCACGACGCGCGCGATGGCCGCACAGCGCGGCACCGCCTACGGCGGGACGGCGCACTTCCGCTTCGCGCCGTCCCGCGCGACGCTGCTCGACTACAGCCGCCTGCTCGACGACGAGGCGATCCGGGCATGGGCCACGAGCGAGCTGTTCTGGGACCGCGTCGTCGCCGTCGAGCCGGCCGGCGAGGAGGACGTCTTCGACCTCACGGTCCCGGGAACCGCCTGCTGGCTCGCCGACGGCGTCGTCTCGCACAACTCGGGCAACATCGAGCAGGACGCGGATCTGGTGATGTTCATCTACCGCGACGAGTACTACGACAGAGAGTCCGAGCGCGAGGGCGAGGCGGACATCATCATCGCCAAGCACCGCAACGGCGCCCTCGGGGACGTCACGCTGACGTTCCAGAAGGAGTACCCGAAGTTCATGAACTTCGCCGGCGACCGCTTCGGATAGATCCGCAGCCGCGAGAGGGTCTCGCGGGGGAGCATCGCGCGCGCCGGCGTGCGGCGAGGCGGCGGCGAGCACGCAAGGCTCCCTACACTGTCTTACCGCCATGCCAGGCATCGTCATCGTGGGCGCCCAATGGGGCGACGAGGGCAAGGGGAAGATCACCGACCTGCTCGCCGAGCAGGCGGACGCCGTCGTGCGCTTCCAGGGCGGCAACAACGCCGGCCACACGATCGTCCGCAACGGCGAGACGTGGAAGCTGCACCTGATGCCGTCCGGGATCCTCTACCCCGGCAAGCTCTGCATCATCGGCAACGGCGTCGTGATCGACCCGAAGGTGCTCACCGACGAGCTCGACGAGCTGCGAGGCCGCGGCGTCGACGTGAGCGGCCTGAAGATCTCCGCCAACGCGCACATGATCATGCCGTACCACCTGATGCTCGACGACGCCGGCGAGGCGAAGCTGGGCAAGCTGAAGATCGGCACGACGCGACGCGGGATCGGCCCCTGCTACGCCGACAAGGCCTCGCGCATCGGCATCCGCGTGCAGGACCTGCTCGACGAGAAGATCCTCAAGCAGAAGATCGTCGCGGCGCTCGAGCCCAAGCGCCTGTCGCTGCGCCCGTTCGCGCGCGACCCGCGGCTCGACCTGCAGGCGATCACCGAGGAGTACCTCGCCTACGGCGCCCGCCTCACCGAGCACATCGCCGACACGACGACGCTCGTGTGGGAGAAGCTCGACGACGACGCGACGGTGATCTTCGAGGGCGCGCAGGGCGCGCTGCTCGACATCGACCACGGCACCTATCCGTTCGTCACCTCCTCGAACCCGGTCGCCGCGTCGGCCTGCATCGGCAGCGGCGTCGGGCCGAAGGACGTCGACGAGGTGTGGGGGATCACCAAGGCGTACGGGACCCGCGTCGGCGCCGGCCCGTTCCCGACCGAGCTCGACGGCGACCTCGGCGAGGAGCTGCGCAGAAGAGGCGGCGAGTTCGGCACGACGACCGGGCGCTCGCGCCGCGTCGGCTGGCTCGACCTCGTCGCGCTGCGCTACGCCGCCCGCATCAACTCGCTGACCGCGCTCGTGGTCACGAAGCTCGACGTGCTGACCGGCCTCGAGACGATCAAGGTCTGCACCCGCTACCGCGGCGAGGACGGCGCCGAGTTCGACCACTTCCCCTACCACCAGAGCGTGCTGCACCACACGTCCGGCGAGTACGTCGAGCTGCCGGGGTGGAACGAGGACATCGGCGAGGCGCGCAGCGAAGACGAGCTGCCCGACAACGCGCGCGACTATCTCGCGTTCGTCGAGGAGTTCATCGGCGTGCCGGTCGTGATGGTCGGCGTCGGCCCGGGCCGCGAGCAGACGATCTGGACGGCCGCGGGGCGCGAGACCGCGCCGGGCCGGTCGGTCGCGGCCGCGTAGGCCGGGCGTGCCCGCGGGGCCCCGCCTTCGCCGGCCACGCAGCCGGCTCCGGCACCGCTAGCGGCGCCAGCGCTCGATCAGGTCCTCGTCGGGCACCTCGCGCACGACACGCGCGGGGACGCCCATCGCGACGGCACGCGGCGGCACGTCGCGCGTGACGACCGCGCCGGCGGCGACGAACGCCTCCTCGCCGACCTCGACGCCGGGGGTGAGGACGGCGCCGCCGCCGATCCGGCAGGCGCGGCGCAGCGTCGCGCCGCGCAACGGCGGGGCGGGCGGGGAGGGGCTCCGGCGCCCCATCGCGTCGTCGTTCGTCGTGACCGCGCACGGCCCGACGAAGACGTCGTCCTCGACGACCGAGAAGGCCGTCAGGTACACGTTCGTCTGGACACTCACGCGCGCCCCCACGACGACGTCGTTGTCGACGACCGACCCGCGGCCGATCACGCTGCGCTCCCCGACGACCGAGCGCTCGCGCACGTACGCCTGGTCCCCGACGATCGCGCCGGCCCCGATCGTCGCGCCGGCGAACACGATCGCGCCGCAGCACACCTTCGCGCCCGCGCCGATCGTCAGCGCCGGCACGCTGCCGGCCGCCGCCGAGCCCGCGGCCAGCCGCGGCCGCTTGCCCAGCACGACCCCGTCCTCGATCACCGCGCCGTCCCCGATCTCCACGTCGTCGTGGACGACGACGTGCGCGCCGAGGACGACGCCGGCGCGGACGCGCGCGGACGGGGAGAGGACGAGGCCGGGGGCGTCGGGCACGGGCGAAGCCTACGCGGTGGCGGCGCCGATATCCTGCCGAGCCGTGCTGCGTGCAGCGACCCTCGGCCTGGGCATGATGGGCCGCCACCACGCCCGCATCCTCCAGTCGCTGCCCGGCGTCGCGTTCGCGGGCGCCGTCGACCCGCTCGGCGACCGCAACGACGCGGTGCGCGATCCCGCGCTCGTGCACGCAAGCGTCGACGAGCTGCTGGACGCGAGCGGACCGCTCGACATGGCGGTCGTCGCGCTGCCGACCGAGGAGCACCTGCCGGCCGCCCTGCGGCTCGCGGAGGCCGGCGTGAGCATGCTGATCGAGAAGCCGCTCGCCGCGTCGGTGCAGGAGGCCGAGCAGATCGTGGCGGCGATCGAGCGCGCCGGCGTGCGCGCGGCGGTCGGCCACGTCGAGCGCTTCAACCCGGCGCTGATCGAGCTGCGCAGACGCGTGCTGGCAGGCCAGCTCGGCGACGTGTTCCTCGTCGCGACGGAGCGGATCGGGCCGTTCCCCGAACGCGTGCGCGACGTCGGCGTCGTGAAGGACCTCGCCACGCACGACCTCGACATCGTCACCTGGGTCGCCGACGCGCCGATCGAGACGGTCGCCGCGCAGACGGCGCATCGCACCGGGCGCCCGCACGAGGACCTGGTCCTCGTCACCGGCCGGCTCGCCTCCGACGTCCCGTTCAACTCGATCGTCGACTGGCTGACGCCGACGAAGACGCGCCGCACGCGCGTGCTCGGCGACCGCGGCATGCTCGTCGCCGAGACGGTCACCGCCGACCTGACCTTCTACGCGAACGGCGACGTGACGTCGTCGTGGAGCGCCGCGCAGGCGCTGCGCGGCGTCTCCGAGGGCGACGCGACGCGCTACGCGCTCGCACGCGCCGAGCCGCTGCGCACCGAGCTGGAGGCGTTCCGGGACCTCGTCGCGGGCGACGACGACGCGCCGGTCGTGACGCTCGCGCAGGGCCTCGCTGCGCTGCGCTCGGCGGAGGCGGTGCTGGCGAGCGCGGCGCGCGGCGAGACGGTGCGGCTCGCGGACGCCGACGCGGCCGCAGGCGGCGCGTCGTGAGAGTCGTCGTCGTCGCGCTGGGCAAGATCGGGCTGCCGCTGGCGGCGCACGTCGCCCGCGCGGGCCACACGGTGGTCGGCTGCGACGTCGACGCGCGCGTCTGCGAGCTGGTGAACGCCGCGCGGGCGCCGTTCCCCGGCGAGGCGGGCCTGGAGGAGGCGCTCGCGGAGGTCGTCGGCGACGGACGCCTGCGCGCGCAGGCGGACACGGCGGCGGCGGTCGCCGCGGGCGCCGACCTCGTGATCGCGGTGCCGCCGCTCGTGGTCGACGCCGACGCGAGACCCGACTGGCGGGTCCTCGACAGCGTCGTCGCGGACGTCGCGCGCGGCCTGCGCGCCGCGGCGGACGCCGGGCACCGCGGCACCGTCGTGTGCGTCGAGACGACGCTGCCGACCGGCACCACGCGCACGCGCGTCTCGCCCGCGCTCGCCGCCGGCAGCGGCCTGGAGCCCGAGCGCGACTTCTTCGCCGCGTTCAGCCCCGAGCGCGTCTACAGCGGGCGGATCTTCGCGGACCTGCGCAGATACCCGAAGCTCGTCGGCGGCTGCTCGGCGGAGGGCGAGCGACGGGCGGTGGAGCTGTACCGCGCGTTCGTCACGGAGCGTCCGCCCGGCGAGCCGGCCCCGCCGGGCGCGGTCGCGACCCCGACCGAGGTCTGGCCGATGGGCTCGGCGGAGGCGGCCGAGCTGGCGAAGCTGGCGGAGACGACGTATCGCGACCTCAACATCGGCTTCGCGAACGAGCTGGCCCGCCACGCCGACGCGATCGGCGTCGACGTCCTGCGCGTGATCGACGCCGCCAACAGCCAGCCGTTCAGCCACATCCACCGACCCGGCGTGGCGGTCGGCGGCCACTGCATCCCCGTCTACCCGCACTTCTTCCTCCATGGTGCGCCGGAGGCGCGGCTGCCGGCGGTCGCGCGCGAGGTCAACGAGACGATGCCCGCCTACGCGGTCGACCTGCTCGAGGAGGCCCTGGACGCGGAGGACCTCGGCGGGCTGCGGATCCTGATCCTCGGCGTCGCCTACCGCGGCGGCGTGAAGGAGACCGCCTTCTCCGGTGCCTTCCCGCTGCGCGACGCGCTCGCGGCCCGCGGCGCGACCGTGCTCGCCGCCGACCCGCTCTACGACCACGCCGAGCTGCAGGCGCTCGGCTTCGAGCCCTGGGACGGAGGCGCGGTCGACGGCGCGATCCTCCAGGCCGACCACGCCGAGTACGCGTCGCTCGCGCCGTCCGCGCTGCCCGGCGCCCGCGCCGTCGTCGACGGTCGCGACGCGCTCGACCCCGCGCCGTTCGCGGCGGCCGGCGTCAGACTGCGGCGGATCGGCCGGCCATAGCCGCGATCGCGCCGGCGACGCGCTCGCCCGCGCGGCCGTCGCCGTAGAGCTGCGGACGCTCGGCCGGCGGCGTGCGGTCCAGCGCGGCCAGCGCGGCGTCCGCGTCGAGGTCGACGAGCACGTTCCAGCCGGCGTCGACCGTCTCGACCCACTCCGTGCTCGGCCGCATCGTCACGCACGGCACGCCGGCCAGGTAGGCCTCCTTCTGCACGCCGCCGGAGTCGGTCACGACCGCGCGCGCGTTGCACAGCAGCGCGGTGAAGTCGAGGTAGCCGAGCGGCGGCGCGAGCTGGACGTGGGCGGCGCCGCTCACCGCCTCCAGCAGCCCGGCCGCCTCCAGTCGCGCGCGCGTGCGCGGGTGCAGCGGCAGGATCGTCGGCAGCGGCAGCGCGAGCAGCAGGTCGACGAGCTGCGCGAGCCGCGCCGGGTCGTCGACGTTGCCGGCGCGGTGCGCGGTCGCAAGCAGATAGCCGCCGGGCTCGGCGCCGTAGGGCTCCAGCGCGGCCGTGCGCGCGCGGGCCGCCGGCTGCAGCAGCTGCGCGACGTCGACCATCACGTCGCCCACCAC
>Ga0075318_1000037_pt1 | contig 12508 bp, 8 predicted proteins | sample MayberryNE_TuleB_2_FD_120050 | JGI IMG/M metagenome (GOLD analysis project Ga0075318, IMG submission 120050) | Natural and restored wetland microbial communities from the San Francisco Bay, California, USA, that impact long-term carbon... | ecosystem: Environmental > Terrestrial > Soil > Wetlands...
AACCTATCCTGAAATCACTGACATTGACCCTGATGCTGCTTTATACCAAATCCCCTTCCCTACTCCAGAAGAAAACCATTTATTTCAAAAATTCCACCAAGCTACGGCTATCGACAAACAAAAAATGATTCCATCCTTTAAGAACGCTCTTCGAAAAGAACAAGCTCTTCGTATTCTTGGACGCCACTATCCTGAAGTTCTCTCTAAGGAAAACGAAGAGCTGTTCAACAACTACCTGCAACACCGGCGTCAACAAGGTTGTGTTGATTACAAAGGATTGCTGATCAAGCCTGATTTTTAACATTCTTAAGATATTGATAATCCCTACAGCTCAGTTAAATTTTACACATTTGACCCCCAATGCCCATTTAAATACAAAATTCAGAATAGATTTTATTTTCAATATCTTCTGGAGATAATTTTCTTTTTTTTGCAGGTCTATTGCCATCAGAATTATCTCGCTCTAATTCAGGAATTGTTCTTTTATTTAGGAATCTATTCTGATTTATACTCAATGGACGTCTCTGGTCACCATAAAGATGTTCTTGAAGTGAGTGATTATTTAAAAGATCATTATTCTGATTATGGTTATGATTCTGATTATGGGTGCAGTTATGGTTATGATTCTGATTATGGTTAAAGTGATGATTATGATTATGGATGCAGTTATGGTTATGGTTTAATGAAGTTAATAAGCCTCTTGCTTGAGAAACAGGTAGAAAGGATACTGGTTGATTATTACTATCTTGCAGTGCTTGATTTGATTGCAACACGGTGTTGCTAGTTCTACAATTAAAAGGATTTGCTGACAAATTCTTAGGTGAGAAATTATTATTGACAGGATAACAAGACTCTTTAACTTGATTTTTTTCCGGAGAAATTTCTTGAAGAAGAATTAAAGCAACAGGCTTGTACTGACGAGGTGGTGGTTGCTTATTTTTTTGAGAATAAAAAAAACTGCTAGAAAAAGGGTTTCGTTGCGGGAACTGCTGGTTATTTCTTCTCTGTCTGTGCTGCTGTAGTGAATTATCATTAGCATACATTCCAGGAAGTTGAAAATCACTCTTGCTTTGTTGCTCATTGCTATAAGAAATTGACGAACTTTCACTGAGGAATTTATTGAGTTGATAGCTATATCTACTTGCATTTATTTTGTTTTTCTTCAAGATGAATCCAGGGGGAATCAATTCCAAATTTTTCATTTTTTCTAACAAAATAAATTTCACCTCTCCAGAAGGGGTTATTATGAAATCAATTATCTTATTAGTATGACTAATCTTAGAAAGAGTAACAAAAAACAAGGTTGAAAAACAATTCATTTTGGTGATCAGTTTATCAATCTCATCATCACTCCGATTTAGCAAACTAATGTTCATCGTATAACAATTTGCATTGCTTATGGTAATTCCTAATTGGTATCGCGCATCCTTTGCTGGCACAGTTGTTTTTTTATTGGTTATTTCATCTAATTTTTTCACTGCTTCGCAAACAAAAGGCATACTCATATCGCTCAGGATGGTATTTCTTGCTATTGAGAAACTTGGAATTATTTCCTTGAAAATCTTATCCACCTCTCCTGCAATCAACCCATCTGGTAATCTCTTAAAAAAAGAGAGGACTGGTTTATTTTTTTTTATCGAAATACTCACACCGATGGCAAGATGTGTGCTTTTGAGTTTTTCAAATTTCAATAAATTATCAATAGTTAAACGCATATAAAAACCTCCTAATTATTAAATGTTTTTTATCGCTAGTCTTTCCCTCGAACCTTCTTTAACCAATTGATAAGACTTCCTTGAGCCAACAAATCAGCTTGTCTCGGTGAAAATTCATGGCATACTTTAACATGGGTCTTTTTATTAATAATAACGACAAATAAATTTTTCTTACCAATCTGATGCAATCCTGTTATTTTAACCTCACTATCATGATGTATTTTTTTATAATCATTCTTATCTGCAAAAGTAAGTGGTAAGATGCCAAAATTAATAAGGTTCTGCCAATGAATTCGCGCGAAACTTTTTGCGATCACTATTCGCAATCCCAAATAACGTAAAGTCAAAGCAGCATGCTCACGACTCGAACCCTGACCATAGTTTTCTCCAGCAACAATGAGATGACCATCAGTTTTATTTTTTAATTCTTGCGCTTTATCAGCATATTCCGGATCAATATCTCTAAAGGCAAACTCACTAATTTTAGCGATATTACTGCGATATGGTAAGACTTTAGATCCTGCGGGTGAAATTTCATCAGTAGAAATATTGTCTCCTAATTTTAACAATACCGAGATTACTAACTCATTAGGAAGCTTCTCAAATTCAGGCAAGGCTCCGATGTTTGGTCCTTTAATCAAAGAGATTGTTTTTGCTTTTTCCAGCGACAAAGGTTTTTCAATCACTGCCTTATTAATAATTCTTTTTTTAGGTAAAATGATATGAGGATAAGTAACCCCTAACTCTCGCGGATCTGTAATAAATCCTCTTAAAGCAGAAGCAGTAGCGGTTTCAGGACTACATAAAAAAACATGATCTTCAGGAGTTCCTGACCGCCCCGGAAAATTCCGTGGAACAGTACGCAAGCTGTTTCTACCTGATGCGGGCGCTTGACCCATGCCAATGCAACCATTACAACCTGCTTGATGAATACGAGCACCCGCATGTATCAATTTGGCCAAATATCCATCACGAACCAACTCTTCTAAAATATTACGAGAAGACGGATTAATATCGAATGAAACCTTTTCATTTACTTGCTTTCCCGAAACCATTTCAGCACAAATTGCATAATCACGGTAACCTGGATTTGCTGATGAACCAATATAGGCTTGATAAATAGGCTTACCAGCAACCTCACCTAAAGGCACTACATTGCCTGGACTACTAGGGCAGGCAATCAAGGGTTCTAATTCATCTAAAATGATTTCATCATTACGATCATAAACTGCATCATTATCGGCAAGTAACTCCTGCCAATCATTACCACGCTCTAAACTTTGCAAATATTCTCTAATAGTTTCATCACTTGGAAAAACGGTCGTAGTCGCTCCAAGCTCTGTCCCCATATTAGCAATCACATGACGATCCATCGCGCTGAGATTTTTTAATCCCGAACCATAAAATTCAAGAATATAACCAACGGCTCCCTTAACATCATGACGCCTTAACATTTCCAAGATAAGATCTTTAGCGCTAACCCACTCCGGCAATTTGCCAGTAAGACGAATACCCCATACTTTTGGCATTTTTAAATAAAGAGGATGGCCCGCCATACTCATCGCAACCTCTAATCCACCAGAACCAATGGCAAGCATGCCCATAGAGCCCGCAGCGGGTGTATGGCTATCCGAACCTACCATGGTAAGGGTTGGCCGAGCAAAGTATTGCATGTGCACTGGATGACTAACCCCATTACCAGCACGACTAAAATAAAGCCCAAAACGAGCAGCCGCACTTTGTAGAAATAGATGATCATCAGGATTTCGATAATCTTCTTGTATTAGATTATGATCAACATATTGCACTGAAAGATCAGTTCTAACTCGATCTAGACCCATTGCCTCCAGCTCCAGCATCACTAAAGTACCTGTTGCATCCTGAGTTAAAGTCTGGTCAATTCTTAAAGAAATTTCTTCCCCTGGAACCATTCTTCCCTCAACAAGATGAGAATGAATTAGTTTCTGAGAGACATTCATTGGCATGGAATACCTTATAGCCTGTAAAATAAGTTAAATAGCTGAGGTACGAAAAAAAGTGATACGCCATAAAAATAGGTAAATACGCCTGAGCATAATCAACCTTAGTTCCATAAAAATTGGCATAACCTTCTTCTCTAAAGAAAATTTAATGAAAAATCAGGCATAGTATAACATGGCAAGTAGGGTAAGCAAATCTTACCTCACTCGGAAACGAGTTTTTTAAAGAGTGATTATAGGTCACTAATTGACACATTGGTAAAGTAACCTAACAGCAAGAGGCCGCAATATGATTCCAGAATATCTTCAACCTTATTCAGTTATTTTTATTCTAGCTGTTGCTATGGTTTTTTTTATATGGAGGAAATGGAGTTATGAAATAACAGCAATATTAGCCCTTGTTGTTGCTGTTATTTTCGGGACAGTGCCGATGCATAAAATATTTTCTGGAATTGATAATCCTGCGGTTATTACTGTGGCCAGCATTATGATCATCACAAATATTATTGCTAAATCAAACGTTCTCAACATTATAATAAATAAATTAGAATTTTTAACTTATTCTAAACTTCTCCACATTCTATCATTCAGTTTTATTATTGCTTTTCTTTCAGCATTTATGAATAACATTGGTGCTCTTGGGTTAATGTTGCCTGTTAGTATCTATACCTCATTAAAACAGGGCCACTCTCCTTCCTACATTTTAATGCCACTTGCCATGGCCTCAGCGTTGGGGGGAATGGCCACACTAATTGGAACTCCTCCTAACTTAATTATTTCGAATTTTCGCGTTCAAGTTACCGGAACACCTTTCAAGATGTTTGACTTCATTAGTGTTGGGTCATCCACAGCATTAATTGGGATTCTTTTTATCGGCTTAGTAGGATGGAAATTGCTGCCGAAAAAAAGAAAAGAAAAAGACAAATTCAAACCTATTTACACTTTTGAGATACGTATACCTCCCAAGTCAAAATGGATAGGAGAAACTTCTAAAGAACTAAAGAAAGAAATAAGAAAAAATGGAAAGATTCTTGGTCTCATCAGAAGAAAGAGGAAGTATCAATTATCAGGGAAAACAATGATAAAATCCGGGGATCGATTTGTTATCGAAAGCACTTTAGATAATCTACAAGCATTATCTCAATCAAATGATTTTATTATTGCCAACCAAATAGGGAAAAAAAATAAAAGTGTGCTTAATGAAAATATTTTTTTAGAAGCAATAGTGCCAACCAAGTCAAAATTACAAGGGAAAACATTTGGAAAAACAAGCATGGGGAAACTTCGCGAAGCATCGATTATTGCCATCTCTCAAGAAACAACAGCCAAAGTAAGGCTTCTTGAAAATAAAACACTACAATCAGGAGACATGGTGCTAATGCAATGTAAGAATGAAAAAAATATTAGAAAAATTACTTCTATCGGGCTAATTCCAATAACAGAATCAAATATACAAATAAAATTGGATTTTAAAACATTTCTACCTTTGGTGATTTTTGTCCTGTCAATTATACTAACGGGAGTAATCCCGGCTGAAATAAGCTTCTCTGGAGCAGCACTAATAATCATGCTATTCAATAGAAACTCATTAAAATACGTCAAAGAGCACCTTGATTGGTCCATTATTACTCTCTTAGCAGCAATGATACCGATTGGTGATGCATTTATTCAGACAGGAGGAGCAAAAATAATTGCAGATATTATAATGAGCTGGGCACAACAATTACCAATAATGCTCACTATCGGAATAGTCTTGGTGATCACTATGTGTTTATCGGACCTTATGAATAATGCAGCCACAGCAATTGTTATGGCCCCTATCGCAATCAGCTTATCTCATGAAATGAAAATAACAGTAGATCCTTTCCTTATGGCTGTTGCTATTGGTTCCTCCTGCGCTTTTTTAACCCCTATCGGACACCAAAATAATTTATTAGTAATGGGTCCTGGTAAATATAATTTTTTTGACTACTCCCGCCTTGGGTTTCCTCTTGAAATAATTGTATTTATCGTTGCAACACCACTAATATACTATTTCTGGTATCTAAAATAGGTATCTATCAGGAGACGTCTCTATGGATTACAAAGGCAACACTCCCATAATGCCCCCAATTATGGGTTGAAATTAGACTTATCTTATTCAAAAATCTCCCGTCCTAGAGATGCTGGATAAATTTATCATTATCTTGGATTTTAGGTTTTTTTAATTCTATCTTGTGATAATAGGATTTTTAATATGGACGTCCGTTTGCGGAAAAGCAATTGTAACATTGTGTTTTCTAAATAACTCATCAATTGCATAATTTAAATCGCTTTTAACGACGAATTTTTTATTGACATTATGGATGATACACCATAACTCAAAAACCAGGCTGCTATCACCGAAATTCTTAAACAGAACAACTGGTTGATTAGGTTCTTCATGAATAACGTCTTGATTTCTTAAAGCTGCTTCCAACAATAATTTTTTTACTAAAGATACATCACTTCCATAAGCCACCCCAACCTGACAGGTCACGCGCCAATTATAGTCTCTAAACATATAGTTCGTTACTTGATTTGTTACCAGGTCCGCATTAGGAACAATAACATCTTCTTTTGCTAAAGTTTTAATTCGTGTTGAGAGAATACGAATTCTTTTAACAAACCCTTCTGTATCCCCAACCACAATTCGATCACCAGGCTTTATTGGTTTTTCCAATAATAATATAATACCTGAGACAAAGTTATTAGCAATGCTTTGCAAACCAAAACCTATACCAACAGACAGCGCACCGCCAATAATTGCAATACCTGTAAAACTTACACCCATAATTAACAATGAAAATAATAAGGAGATTGCAAATGAAATATAAATGATAATGGAAGATAAAGCAACCTGTGTGTCTTTTTCTTCAGGGGAATTTCCTTTTCTTGAAACAATTGTTGCTAGCAATCTGCCAATCAGAGAAATTAATGAAAACAGAACTATTGCTAATATAATTTTGAGAGGGACTATTTTTACCCCCGTGACAACAAATCCATACAAGAAAACATCTATCGAGTTATCAACGAAAGAAGAAGATAATGACCAGATCCGTAATAAAAATAATAAAAAAACACACGTTAAAGTAAGATAAAAAACAAATTTAATCAAGGAAATCTCATGAGATCGATGGTGCGATCTAATCCCAAAAGCATGGCGGAATTTTTTTGCAACGCTGTATTTCTTATCTTCAATCAAATGAAAGAGAGCTTCAGTTAAATGCCACAACCCAATAGTAATAGCTAACGCAATTGCTGATAGCACGATTCCTGTGATAATAAAAACAGACAGCTGATGATAGCCGAGACACTCTGATATGACCGAAACTACTAGCATGCTGTATGTTATGGTTTTTATCAAAAAAAGAACTCCTTGGGCCATTTTTTTCAGCTTAGGGATTTTATAAAACAAAGATAAAAACCAAAAAATCAAAGAACTCAGGATAACTATAAAAACAGCACGAAATAATTCTAAAAAGAGAAGGGGGAAATCTTGACCTCTAAACAAAATAACAGATACATAACCAATAAAAATCCACGAAGAGACCATTACAAATCTTTTATAAATTAATTTCCCTAAATAAAGAGGGATATCAGCCACACTAGGAACGCTGTCAGGAGGGATAAAGATATATTTCGCTAAAAATAATAAAAAAGAAAATAATAGAGATGAATAACAAAACAATTCCAAGGTTGGGTTAGGGAAAATATCAACAAAAACTAGGCTAAAAAAAACAGATGCAAAAGATAACAGCACAAGAGGGGTGGTAAAAATTGAAAACGTTGCCGTCAGTGAAAGGAAGAATTGGTGTTTTTTATCTTGCTTTGTTAGTTGTTGTCGACAGAGTAATCTGAGATAAATTGAAACAAAAAGACCGGCGAGCAACAGAAAAAAAAGTGCGATAAATTCACCGTATGTTAAACTCTTCAAGCCACTCATTGCATACATTCTGCTGATGTCAATATTTGCGAAAGAAAGACGAACCTCTTTTTCCTTAATTTTCCAAATAGGAGTGCTGCGGTATAAAATTTTATGAGTACTTAGTTTTCGTATAGTTTCATTGTGTTCCGACAATACTTCTTGTATGCGATACATATAAAAACGGCATTCAGACAACTTTTTTGCATAGGACAACCTCTTATCCTGAAGATATTTATAATCAACACCATGAAGAGATTGGTCTAAATCCAGTGGCTTTAGTAATTCATCAAGCGCTTTGATTTTCTCTTCAGACCTACCAATACAGTCTCTAGCTTTATCTCTTATAGAATCCAGCTTTTTCACATATTGAACTATCTCAGGTAATTGCAAGTTAGATGATTTTAGTTTTTTATTGATCTCTTCAACCTGCTGTCCTGAAATTTCCGTATCAAAAAAGATTTGTCCTTCTTTTTTTCCCTGAGGATATATCAAAGAACTAAAGAAAAAGAAAGAAAAAAAAGAAATAATAACAAGAATAATCCGTTTCACTTATTTATATCCATTTTTTTAATAGCATAAAATTAAAGAGCCATCAGGACTTTTTAGAAAAACCTATTGCTTCTAAGCGTTTTTTTATACTTGGATGTGTTGAAAAAAAATCAGTGAGCGAGTGTCTTGATTCAATACCAGCCTTTAAAGGATCAAAGATATAGGCTTCCCTCCTTACAGACTCATGGGGGGTGTTATCATAAGCTTGCTTATAAGTTTCCTGATGCTGGCGATGGTCCGCTTCTATTTTTAATAAGGCTCGTGCTAGCGGCTCGTTATTTCGCATCAGCTCCACACAACCAGCATCTGCCATATACTCTCGAGTACGACTAAGAAACAGGATCAGGAAAAATGTAATCAAAGGTAGCAGGGCGCGCAATAAAAAAACGATAATCATTAGCCAACCTGCGCCACCCTCACCTTCACTGGAACGACGACTCCGGCTGAACAAAAAACTGTAAAATAAGACATCAACAATAATAAGCATAATGTTAGCAAGAACAGAGGCCATCAAGGTAAGGCGAATATCCATGTGACGAATATGACTCAGCTCATGTGCCATAACGGCCTGCAACTCATCCCGATCAAGCTTCTCCATTAATCCACGCGTGATAGCAACCATCGCGGATTTTTCACTATAACCACTCGCAAAAGCATTCATATAGTCAGCTTCAATAACAAAAATTTTCGGGAGGTATCCTAACCTTGATGCTACTTTCATTTCTTCAATCACATTGTAAAGCTGCCGCTCCTTAAAACTCTTAGCAGTTTCATGAGTGATTTGTCGATATTCCGATCCTAATAACATTAACTTGTCATGAAAAGCAAAAGTAACCAACAAAGATATTATCGCAATTGCTGCTGTTACTAAGGTGGCATAGGGAACTACTTGAAAAGAAATCAGTGCAAAAAAAATAGAAGAGAGAGGTACCCCTGGATTGTGATTGGAATACAAATATAAGTCGATAAGTAACCCAAGAAAAACATAAATAGCTAAAAAGATACCGATAACAAAACGAGTTCTACGCTGATTAAGCCTAAGGCTGGCACGCCAGTCAGAACTTCTGGCGCTATAGTCATGTATCGACCTTCCCATTCTTAACTAACCCCATATGATACAGCAATAAAATAGAGTCAACTTGCAAAAGATTAAAATTAATTAACAAAAAAATGTATCTAGTCTTTCTTACATGATAAAAAACTTATAACTTGACATTGTAATCTTCTAAGGATTTGATCCTTGCTTGCTCTAACGTCCAATAAGAAAAATCAAAATCAAGTTTTCCAGAAAATAAGCTTACAACCATTGCCTGAAAGAAAGCTTTTTTAGTAGCGTTATAACGCTCAATACTATCATTGTAAGACTGCTTAGCATAAGCCAACTTATTTTCCGTGCTGACAATCTCTTCCTGAAGTTGCATTGCATTCTGATTAGCTTTCAAGTCAGGATACTGTTCAAAAACTAAATTTATACCTGATAAAATACCAGATATTTTATTTTCAGCCGTCATGCGAGCTTCTGCATCTCCAGTCTCTTTCGCATGTTGTGCTTGATTTCTTAGAGCAACCACATCTTTTAGGGTTGTTTTTTCATAGTCCATATACTTTCGAACGACATTCATTAACGATTCAAACACCTTATAACGTCGATCAAGTTGTATGTCGATTTCTTTATTACTATTTTTAACCGCCTCAATCATAGCGATTAACTGGTTGTATGTTTTTACGATAAAAATACCGACAAGCACAATCAGGACAATAACGAGAATTAAAAACCAATGCATCAGTCATTCTCCGCATCAATAGCAAAACTATTCTATAGACAAAACTCTGCTAAAATACACAAGTACTTTTGGCACAGCTCTCTTCTGCCAACGAGAAAAAAGACGAAAAAGCAATAACGTAAGAAGTTTTTCTTTGGCATTTCCTTAGTAAATATAGCACAGCTAATACCTAGACCCATAATAATATAACACTAACTTCTCTGAGCAAGGTGTCTCGAATTAATTTGGGAACTAGATGGAAATTACATTCAATAAAAATCAATATGTTAAAAAAAATCCTCTTCTTGATCTCAGTATTATCAGCCTGGATCGTTAACAGGCACAGGGCGACCCTGCTCATTAATAGCAACGTACGTAAACACACCTTCCGTCACTTGCCGGCGCTTTTTATTACCCACTCCAACTGCCCATGTTTCAACTTTTACAGTAATAGAGGTACGCCCTATCCGTAGTTTTTCAGCATAACAACAGATAGAATCGCCAACATGTACAGGAGCTATAAACACCATAGAATTAATGGCGACAGTCGTTACGCGATAAGAGGTGTACTGTTTTGCTAAGCACGCTCCTGCAAGATCCATATGAGAAACCACCCAGCCTCCAAAAATATCACCATTTTCATTGGTATTAGCAGGCATTGCAACGACCCTAATGACAAGCTCTCCTGTAGGTACAGATTTCACTGACATAATTTTACCCCATTAAACCTATTATAAATTTAGTTTATTAACGATTCCCACTGTTCGATCTTTCTAGGATTGGCGATTTTTAAACAGGGTGAGGAAATTTGCCGAGAAAGCGGGGTTTTTTGGTGGAAAATGAACATTTTGAGTTGAATTTCAACGAAATTATAGTTAAAAAACGACGTCCTAGGAATGTCGGCTAGCCTTTTTCTTTTCTCATTTAGGATATCACTGTTTAATCCCAACACCCACCTACTCACACAATATTTCTAACTCAACTTCCATCACAGAATTACGGAGGACATGTGTCACTCCTCAATTTTCCTGCCTTGTAGGCCCTTATTTCTTAAGAACCTGCAATCAGTCAACTTCAACTGCAGAATTTAAATTCAAGAGCTAGAACTCCCCCACCGACTTTGCTATTCTCAAGACACATTACTCATCAAACTAATGCAACACAGCGGCCTGTTTTGATCAAAAAGAACCGAAAGAGACTTCATTCGTGTAGAGGATGCAAGGCGCATTTACCGCAAGTGGATTTGAAGGCAGCAAAAAAATTTCTAACGGCAGGACATGCCGGGATGTCTTGTGGAGCAAGCACATAAGCGAGGCATTGAACCTACCGTGATCTTAAGGTTGCGGGAATCACCTTCTTTAATTGAGAAAGGTGGAGATGTCAATCATCAAAAATTCCTACTGGAGAGCCCACACGCTTTTTGCGTCGGCTCAAAGACAACCATGTCGGAGTAAAGACGGATGTTAAATAAATTATGAACAAAGCATTGTTTAAGGAGCCCGATGCCCTCGAGTTTAAGGCAGACTTTTTCCCGATGACGGTACTAAAACTGACCCATAGCGATATTGATATCATTAGAAACCAGATATCAGCAACAGTAGTCACCGCCCCAACTTACTTCAATGATGCTCCCGTCATCATTGATGTGAGCATACTCTCAATGAAGTCTGAATTGATTGACCTAGAAGCAATTTGTTGTATTTTAAAAGATAAACATATGATCCCTATTGGAGTTCGCGGTCTTGATAAAACGATGCACCACCAAGCACTCGCAAAGGGTCTTGCCATTATAGCCCCAGCAAAATCATCCTCTCCAACAACCCATTCGCAACCTTCACTAACATCAGGAGCTCATAAAAATAGTGCCGAGGCTAAGAAAAAGCAGATCACTACTAGCAAGTTGATCACTTTGCCAATTCGATCAGGTACCCAAGTTTATGCACGCAATGGTGACCTGGTAGTCACTGCTTCAGTTAATGCGGGCGCTGAATGTTTTGCTGACGGGAATATTCATATCTATGGCTGCTTACGTGGTAAAGCATTGGCAGGAGCAAATGGAAACCCAAAAGCGCGTATTTTTTGTAGATCATTAAATGCAGAACTAATTGCAATAGCTGGTCATTATTTGACGAGCGAATCTCTGCAAACACCTACCCATAATGCAACAATGCTTCAAATTTACTTAAAAGAAGGTAAAATAACAATCGAAGGTATCTAAAATCTAGATACCTGGTGAAATAAGGGGAAGAATGTGTCAAAAGTGATTGTAGTCACCTCTGGTAAAGGTGGGGTTGGAAAAACCACCACGAGCGCCTCCTTTGCAACAGGTCTAGCAATGCAACATAAAAAGACGGTTGTCATTGATTTTGATGTAGGCTTACGGAACCTTGATCTTATTATGGGGTGTGAACGACGTGTCGTTTATGACATTGCGAATGTGATCCGGGAAGAAGCTAGTTTATCACAAGCATTAATTCGCGATAAAAACCATGTCAATCTTTACATTCTTGCAGCTTCCCAAACTCGAGATAAAGAAATTCTAACACAAGAAGGAGT
>Ga0075318_1000038_pt1 | contig 12377 bp, 11 predicted proteins | sample MayberryNE_TuleB_2_FD_120050 | JGI IMG/M metagenome (GOLD analysis project Ga0075318, IMG submission 120050) | Natural and restored wetland microbial communities from the San Francisco Bay, California, USA, that impact long-term carbon... | ecosystem: Environmental > Terrestrial > Soil >...
AATGGCTCCAAACTGGGTGCGTGTAATATCACTCGGATAGCGTTTTCGCATTTTCAACTCCCTTTTGAAATTTAAAAACGCAGATTTTAGCAGATCAACAAAGACTTTGAACAGACTCTTAGAGGTTATCGCTATCCTGTTAGTGGACAAAGACTCGCTGAACGCTTAAATGTGAGTTTGCGCACTTTATATCGGGATATTGCTACCTTACAGGCACAAGGGGCAGAGATAGAAGGGGAAGCAGGTGTGGGATATGTTCTAAAGCCTGGTTTTTTCCTGCCACCACTCATGTTTTCTCAGACAGAAATAGAAGCTTTACTGCTAGGTGTACAGTGGGTTTCACAATATGGCGATAAGCCATTAACGAAAGCGGCCGGCGGTGCTTTAAGTAAAATTACTCATGTTTTGCCGAGCAATGTGAAAAAAGAAATGAACACTTTTTCATTAAGGGTCGGGCCTCCGATGGAAGAAACTTTGGCAAAAGAAGACTTAACTTACTTGCGAGAAGCAATCCGTGAACAAAAGAAGATTTGTATTAATTATCAATCGCAGGATGGGACATGTACTCAGGAAATTGTATGGCCGTTTACTATCGGTTATTTTACTTCTAGTCGAATTCTTGTGGGTTGGTGTGAAAAGAAAAGTGAATACGGTCATTTTAATACATTAGGAATAACTGCTATGAAAGAGCTAGACGAAACTTATCAAAGATCACGCGATAGTCTTTTTAAGGAATGGCAGACATTACAACTTTTGAAGCTTGGTAAAGATTCTGACAAAGAAGGTATAGCACTTGAATAGTCAATATTGACGATGGAATGGAAATCAGAGCGAGAATAACGAGATCACGTTTTATATGAGAATAGATACAACACTTGTTAAGTATTTAATTGAGCAGCAGTTCCCACAATGGGCTGATTTATCCATCAGCCCTGTTGCAACAAGTGGTTGGGACAATAGAACATTTCATCTTGGTGAAAATATGTCAGTGCGACTGCCTAGCGATGCTCAATATGCTTCTCAAGTAGCAAATGAGCAATACTGGCTGCCAAAACTTCAACCCCATTTACCACTCATGATTCCAAAACCGATTGCTATGGGAAAACCTTCAAAAGAATATCCTTGGCACTGGTCAATTTATCAATGGTTGGGAGGCATCGCCGCGACAAACGCACACATTGATGATTACAATAAATTTGCCAGAAGCCTAGCGAAGTTTTTAAAAGCGTTACAACAGTGCGACATATCAGGTGCGCCACAAGCAGGATCTCAGAATTTTTATCGTGGTGGTAACTTAAGTGTTTACGATAGTGATACACGAAAAGCTGTTTCGAAGATTGAAAATATAAATCTAGCAAAGAAACTCATGATGATCTGGGAAAACGCGCTAGCATCTACATGGCAATATGAGCCTGTTTGGATTCATGGTGATATTGCTGTGGGAAATTTACTTGTAGACAAGGGCAAACTTGTTGCGGTTATTGATTTTGGTCAACTAGCTGTTGGTGATCCAGCCTGTGATTTGGCAATGTATTGGACTTTTTTCTCAGGGCAAAGCCGTGAAATATTCCGTGAGGTTTTAAATCTTGATGATGATACCTGGGATAGAGCACGTGGTTGGGTGCTTTGGAAAACGCTATGTGCACCAATAACTGGAACAGACTGCGATAAAATCCTCCATGAAATTATGAATGACTTTGAGTATGAAGAGAAAAAATAATATGAACGATATTTGTATACGATTAACAACGCCCGATGATACCAATCAAATTAAAGAGCTCATGGATAAATATTGGGGCGGTGAGCCGTTAGTGGTTAGAGCCAAAAAATATTATCCGAGCAAACTAGAAGGTATCCTTGCTGTAAAAAAAGATGAAATTATAGGGTTTTTATTTTTTGATGCGCAAAGTGAATCTTGCGAGATTATCGTTTTTGAGGTTTTGAAAAAATTTCAAGGTATTGGCACTAAAATGCTTGAAAAGCTTAAAGATATTTCGAACGATAAGGGCTGTAAGAGAATTTTTCTAATGACAAATAATGATAACTTAGATGCACTGCGTTTTTATCAACGGCGTGGGTTTCATATCTGCGCCATACATGTCGACTCTGTTAAAGAGTCAAGAAAATTGAAGCCTGGGATCCCAATGATTGGAGAACATGGTATTCCGTTACGAGATGAAATAGATCTGGAGTTGTTGCTAAATGAGAGATAATGACGCTATTTATATAACAGGAGCCAGGGTATCTTTAATTGCACCTGCAATACACCATATGGATGAGTTTATAAAAAGGTCTATTTCAAGCAAAGATCTCCATGGTAACTGGACGCAGCCACCAGATAATAATGAAGGGTATTTAGCTTATTTAGATCGCATCAATAAAGAAGATCAGTTTGGTACATTCATCAAACACAACACAACTGACGAACTTGTTGGTGTAATAAATATTAATGAGATTGTTAAAGGTGTATTTAAATCCGGTTATCTCGGGTTTTATCTATTTTCAGGATTTGACAAACAGGGATTAATGAATGAAGCGTTAAGATTACTGATTAATTATGCATTCGAATCAATGCAATTACATCGACTTGAAGCTAATATCCAGCCGGGCAATATAGATAGTTTAAGACTCATCCATAACATTGGATTTATCCGTGAAGGATTCTCAAGAAAGTATTTATATATAAATAATCAATGGCGTGACCATGCTCGTTATGCTGTAACAAATGAAATGGTAATGGCATCAAATAATGAAGATAGACTGATACTATCTCACCTTAAAAAAGAGCATATCCATGAATTGGTTGGTCAATTTAATCAGGCTGGGTTAAAAAAGTCCGCATCAATATTTGATGAGTATTTTGAAGAGCAAAGTCAACAGAAACGTTTGGTATGGGTAGGGCAGATTAAAGGTAAATATGTTGGTTACGTCACGTTGTTTTGGAATTCTTATTACAAGCCGTTTTTAGAAAAAAATATTCCTGAAATTAAAGACCTTAACGTTGTCAAAGAATTTCAAAGGAAAGGCATCGGGATGGCCTTGATATTCGCCGCAGAAAAAGAAGCTTTTAAGCGCAGCACAACGGTTGGATTAGGCGTTGGACTATATCAGGATTACGGAAATGCTCAACGCCTCTATTTTAAATTAGGTTATTCCCCCGATGGGAATGGTCTTACGTACAACTATGAGAAAGTGCCGCCAGGAAAAACTACAACGTTAGATGATGATCTGTGTTTATGGCTAACAAAAAGTATTGCGGGAGATGGGTGTGATGAGTAAAGAATTATGGCATCCAGATATCAATATCACCGATGATTTTGCCAAAGCTATCATTGAAAAGCAATTTTCTGTTCTTGCGCCTATAAAGATAAAATGTATTGGGGAAGGGTGGGATAACAAAGTATTTCTTGTTAACGATCAATTTATCTTTAGATTTCCACATAGAGAAATCGCAGCATTGCTAATTGAAAGAGAAAATGCTGTCTTAGAGCATTTACAGGATCGAGTTAATTTAAAAATCCCCAATCCCATTTATATCGGCAAGCCTGACGACAACTATCCTTATCATTTTCATGGTTATCAGATAATAAACGGTAAATCGGGTTGTCATGCTAACCTTTTAGCAACGATCCGCAATAAAAGTATTACTAAGCTTGCTGAATTCTTAAAACGATTGCACAGCATTACTGAAGCTGAGGCGCGTTCGATAGGAGCAAGAGATCAAGTCTTTGATAGGACCGATGCTGAGCGAGCAGTAATTGCTTTAGCAGAGCGCGCAGAGAAAATAAATGCACGAAACATAGCGTTAATTAATTTAAGCGTATTTAATGAGGAAATGGAAACTGTATCTGCCATCAATTTACCTAAAACGAAAATACTAGTGCATGGAGATTTATATTGTCGGCATCTCATGTTTGATCAGGGAGAATTAGTTGGAATTATTGATTGGGGTGATGTTGGTATTAACAATGCAGCGGTTGATCTTGGCGTTGTCTTTAGCTTTTATCCAACTCACTGCCATCAAGATTTTTTTGATATTTATGGCGGCCTTGATTCAGAAACATATGCTTATGCCAGATTTTTAGGGCTGTACAGTGCTATTACCGTCATGCTTTATGGGCATGACATCGAAGACCCACAGCTGGTACAAGAGGCCAAGGAATCTATATTACGTATTAATTCGAAACTATTGGAGCAATCATCATGAGTGATATTGAGTTTGTTCCATTAGCAGAAAAACACCTGCCACTGCTCTATCAATGGTTTCAGATCCCTCATGTAAAAAAATGGTATGCAAGAGATGTAAGCTACACACTTGAAATGATAGAAGGCAAATATTTATCAAGAATCAAAGACATGAAAAAGATACCAAATTATATCGTGACACTTGATGGCCACTCAATTGGTTATATTCAAATGTATAATCTTGAGTATTCACTACCGGATGGAGTTGATAGCTACGATCACCCACTTTTTAAAAACTGCACCCCTAGTAGAATTGTTGGCATTGATCTGTTTATAGCTGAAGCAGCCCACTTAAGAAAAGGAATCGGGAGCGAAATGCTCGCTAGATTCATCAAAGAAAAAATAATAAATAGTTTTGATTTGGTTGTCGTTGACCCCTATAAAATAAACACACAAGCAATCAGGTTTTTTAAAAAAAATGGCTTTGAGGAGTTTAATATAATTAATACCCAATCAGATCATCTTCTATTAACTAAAAAATGCAGAGGTGCTGTTTAGTGAATTCCAAAAAGAGAGAGAATTATTTCATATTAACCGGCGCTATGGGTGCAGGCAAATCAACCATTCTTAAGGAACTAAGAAAACTGGGTTTAGTTTGCATTGATGAGCCTGCCAGACAGATATTAGCAGAACAAAGAGCCATAGGCGGAGATGGGGTCCCTGAGCACGATCCAAAATTATTTGCTGAGTTACTGCTGTCACGATCAATCTATCAATTTAAGCAAATGGCGGACCGTCAAGGGCCTGTGATATACGACCGTGGCATTCCAGACAACATAAGCTATGCAAAACTTTTCAATTTAGACCTAAAAGCATACACAAAGGCTGCCGATCAATATCAATATAACAAACACGTATTTTTCCTCCCAGCTTGGGAAGAGATTTATGAAAATGATGATGAACGAAAAATGACCTTTGAACAAGCCAATCAATTTGGCGAGGACGTAAAAATTAGATATAAAGACTTAGGCTATAGCGTTATTGTTGTACCAATGTCAGGTCCGGTAGCAAGGGCAGAATTCATTATTCAAACCATTATGAAAAATACGGAAATGCATGATTCATCACCAGGAAAAACACTGCCTGACTGCTTGCCTATTTTGGAAGAACTGAAGCAACGCGAGCCAATTTTTCACAGACGTGAATATGGCACCTCACGTGAAGCATTAGAGAATATGACAACCTCATCATTTTGGGAAATCGGAGCATCAGGCAAACAGTATGGTCGAGATGACGTTTTTAAAGTATTGCTTGCAAGATACGCGCAGCAACCGACTGATGAATTCGAAACAGGGAATTGGGCAACAAAAGATTTTTGTTGTCAGAAAATTTCTGCTGATAGCTATTTACTAACTTATATCTTAATACAGGGAATAAGAATCACAAGGCGGTCTACAATATGGCGATATGAGAATGAAGCTTGGAAGATTGCCTATCACCAAGGCACTATAGTGGAAGACATTTTATGAACAAGCTCCGCCTGTCATCCTTATTTAAGGAAAGAATTATTCACTCATTTGGCCAGACCGGCCAAACGTGGCTTGCAAATTTGCCAGAGCTAATTCCTGAATGTGAGAAACGTTACAATATAAAAATTGGCAATGCATTTGAACATCAGTCGTTCAATTTTACTGCTACGGCAATTCAGAATGATGCTTCTGAAATTGTCATCAAACTCTGCATACCAACTGATGAGATAGTTAATGAAATTAATGCATTGGCTTTTATGTGTGGTGATGGAATTGTTAAATTGCTAGACGCTGACAGTCAAAATGGTGTTTTACTGTTGGAACGATTAAGCCCAGGTGAAATGCTAACAACTATACGCGATGACGTTGAAGCAACTCGCATTGCTGCTGGGGTTATGCAAAAAATATGGAAGCCTATAGCGGGGTCACATTCATTTCCAAAAACAGAAAAATGGTTTGACAGACTTAACCAACCAATTGATCTGCCAGGAGTCTTTCCTGAGGCTTTCATTGATAAAGCAAAAAATATTGCTGTGGAGCTTCACCAAGATACGAGTGATCAAGTTTTGCTACATGGAGACCTTCATCATTTCAATATGCTATCTGCACAAAGACAGCCATGGCTAGCCATTGATCCCAAGGGGGTTGTAGGGCCACCAGAATATGAATGCGGTGCTTTTCTTAGGAATCCTATCCCAGAAATTGCATCTAAGCCTAATCTCAAATCGATATTATCCAATCGGATTGATATCTTCGTCGAAATGCTTGGGTTTGATCGACAAGTTGTTACTGGTTGGGGATATGCGCAAGCTATTTTAGCAGGCGTGTGGTGTATTGACATGAAATCTGATGACTGGCGCGTTTTCTTAAAGTGTGTCGAAGCTTTAGAGAAATTAACTCAATCACGGATTAAGTTATGACAAAACACGAGCCAATTTTAAAAGCACACTGGGAACGTTATCGAGATCATTTTACTATTGATAAACCAATATTAAAAAAACTCATTCAACCCTATTCTAGGGATGAGATCGTTGACTTCACTCTGCTATCTGAAGGATGTGCTAATTCAAATTACAAAGTCGAATTTATAACGAAACAGCCTATCGTGCTTAGGATATATTTGCGTGAAAAGGACTCTTTAGCACGAGAAATAGCACTACATAAATTAGTAACCGACCAACTCCCAGTACCAGAAATATTTTATAGTGATGATAGCTGTGCCTTGATCGATTACCCTTACGCAATAATGGCGTTTGTTGATGGCGAATTAATGCGAAGCGTTATTTTATCAAAAGATGAAACTGCAATTAGGGAGTGTGCCTTTTCTTCTGGAATCAATCTAAATCATCTTAGAAACCTCAAGCTTGAGTATGGAGGTTTCTTCCAGGATGGTAATCTAACTATTCGTCCATTTAACCATGATGAGGAATACTTGCCATACGCATACTCTTGCCTAGATCATGAAAATGTTATTGATAGTCTGGGGAAACAGCGAGCAAAAGTTTTGCTTAGGTTTATTGAGCAAAATCAAAATTTCTTACCAAGCAAATCAAATGCAAATCTTACCCATGCCGACTATGATCCAGCAAACATGCTAGTGAAAAAAATCAAGAATCGCTTTGAAGTAGTAGCCCTATTAGATTGGGAATTTGCATTCTCAGGATCATATTTGCTCGATATAGGGATGTTTTTACGTTATAGCCATAAACTGCCAGAAATTTATGAATCCAGTTTTGTTAATGGCATCCTTTCAGAGGGTAGTTCTATACCAGAACATTGGAAAAAATCAGCAAAACTAATGGACATTATCTGCCTACTAAGCTTGCTCTATTGGAATCCTAAAAAAGATCGACCTAATTTAAGTGCTGATGTTGCCTCGCTTATTCAAAATACGCTAGATGACTGGCAGCAATATTGAATAGCGATGATATTATAATGAATTTACATTTGGGATAATAAATAAAGTGGAATCTTTAATATGGAGGTTATCCAGTTTTCCGTTGAAATTTTCTTGAGTGGCTTTTTCATGATTACGCTGCCTTCTCAAAAATTTCGATTGGGCCAGCGAATTCTAAATCAATATTTTTAATCACCTGCTCAATTTCTTTGTATCCAGTTAACCTGTTAAATTGTTTTTCACAGTAAAGTAAAGCAGAAGCTAACCATCGTTGCAACATTTTACTATCACGAGGACGCTTTACATTTCGACTACAATGCCTGATCAGTGAGAACATACTTTCAATGGGGTTGGTTGTCATTAACGTCTTACGCAGCGATTTAGGTACTTTTAAACGGTGCATGGTGAGCAGCTCTTCAAAGGCTTCAAGCAATGAATCTGCTGCCGATTCGTTTTTCGATCTAAGCCATTTTTCCAAATCTTTCAGCATTCCTCTGGCGTCTTCGTAACTGTTTTGTTCAAGCGCATTCATTAACAATCGATGCACTTCCTTTCGGTATCTTTCCGCCAAATGTTTCTGCAAATTTCGACTCTTGTGAATAACACAGCGTTGATGTAAAAGCTTTTTACCAAAGCGATCTTTTAATGCTTTAATAATACCGCTACCACCATCTGTGACAAAAATAATACGATTCGATAACTTTAAACCGCGTGATTCCAATTTTTTAAATAATTCTTCGCATATGGCATGATTTTCAGAGCTGCCTTGCCAAAATCCCAAAGGCATTTTATCACCCAATACATTGGCCCCTAAGGCATTAATAAATGCCTCTCCACCTTCATGGACCGTATCTAAAAAAATAACAAACGGTATGAAATCCGCCAGAGATCGATTTTGAAATTCGTGCAGTTTAACCGCTGAAGCTTCAACCACCTTTTTTGAAATAGATGACGGCGAAACCCCAAATGCATGGGCAGCATCCAAAATCGTTTCCTTGTATTTTTGCGTTGATGCGCCACGCATCATCTTTTCGAGCATTTCTTGTGAAAATTGGCCACGAGAACGCATCGTTTCATAGGATTTTAACTGCACCTCGCCAAGGCCTGCGTAGCGCAATCTTGGTCTGCTTATTTTGACTTTCTGGTCACCCAGATAGACAGAACCTTCTTCGTGCGACCATTTTTGAAGCCGATGGTTTGTTGGGTAGTAATCGGGCCCTGCCAATTCTTCCCGCTCAATCAACATCACGCTTTCGGCCAGCATCCTGCCCATATCGCAAAATAACTCGTCCATCGCTCGTTTACCTTCAACCATGATTCGATATACCGACTCCTTGGCAACGTCGGTTCCTGTCATTTGCTTAAACCCACGCATTGCTTTTTTTCTGTTTTTGGTTTCTACTTTCATTTCTGGCTCCTTTTTGGTTTGTCTTTTGGCGGAACACTAAAAGTATTCCACTTTGGAGCCACTCTTTCAAATTTCAACGGGATTTAGCATAACCTCTTAATATGAACCTAGACGAGTATAAACAGAAAATTCAGTTGTATGAAAAATTTTCTTACCTAGTAAGAGATATTCTGGAAGCAGCTATTTCCGCTTCAAGCCAAGAAGGTAGCTATCTCTACCATTTGCAACAAATTCAATGTCGTGCAAAAACCTATGATTCACTGCTTAAACGGTTAACTGATGTCGATGCCCAAAATTCAGATTGTGTTGAGGAAATTAGGCATGATTTATCAGGTTGCAGAGTCATTTTTTACTTCAATGATGACGTTAATGCTTTTTTACATTCTGGAATTATACGTGATAATTTTAAAATTGACTGGGACAAATCAAAAATTCATGGGCCAGGCGTATCTCCGAAAGAAGCTAACGACTACTACATTGCCAATCATTACGTTGTTGAACTCAGTGATGACCGGCTCAAGCTCCCAGAGTATTCAGAGTTTGAAGGTCTGAAGTGCGAAATCCAGATACAAACTGTTCTCAACCATGCTTGGTCCGAAACCGCTCATGATATCACTTATAAAAGACCTGACGACTCGGACTTTGGTAAACATGTTTTAGAGGCAATAGATGATCGCCTCGCTAGAATCATGGAACAGCACTTAAAGCCAGCGGGCTATGAATTTCAAAAAATACAGTGTGATCATCGACGATTGCTTGAAGGTAAAAAATTGCTTGGTCGTGACTTAAAACAAGAAATCATCGATTGCCAGAATAACAATGAACGCCATGAAATACTGGAGCGTTATCGAGAATATACTCTACCACATTTTTCAGATTACCAGGTTGAGTTGCAAGCCATTATAGAGCTTGTGAATACTGCTGTAGCTGAATCAAACAACATTGATCCTATTGAAATTGAGACACCACTAGGTCCAATACCTGGTAAAACATCAAAAGATATATTAATTATCTGTTTGTCGATCATTAATTATGTACGATATGTTGATATAACGCGTATTTTTACCTGCCTAGTAGAACTATATGTGACTTTAACCGATCATCAAGACAACAATAAAATAATTGAAGCTATCTCGGATTTGGTTAAATACGACATTGATGTACTGGGAAAATTTGGATTTTCAGTCCAGTACAATATTTTAGATGTCTTAGAAAGTTACGATGGTGATTTATTGGCTGCTATAAAGCCCATTATTGCGAATATAGGATGCTGTATATTAGACCCAACGACTGAAGGCTTATCAAGTAACTACAAATCGCTCACCATTAGAAAAGGTAGTATTCCAGGAGGCGAGCAAGCTTCTCGTCTACGAGGCCGAATGCTAGAACTGCTATTCAAACAATATAATTCAAATGATCCAGAAAGCATAAAACGCTTATTTATATCAGCATTCAATACTGCTACTCGAACACCCACTATGGGAAATTACAGTGATGAACTGCTCGAAATAATTTTAGTCAACAGCAATGAAATTATTGATTTTTATACAACCATTATTTCCACTGAAAAATATGAAGTACTCGAGTTAATTGAGTCTGACATTTGTTTCCTCTATCGGCGATCGTCAGACATCTTAGACAACGGCAAAATCAATAATGAAAATTGCAAATCACTTTGCAATAAGATTGTGAAAAAATCGACTGTATTTCGCGATCAATTAAATAGTATTGATGATTACGTGATATACAAAACTTTAGTAGGGTTTGAATCTGTCTTCCCCCAATCTTGGACGGATGATGGATGGGATGTTACAGGGAAGAATGAGTATCGTGAAAAACAAATCCAATTTTATGTTGATCAGATAACGAATGATAATCAAGATTATTGGAAAGATATCATTATCAGATGCACGAAAACAAAATCAAATGATATGGCGACTTTTCCAATATTTTGCAAGTTTTTAAATTCGTTAGCAGCTGCGCATCCGACATTTTCTTTTGAGTTAATTAAAGATAATGAGCAGCAACTAATGCCTTTTTCATCTGCTATCTTTGATGGCCTTTTAAAAAGTGAATTGCATGATGATCTGATTGCGCAAATGAATACCTGGGTACGTGATGGTAAATATTTGGGTGAATGCGCAAGAGCTTTTGAGTTCTACTCGCCACTCGATGAAGCACTTTTATCTAGCATTTTGAAAATGGCACGCAAGTATAGTGATACATATGCGTTAACTAAGTTAATTGTTGATGCAACAAAAAATTATAATGAACACAATAAACATCTTATAGGATCATTATTTTTACCAGCTATAGAAGAACTAACTAAGCTAAATGATGCCAATTGGGTTGGTGATTTTTGGTTTAGACCAGAGCGAAATAATCTTCTATCTAACTTAAATTTAGACGAAGTTAAAACTGTATTGTCAAATCTTGTGTTACTGGAACAAATTGATTTTCATGCGGAAGAAGTACTAATCCCCATTGCTGAACAACATCCACAGGAAATCTTACGTTTTTTCAAACAGCGTATTGATATTGATAACAACTCAAATAAACGAACAAGGTCTTATGAAGCAATCCCTTTCAATTTTCATCGCTTAGCGCAACCACTTGTTAGCCACCTTGATACAATCTTGGCTACTGTTAGTGCTTGGTATGATGACGATTACCACTTATTTCGCTTTCGTAGTGCAAAGTTGATATCTAATATTTTTCCAACATATACACCTGAATTAAATACTAAGTTACTTGAGTTGTTATCAGACAGTGATGAAAACAAACATCGTATTGTAATGGCAATATTGCTTAATTATAACGGCGTGCCTGAAATAAACGATATTTGTAGAAGCATGATATCATCCTTACCAGAAGGTAATGCTTTATTAGATGAGATATCAATGATCATGCAAAGCACAGGTGTGCTTGAAGGTGAGTTTGGCCGAGTCAATGCGCTACAACAAAAAAAGGAAGCTATCTCTGAGTGGCTTAATGATTCAAACACTAAAGTCAAAGCATTTGCGCGAAAATATATTGCAGGCCTAAAAAAACAAATTATTTACGAACAACGCCGAGCTGAAGAAGATATTGAATTACGTAAGCATCAATATGGTGATGATGATGCTACACAGAGTGATTGAATACTATATCAATAGGGGATGATGGCAAGACATTAAACACTGGCTTATGGTTAGAAGCTGTGGAGGATAGAGATAAAGGTCATAAGTCCAATAAATATAATTATTGGACTTATAGGAAGGGTATGGTAGAATAGCCTGATTGGGAATTTATCGGCATGCCGATAAATTCCCAATCAGGCTATTCTACCATACCCTTCCTATAAGTCCAATAATTATAT
>Ga0075318_1000039_pt1 | contig 12209 bp, 11 predicted proteins | sample MayberryNE_TuleB_2_FD_120050 | JGI IMG/M metagenome (GOLD analysis project Ga0075318, IMG submission 120050) | Natural and restored wetland microbial communities from the San Francisco Bay, California, USA, that impact long-term carbon... | ecosystem: Environmental > Terrestrial > Soil >...
GGATATAAGTCCTTGCTGATACGGGCTGAACGATTGAGCGTTTGACTCCGTCGAAAATCCCAACGGCATCTATCCGCGCCTTCGCCGCACCGTGCTTCCCGGGTTTCGAGACCGAGATGGACAATATTTTGCAGGGCTCTTCTTCAATGACCATATAGCGGCCTTCTTTAAGTTTGCCTATTTCTGTCTGTTCCTTCATAATTTTCACGCTCACTCGCAATTGCAGTAGTAATTTATCATAACCAGATTACATAAATACACCGTAGGAACGCTACCGGTTTGATACCATGGAATTCCTCTCCTCTTGTGAAGAAATGGCGGCAATGGTGCAGGATGCGATAGAGGATCTTGCCGGTCACCCCATAGGCGGAGAGGTCGTGGGGATGGGTGCGGATGGGACTGTCACCAAAAAGATTGACCTTGTCGCAGAAGACTGTATCATATCGTACATGAACGATCACCCCCTTTGCAGGACCCTTATCAGCGAAGAAGCGGGGGTCGTTTCCATGAAAGGTGACGCCGGAACCATCTTTCTTGACCCGGTGGACGGAACATTCAACGCTATTGCGGGCATCCCCTTTTATGCGCTTTCCCTTGCATACGCCGAACAGGGAAGAGTGGAAAAGGCGTTCGTCAAGAATCTCGCTATTGGAGAGACCTTTACGGCGGTCAGAGGGAAAGGGGCCTGCCTCAATGGTTCAGCAATCAGAGTCTCGGAGACCTCTCACCTGGACAGCAGCGCGATGAGCATTTACGGGAGGAAGTTTGATCCCCGGAGAATGACTCATCTTGGCCAGAAGATACGACGGTGGCGTCTTTTGGGAGCCTCCGCCCTTGAGTTATGCTACCTGGGATGCGGGCGGATCGACGGGTTTATCGACCTCCGCGGCACCCTCCGTGTGACCGATGCCGCAGGGGGGATGCTGGTCTGTACCGAGGCGGGAGGTGTCGTCACGGATCTCGAGGGACTGCCGCTTTTTTTCCCCGATGAAGTTACCATCGGAAAATGCATGGTGGCCACGAACGGGGCCCTGCACGGCAAAGTCATCGAGTACCTGAGGTAATCTGCCATGAGATTCCTTCTCGTTTCCAGGATAGATACCAGGGAGGCGCTCTCCTACACCCTGAAGCTCGGCGATCTCCTCTCAAACCATGGGCATGAGGTTGAATATGAACGGAATTCCGCGGTTGAGGCAGGTGCAAAGACCGGAACCCCATTTTCCGGGGCCGATGCGGATATCATTGCCACTGTCGGAGGAGACGGGACCATCCTACTGGCGGTGCAGAGCCTCCGCACACAGATCCCCATCATCGGAATCAACTGGGGCGAGGTCGGCTTCCTGGCGGATCTCGAACCGGAAGAGGCCAGCACTTTTTTGCTTTCATTAAAACCGGGTTTCCCGGTTGAAAAAAGGATGAGGATAGCCCTCACGATGGACGGTAAGGAGCTCGGGGAGGCGCTGAACGAGGCGCTTATCGTCACCAGCCGCCCCGCCAAAATGCTCCGTTTTCTCGTGATGGTCGACGGCAACCCGGCGGAAAGGTTTCGCGCAGACGGACTTCTCATCAGCACCCCCACGGGATCCACCGCATATGCCATGAGTGCGGGGGGACCTATCGTGGACCCACGCATCGAAGGGATACTGCTGGTGCCCCTTGCACCCTACCTGCTTTCATCCCGTCCACACCTGATCAGCAGCGACCGCTCTCTCGAGATCCGGTTGGAGAGCGCGAAACCCGCAAACCTGGTGATAGATGGTCAGTCTACCATTGTCGTGGGTGAGAATGCATCGATATCAATCACAAAATCTGATAAACCAGCATTATTTGTAACCACAGGAAAGAACTTTTTTGAAAAGGTGGACAGGAAGCTCCGTCGCCTTTGACCTTACGCGCATATGAGAATTATTATCATTCCTGCCGGGTATACCGTGCAATGGTGAACTTCGTCATGGACCAGACTATCAGGACCACCATCAACTATGCGGAAGCATCTGCCGCATTGAAGGCCGCCTTGGGATTGAAGACTTCGCCGGTTGCGGTCAAACTCGCCACCAGCAGGGCCGATATCCCCGAGGGAATGGAAAAATTCGAGGGGACCGTCCGCCATTGCCAGATGGTAAGCATCGCCCGAAAAGAGGGCCGGGTCTTCTATTCAACGGTGGAAAACCATGAATGCATGGGCGGGGCATGGGCACTCGGTCTCCGGGAACAGACCGAAACCCTTAAAACAGGTCATTTCTACTTCAAACTCGGAAAATTCGAGAGCACTGCGGCCTGTAAACGGACGATCGACAAAATTCCCCATGTTGAATCCGGCGCCACTTTCGCGACATTGTATGCTCCCCTGGAAAAAACAAATTTTTCACCCCATATTGTCCTGATCGTGGCTCCTCCGAGAATAATGCTCAAACTTGCCCAGGCAAGCCTTTTCAGATTTGGTGGGCGTATCCACTCTGAGTTCTCGGGGATCCAGTCCGTCTGCTCCGATACCACTGCCCAGACTTACCTCACCGGAAAGCCGAACTACAGCCTGGGGTGTGACGGGTCCAGGAAATTTTCGGGGATCGAGGATGACGAGATGGTGATGGGCTTCCCGATCGAGATGCTCTCCGAAATTGTTGAAGCGGTCCGGGTGGTCACTGCAGCCCCGGGTTCGAAAAAATAATTCTCTCATTTTTTCGCGTTTTATCGCCGTTTCGCGATGGCAACGGTGACGTTATCCCTGCTCTCACGCATGGCTTCATCTACGAGGGTCCGACACAGACGCGGAAAGGGAGTAGTTCTTACAATTCTCTCGATCTCTCTTTCACGAAGCCCGTCGTTCAGGTCGTCAGAACAAAGGATGAGTATATCTTTTTCAATCCGGACGGGGTAGAACTCCGGGATGTCCCCGGGGCGCCCCACGATACGTGTGACAATATCTTCAAAGGGTGGCGGTCGGCTTCTTCCGGAGTGAGCATCCCCCGGGCGACCATCTCCATGACCTTCGAGTGGTCCACGGTCAGGCGGACTATTCCCTCCGATCCTACGGCATATGCCCGGCTGTCCCCGAGGTTACCGATTATTCCTCTGCCCTCCTTATCGATCAGCGCCCCGACCAGGGTGGTCCCCATCCCCTGCCATTCCGGCACCCGGACCCCCCGTGAGAAGACCTCACGATCGGCCATTGAAAACCCCTCTGCCAGCGCATTACGAAGGTCCCCGGGATCCATGTTCTGCAAGCGGGCGAGATATCTCCCTATCGAAAGGCGGAGATTCTCGACCGCCACCGCACTCGCGATCTCTCCGGCCGGATGCCCGCCAAGGCCATCGGCAACCGCGAGAAGTGTGAGCCCGGAACCGGGAAAATTCCACACCCCGCAGGCATCCTCGTTCCGCGGGCGGACACCTTTTTCGGTCAGATAACATGTCTCCACTGCAGGTTCACCTCGAATGCGCCCGATCCTGTTTAGGACCGGTCAGGATATTGAAGCATGTGCAGTGATAAAAATAGTGCCCGGGCCGCGACTTCCCGGGATATCACCGGTGAGTGTCAACGCCCTATCGGGTCATTCCTTTTCCAGCACCAGGATTCTTCTGGTCAGACTTTTATGGATGCGTTGTCCGAATGAGGCCTTGATTCTGAATTCTTTCGATGCCAGGTCACGTATATCCCGGTGAGTGACCAGCACGACTCTCCTGCCCGGTTTTAACACTCTCCTCATCTCTGATAGTGAATCGCGGTACAGTGACTCCATGCTCGAGGCCGCGATACAGACCGACTGGCCGTATGGCAGGTCTGTTACTATCGCATCGAACATTCCGTCCCTGAAAGGCATGGAAGTGGAGTCCGCGATCAGGAGTTTCGCTCTCGGTTCATTCTTCCTGCTCCCCACAACCATCAGAGGGTCGATATCGCTTCCCACCGCGGATGCCCCCACCATCACGCCTTCAATGACCATACCCCCGGTGCCGCTGAACGGGTCGAGCATCAACTCCCCTGGCTGGATCCCCGACATATTCACCAGTGCTCTTGCTGTCAGGGGCATCATTACCCCTGGATGGAAGAACGGACGATCCCCGGGGCGCCTCCTTGAGAAAGACCCCCGATCGATGGCAAAGAGCACACGGCCGAAATAGCATCGGTCACCCGAGAAAACCGCCCTGAACTCTTCCTCCGGGTGGTCGAGAGATACCCCGCCCCGGATTAGGGAACCGATCACCCGTTCCAGCTCCTGGCGCGATATATTCATGGTGCTACCTTCGATCTTCTTCACCCTTGCCGAAAAAAGGAAGGGAGTCTCGATGTCCAGTTCCCCAAGCATCGCCTGGAATGCCTCAAGGGTCGGGGGGCAGTGGCCGAGATATTCCGTCACCACATGGGTCATAGCCAGTCTTCTCGCCCGATCCGGGTCGGGGCACTCCCCAATAACCACCTGGGGCATCCTCTCGAGGATGCTGGCACAGGACGACACCTCCGCCGCAGGTAGTTCGGGGTGTTCACCGGAGAGCTCGAAGATCAGCTTCATTCCATCTGAATGGGGGCCGTATATTCAAATATCTGTGTTTTGTGCAGCATCACACCGGCAGCGAAGCATTTATGCCGGTGACCGGGATAGAGGATGCTTTACTCCCCCCAACGTGGGGATATCCTGATAAAAGGAGGTACCAGATGAGTAAGATTGCAGTGTTGATCACCGATATGTTTGAGGATGTCGAATATGCGAAACCTGCTGAACAGTTCAAAAAAGCAGGTCACACCCTGGTTCTCGTTGGACTCAAGCAGGGTGTAACCGTCCGGGGCAAGCACAACAAAGAGAAGGCCGTCATCGATCGCGCAATGGACGACGTGAAAGTCTCCGATTTCGATGCCCTGTTTATCCCGGGAGGGTACTCTCCCGACGGTCTTCGCGCCCACCCCGGACCGGTGAGGTTCGTGAAGGAATTTGTCGAATCCGGGAAACCAGTGATGGGGATCTGTCACGCCGCCCAACTCCTGATCACCGCGCAGGTCTTGAAGGGAAGGAAGGTCACTGGCTGGGTATCGATCATCCAGGACATCAAAAATGCCGGGGCGGAATTTGTGGACCAGCCGGTCGTGGAAGACGGCAACCTGCTATTCTCCCGTAACCCTGGGGATATCCCGCAATTTGTTGAGGCCTCCCTCCGGAAACTTAAGGAATCGGGTTGAGGTGAGTTGGCGGGGGGTCATCCTCTCTTAAACAAGGAATTTCTCGACACTCTCCGACCGATCGTCCTGCCGCTGCGGCAAACCCCAACATGATAGGGGCCGGTCGGGAGAAGCTTATCCCACAATTCCTGACTATTCATTCCGATATCGTAGAGAAGCAAAATTCGGATCAGGCCTTGTTGACATCCCAATTTTCATGGACGTTCTTGGGGGCTTCGCCCCCCGTCACTGTGGCAGCCCCGGCGGCGATACCTCTGAAAATGGTTTTAACAGGGGCATGGATCTATGGAGTGAGATTCTGATTTTCAGCAGGACTCTGTAGTCCCATTAATCCCATTAATTCAAGACAGGAATGGCTCCCGGACCTAAGGCGGTTCAGGCATATCCTCTGGGCGCCATAGCGCGGGGCGCAGCCCCGGGAGCGTCTTATACCATAGATCCGTTGTCTTCATCAGACTTCGGCGAACTTCTCGCCTAAAATGTTCATTAAAAATTTATGGTTGAGGGGGATTAAGGATGTCAACAAAGCCTCGAATCCTGTGAAGTCATTTGATCCGCCGCCGGGGCGCCCTTCGGGGGCGGCGGCGTCCATCCCTTCCGAAAAAATTCCGCTGCTTTTCGTTTCTGAGTTAGAGTGATAACATGGGTAGATCGAAAAAGAAAAGAGAAAAAAAATTTAAGATTAAATCCCCTGAAATTATTTTTTCCCTTTTAATCCGCTGAAGAATCCCTTTTTATGTTCGAGGGGGCGGTTCCCTTCCATCTCGAGGATACGCTCGTAAAGTTCCTTCTGGTCTCCCGGAATATTCTTCGGCGTGACGACCTTTACCCGTATCAGCAGGTCTCCGGGTTTTCCGCGTTTGCGGACTCCTTCGCCGGGGATCTTAAGGGCGGTATTGTTCTGGATCCCGGATGGGATATTCAATTCTACCTGGCGCTTGTCGATGGTCTCGACCTCGGTCACCGATCCCAGTACCGCCTGAGCGGGGGATATCGCCACGATGGTCTCCAGGTTATCCCCGTGCCGGGTGAACCGGTCGTGAGCCCTTACATAGACCTCGATGAAGAGGTCACCGTTCGGCGCCCCATAGTCTCCGGCTTCGCCATAACCTTCCATCCGGAGCCTCATCCCGCTCTCGATCCCGGCCGGAATATGGACCGAAACCCTGCGTTTCACCTGAGTATGGCCGGTCCCTCTGCAATCGGGACACTTCTTCTCCGGGATCCTGCCTCTCCCGTTACACTCGGTGCAGGTGCTCATGCGCACGAACTGGCCGAATATGGTCTGGCTCATCTGCCGCATCTGCCCCGTCCCACTACACCGGGTACAGGTTATCAGTTTCTTTGTCTCACTCCCTGTCCCGTTGCAGGCAGGACAGGCCTCGGAATGGGTGACCTCGATCTCCCTGTCCGTCCCGAAAACCGCGTCGTCCAGGTTGATCTGGATCTTCATGAGAAGATCATGACCCGGCTGCGGGCCGCTTTGCTGCCGCCCTCCGAACCCGCCGCCGAAGAAATCGAAAATATCTCCGAATCCACTGAAATCGGAAGAGAATCCTCCTCCCCCGAACCCGCCGCCCCCGGTATAGGAACCCTTCGAGGCGTTGGTAAACGTGTCGTGACCCATATGATCGTACTGGGCTCTCTTTTGGGAATCAGAGAGCACCTGGTACGCCTCATTTATCTGTTTGAACCGTTCCTCAGCATCAGGTTCCTTGCACACATCGGGGTGATACTTCCTCGCCAGGTTGCGGTACGCCTTTTTTATCTCTTTCTCGTCAGCGTTCCGCTGAACTCCGAGGGTCTCGTAGTAATCTCCCGATGGCATGGGGTTCACTCATCTTTTACCTTGAAGTCGGCATCGACCACGTTGTCGGGTTCCTGGGCATTGCCCTCCTGGCCGCCCGTCCCGCCGGCCTGGGCCTGCTGGGCCTGCTGCTCGGCCTGGACTTTCTGGTAGATCTTGGTGGTGACCGCGTAGATCGACTCTGTCAGGACGTCCATCTGTTTTTTTATCTCGTCGCTGTTATCGGACTCGAGGGCTTTGCGAACCTCAACGACACCACTCTCGATCTTCTCCCGGTCTGCGGGTTCGATCTTGTCCCCGCTCTCCTTGAGCATCTTTTCCGCAGAGAATATGGCGGTATCCGCCATGTTTCGCAGCTCGATCTCCTCTTTCTTTTTCGCGTCTTCCTGCTCGAACTGTTTCGAGTTCTCCACCATTCTTTTGATCTCCTCTTCGGAGAGTTTCCGGTCACCCTTGATGGTGATCGCCTGCTGGTTCCCGGTGCCCAGGTCCTTGGCTGATACGTGCAGGATACCGTTGGCATCAGTATCGAACGTCACCTCGATCTGGGGGATTCCCCGGGGAGCCGGCGGTATTCCCGTAAGCTGGAACTTACCCAGGGTGAAATTGTCCTTGGCAAGGGCCCGCTCCCCCTGAACAACATGGATCTCCACGCTGGTCTGCCCGTCGGCAGCGGTGCTGAAGATCTGGCTTTTTCTTGTGGGTATGGTAGTATTTCTCTCGATGAGCTTGGTCGCGATACCGCCCAGGGTCTCGATCCCCAGGGTAAGGGGTGTTACATCGAGGAGCACGATGTCCTTGGTCTCGCCGGTGAGGACCGCACCCTGGATTGCCGCGCCGAGCGCAACGCACTCATCAGGGTTGATCCCCTTGTCCGGGTCCTTTCCCATGATTTTCCTGACGGTTTCCTGTACCAGGGGGACTCTGGTCGAGCCTCCGACCAGGAGTACATGGTCGATCTTGTCGGGGGTGAGCTTGGCATCGGAAAGAGCCTGCTTCACGGGTCCTACCGTGGATTCTACCAGGTCACCGATCAACTGTTCCAGTTTCGCCCTAGTGAGATCGATGTCAAGGAACTTGGGTCCCGAGGGGCCGGTGGTGATATACGGCAGGTTGATGTTGGTCTTGCTCTTCTGCGAGAGCTCGATCTTGGCGTTCTCGGACGCGTCTCTCAACCGCTGCATCGCGATAGGGTCGCTTCTGAGATCGATTCCTTCGGATTTTTTGAACTCCGCGACCAGGTGGTCCATCACCCGCTTGTCAAAGTCGTCGCCACCCAGGAAATTATTCCCTGATGTGGACTTGACCTCAAAAACGCCGTCCCCCATGGTCAGAATAGAGACATCGAAGGTCCCTCCTCCCAGGTCGTAGACTAGGACCGTGACGTCATGCTCCTTGTCGATCCCGTACGCAAGGGCACTGGCGGTAGGTTCATTGATGATCCGCAGTACCTCGAGTCCGGCGATCTCTCCGGCATCCTTGGTCGCCTGCCGCTGGGCATCATTAAAGTAGGCAGGAGTGGTTATCACCGCCTTTTTTATCTTCTCCCCGAGATACGCCTCCGCGTCGACCTTCATCTTCTGGAGGATCATTGCCGAGATTTCCTGGGGGGTGTACTGTTTATCGTCGATCTTTACCTTCTCGCCCGAACCCATCTTTCTCTTGATGGACTGTATTGTCCGCTGGGGATTGGTAATGGCCTGCCTCCTGGCCAGGCTTCCCACGAGCCGCTCACCATCTTTGGTGAAGGCAACCACCGAGGGGGTGGTCCGCTGTCCTTCTGCATTGGGTATCACCGTGGGTTTTCCTGCCTCCATCATCGCCATGCAGGAGAAGGTGGTCCCCAGATCAATTCCAAGCACTTTCTCTGTCGCCATTTTACTCACACTCTTTTCCTTTCGAGACTGCAACCTTCGCACATCTGATGACCTTATCATGCATCATGTAACCCTGGCAGACCTGATCGATCACAACACCCTCCTCTTGCTCAGAGGATATATAGGCGATCGCCTCATGTTCCGCAGGATCGAACCTCTTGCCTTTTGATTCGATCCTGATTATGCCATGACGTTCAAGCACCGCATCGAAGAGCTTGCTGATCTGTTCCAGCCCTTCCCTGGCGGCACCGTCCTCGGCAGACAGGGCACGTTCGAAATTATCCGCCACTTCAAGGAGTTCGACCGCAAACTGCTCGATGGCGAATCTTACTCGTTGATCGAGATCCCGGGCCAGCCGCTTCTGGTAATTCTCAAAGTCTGCTGCAAGCCGGAGAAACCGATCGTTAAGGTCATCGTATCTCTTCTGCATCTCATCCGGTGCGGGAGAGTTATCCTGTGTTTCATCCCTGGAAACTGCCTCTTTTTTCGTTTCAGGGTCCACTGGAGCCCCCCCTTCTGATTGCGTCATACGATGATCAGTATCTATTGCATTGTGGTTCTATAAATAGATTATGATATTTCAAGACAGGCAACGCATACTATACGGTTCCTGATTCTCAAAATGGGGACCGGAAATAACTATTTGTGCCGGGATGAATTCTTTTTCATCGCCGAGAGCCCGGGTTCGCGCATCTTGGGAGGCAGGACATCCCATCGCCAGAGGCCGCATGAGAAATATTTCTCGGGGTAACGTTTCCCCTTATAGTATTCTCTCAGGAACTCCATCCAGATCGAATAAAGCTCAGGATGAAGAGCCTTCACGTGTTCGGATTCGCTCTCCAGCATCGCGGGACACATCCAGCATCCCACCCGCTCGAACCCAAGTTCGTACAGGGGGTTGATGGGCAATTCCCGCCACCATATGTAAAGGAAGACCTCCAGGGCCCGCCAGTTTCTTATCGGCGAGATGTTCATCTGGGCCGGGTTGAACGGATTCACTGCCAGGGGAGGCAGACCCGCACGTGCAAAGGACTCATACCACCGGTTTCCCTGCACGGTGACGCAGGGGCCGGCCTTTTCCCGCCATTCTTTCACCGGTTCGAGCTTGAGGCACTCGCAACACCACCGGTTATCTTTTTTCGGCGGACCGGCCTTTCGCACCTTTTTCCAGAAATCTCCACCGAAAAGCCGGACCTGAAGATCGTGCTTCTCCACGAATTCAAGCGTTTCGGGAAATTCCAGACCTGTATTGACAAAATATGCGGTCGTGATCCCCGCCCTTCGTGCGAGTTCCAGGGCCACCGTGCTATCCTTACCCCCGGAGAACGAGATATTTGCATCGGGCCTGTCATGCATATGCTGCCTGATGAATCTCACCGCGTTCCGCTCGAGATTATGCAGGTGATAGCGGTTTCTCTCAACCGCAAGGCTCCACTCAGGATCGGCCCCTTCCCGGGTCTGGATTACTCCTATCTGTTTGATACGAACGAAGCCCGCGGTCAATTGCCCAATACCATGGAGTTTTCCGGACCTGACAATCACATTCCCGTCCGGCAGCGAGGTTTTAACCCCCACTTTTTTGCCCCCGATTCGCTTCCCGGAATGAGAACCGGGTTCACCGATATCCACGATACCCTTCGTTACCGATGACAGGAGAAAGGGGAGGCTTTCAAATGCCAGGTCAAAGGAGTAACTCTTCTGGAAAGGATCGAAGGAGAACCAGCCCAGCCGTGTGCCGTTTGCGATCACAAGGTCTTTCCTGTCGGTCCCACCGGTTTTGTTCAACAGGACGATGTGAGGTATGCGGGGGATCCCGAACCTTTTTTTGATAAGTTCGCGGATTATCTCCATATCCGCGGCAAGTGCAGGCCGGACGTCGTAAGGCTGCAGGAGTTCGAGGGGTGCCCCTTCCGCTCCGCACCCGCAGGTTCTCCCGATAAGGGGGACGTTGCATTCCCTGCACCAGTATAACAGCTTCTTGACCGGCGGCTCTCTCATTTCTGATATATCTTGCACAGGCGAGCGGATAAGAATTCACTATGAGGACAATTGATCTCCTCCCCCTGCGATTATAGGGTATCGTCCCGATCCGGTCACCATGCAGTTACTCGAGCATTTATCTGGCTATTTGCCGGGACCTACTCCCATCGGTGACAGCCGGGACAGAGTCAGGCTCATTATCTCCCGCTGCCCATTACACCACATGAAGTGGGCACTGCTTTCTGTCTGGGACAAGACGGGAATTGTTGAACTGGCCGGGTCGCTTGCATCCCATGGGCTGGGAATCCTCAGTTCCGGAGGCACCGGAAAAGCTCTCCAGGCCGCCGGAATTCCATTCACCGAGGTATCCTCCTATACAGGGTCCCCGGAGATGATGGACGGAAGGGTCAAGACACTGCATCCCCGGATTCATGGCGGACTGCTCGGCCGCCGGGGTATTGACGACAAGGTCATGGAGCAGCACGGCATACGCCCCATCGACCTGCTGGTGGTGAACCTTTATCCCTTCGAGGAGATGGCAAAGACCGGAAAAGGGTTGGAGGAACTTGTGGAGTATATCGATATCGGGGGGCCCGCCATGATCCGTGCCGCGGCCAAAAACTTCCGGGACGTGACCGTGATGGTGGATCCGGAGGATTACGGCATGCTCACTGAGGCTCTTGATTCGGGAGGTTTTTCTCCGGAGCAGCGGCTCGGACTGGCCAGGAAGGCCTTTGCCCGGACCGCTGCCTACGATGCCGCCATAAGCAACTACCTCTACGGGCTGGAGGATAGTTTCCCTTCGGTCTACACCGTGCAGTTCACCCATGGGAGAAGGCTCCGCTATGGGGAAAACCCCCACCAGCAGGCCGCGGTCTACGGGAGCGGAGGGGTGGCCCTCCAGACTCCGCTGCAGGGGAAGGAGATGTCGTATAATAATTATCTCGACCTCCATGCCGCCTGCGGGCTTTTACGGGAGTTTGAGCAACCATCCGCGGTTGTCGTGAAGCATAACAATCCCTGCGGGGTCTCGACCGGGGAGAGTATTTACGATGCATATGTGGATGCCAGGGAAGTTGACCCGGTGTCGGCCTATGGATCGGTGGTGGCCCTGAACCGTGAGGTCGATGAAAGACTTGCGGAAGAGATCTGCGGGACGTTCGTAGAGGTGATCTGCGCATCCTCGTTCACCCCCGACGCCCTTCGCATCATGTCCCGGAAGGAGAACATGCGGGTGATGGTGCTCCCGCCACAAGTCGGAGGAGATGAGATCCGCACCATCGATGGCGGGGCACTGGTCCAGCGGACTCCCGCCTACCAGGAGCATTGGAGAGTAATCACCGACCGGGATGCCACCGAAGAGGAGATAAAA
>Ga0075318_1000040_pt1 | contig 11880 bp, 9 predicted proteins | sample MayberryNE_TuleB_2_FD_120050 | JGI IMG/M metagenome (GOLD analysis project Ga0075318, IMG submission 120050) | Natural and restored wetland microbial communities from the San Francisco Bay, California, USA, that impact long-term carbon... | ecosystem: Environmental > Terrestrial > Soil > Wetlands...
ACCGCAACGACTGGTGGAGAAAGTCGATCAACGGGCCCGGGCCCCTCCTCTCACTCTGATTCTAATAATGGAAATAATAAAGAAAACTGATGGCCATCCGACAGACATTTCCTAAGGTCGATTATTTTTAAAAGTGAAACATTCGAAAAGAAAACGGGGTTTATCTGGTCATTAGGAGTGTCGGGACCATGACCCAACTGACCTGGAAAATCGCTTTTAGCTAGAGCCTTATTTGAAATCTGACTGAAACACAAGAGGAATATCAGCTGAAACTTTAAATCTGATCGATTGGCCAACGGGCTTTCACACTCATTGATAAGCCTTCTTGCTCACCTGCAATCATTCGTTGACATCCTGTATAAGCAACCATCGCAGCATTGTCCGTGCAAAATTCAATTCTAGGAAAAAAAACTGATGCCGCTGCTAACTCACTCTCCAGCTGAAGTCTAAGCCGCCGATTTGCACTCACTCCTCCAACAACGACTAATTGATTTAAACCCATCAATTTTAAAGCACGCTTAGATTTAAGCAAAAGAGTGTCGACAACCGCCTCTTCAAAAGCATAAGCAATATCAGCAGCAGTCTGCTCATCTAAAAACAAAACATCGTCGCCAGCAGAAGCAGAAGTAATACTCTCAAGATCAGAGACTGAATGATTCATTTTTAACTGGTTTTTAACACAATTGGATAGGCTTGTTTTTAAACCGCTAAAGCTAAAATCAAGACCAGGACGATTCACCATCGGTCGGGGGAAAGAAAAACGGCCAGAATGCCCTCGCTCTGCTAATTTTGCCAATGCCGGCCCGCCAGGATAAGGTAATCCTAAGAGCGAAGCTGTTTTATCAAATGCCTCTCCAACTGCATCATCTAAAGTTTCACCCAGTAATCGATAAATGCCGAAATCTTCTACATGAACCAGTAGAGTGTGGCCTCCTGAAACAATAAGAGCAACAAAAGGATATTTTGGCTGCTCTTCCTCTAACATAATTGCCATCAAATGAGCTTCTAAGTGATGCACACCTAAAATGGGAACCCCCAAGGCGTAAGCAAGCCCATAAGCGAGGCTTGCTCCTACCATCAAGGCACCGATTAACCCCGGTCCTTTTGTATAAACAATTCCTTGAATCTCCGCAATTGAAACAGCAGCTGCATCTAAGGTGTTTTGAATAACCGGCAGGGTTTTTCTTAGGTGATCACGAGAAGCAAGTTCAGGGACTACCCCTCCATAAGGTTGATGCAACGCAACTTGAGAATAAACCTGGTGAGATAATAATCCGTTATCACTCTCATAAATTGCAACTGCTGTCTCATCACAGCTTGTCTCGATTGCCATTACCAACACAGCTTTTCACTCACCTAATACCGACATTTCTAGAATGTCTCTTTTTAACCATAGCTTCATTGAAATTCGACTCAAAATGCTCATTTATCACCAAGGAACGTGCACGAAATCACTTACCCATTTGCTCCTCATCTTGGGAGGATCTGCCAACGTTCCTCAATCGAAGAACACTCGAAATAGAAGGACTATTCCTCGTATCTTTCCCAATCGGGACGTTATCATCTCAACCCAATCTGAAGGTCAAATGTCCAAGTTATTTTGTGCACGTTCCCAAACAAACTCCGCTTTCTCGTCAAATTATCTCATCCTGCTTAAAAATTCTCGAACTTAGCTAATGCATTGCAACACAAGAAATACATTGACAGTTAAAATGGTAATTAATTCTTGAGCAAACCTAATGCCTTAACAGCATCACGTTCTTCCTTAAGCTCCTCCAAAGTTAGCTTAAGCTTATTTTTTCCAAATTCATTTTGCTCAATACCCAATACCACCTCACTTTTCCCTTGCCGCGTTTGCGAAGGAAAAGAAAAAATAAGCCCTTCATCAATCTCATACTCTCCAAAAGAACAACGACAGACTGAATAGTAATCATCCTTTTTTGTCTCAAATAAAATTGAACTGACACTATCGATGATGGCATTCGCTGCTGAAGCTGCTGAAGACAAGCCTCGAGCTTCAATAATTGCAGCTCCTCTTTGCTGCACTGTTGAGATAAAAGAAGTTGTGAGCCACTGATCATCCTGAATCACAAGAGGTGCTAATTCACCTTTTATTCTAGCATTATAAAAATCAGGATATTGTGTTGAAGAATGGTTCCCCCAAACCGCCATTTGTGTCACATCAGAAACAGCCACTTTCGCTTTGATTGCTAATTGAGCCTTAGAACGATTTTCATCAAGTCTTGTCATCGCATAGAAACGATCTCTTGGTACATCTGGAGCGCTATTCATAGCTATTAAACAATTCGTATTACAAGGGTTCCCTACAACTAAGACACGCACATCTTTAGCCGCATAATCATTAATCGCTTTACCTTGCCCAGTAAAAATACCTCCATTAATTTTTAATAAATCTGAACGCTCCATCCCTTTCTTACGAGGCACTGCACCAACTAAAATAACCCAATTGGCCTCTTTCATAACGACAGAAAGTTCGTCTGATACCACAATATTTCGCAACAATGGGAAAGCACAATCTTCTAGCTCCATGACGACCCCACGCAATGCTGGCAAGGAAGGGGTAATATCAAATAAATGAAGATCAACAGGAACATCCGGTCCGAATAGCTGGCCAGAGGCAATACGAAATAACAAAGCATAGCCAATGTTACCTGAGGCTCCTGTTACGGCCACTTTTATAGGTTGTGTCACAATACTTTTCCTCTTTATTATAAAACCGACATTTCTAGGATGTCGCTTTTTAACTAGAATTCGGTTGAGACTCGACTCAACATACTCATTTATCACCAAAAAAACTCTTCTTACTCTTCTAATTTCACCTCATTCTCTCAAAAATTGCCGATCTTAGGAGTGTCAGATTTAAATTGTCAATACCAGTCTCTGCCATCAAAGACAGTCAAACAGATCATTGTTATTTCGTGCACGTTCCATGACGAATTGAGTGTAAGATGATTTTGCTAAGTTAACTGATTTTCTGTAAATACTTGTATTAACCAACTCAAATGTTCACGATTACCCATTGCTAAAAAAGGCGGGCAAAATAACGAATCTTTGCGATTATATTGCAAGCTTTGGCCCGCAAAATCAACTACCCTCCCCCCTGCCGCCTCAAGAATAACCTGTCCGGCAGCGGTGTCCCATTCACTAATTGGCCCAAAACGAGCATAAACATCAGCCTCTCCCTGTGCAATTGCAGCAAACTTTAATGAACTATTTAAACGTATCAACTGCGCACTTGAAATGGTATCAAAAACAGGCTGTATCCGCTCAAGAGAATGATAATGCCCCATAATAAACCGTAACTCCTGCAATGGTCTGGTTGCAACCCGTAACCGTTGTGCAGGTGCATTTCCTGTCTGCACATAAGCACCTTGAGAAAGAACCGCATAGTAGACCTTGTCCCAAGCCGGTGCATAAATGACACCTAATACAGGCCTATTTAACTCAATCAAAGCGATATTAACGGTAAACTCCGTAGAGCCTTCAATAAAACCTCGTGTACCGTCCAAAGGATCTGAAAGCCAGTAGGTTGACCACTTCTTCCTGACCATGTAAGAAGGAATTTCACCTTCTTCTGACAAGAGAGGAAAGTCGCTACACTGCGATAATAAATGGGTAATTTCACTATGCGCCACTAAATCTGCTTCAGTCACTGGAGTATGGTCATGCTTTTCGAATACAGTTAACTTTTGTGACTGATAAAACGACATGATCGCTTGACCCGCTGCTTTAGCGATGGAAATGACAGTAGACAATAAGGACTCATCAAGAATGCTTTGCACGCCACTCTCTCTCAACCCATAGTAAAGCAAGCAGGCTGCGTGCTTCAATAAAATGAGGATCTTTTATTAGCAAGTCAACCTGATTGAGTGGCCATGGAACACACTCAAGCGGTTCAGGTTCATCCCCTTCCTTGCGAGACGGGTATAAGTCACGTGCAATTACCAAAGATACTGAAGTCGTTTGATAAGCGGGAGAAACAGAAAAACGCATCGCCGTCACCAAGTCATGCGCCGCATATCCTATTTCTTCCTGTAGTTCTCGTTGTGCTGTTACTAACACTTCTTCATTTGGGCTGATTGCACCTTTCGGAAAACCCAAAAAATATTGTTCAATACCAACACCATACTCACGAACTAGCAACACAGTCTCATCATCGAGCATAGGAACAACCATGACAGAGCCACTGACCCAACCTCTAATACGCTCAAAATCCCGCTCTTCACCATTCGAAAAACGCAAATGAACGCTTTCAATTTGAAACAATCGGCTCTGCGCAACTAATTCTGTTGCCAATATTTCAGGAGGGGATCCTTTTTTAGGCATACTGTCCTCTTATTCTCATTTGTCCTATTATTAGGACCGCAAGAAAACTATTTTGTCTTTATTGGGCAAAATATTCAACCTAAATTCTATAGTTGAAGCTAACCCCGGAATTTAGGTTCATTTATAAGTTCATTGAAATGAAGAACTAGAAAACATTCTTGTTCAACCGACGTTCCTAGGAACGGTTATTCTTTTTAATGGCACTTGAGTTGAATTAAGAAAGTATTGCGGATAAAAAATAACACAATCATAAAACAAACGGAGAATTAAATTGGCCTTCATGGAATTATCAACGAACCCAATCAATCGACCGCCTCGCTGGATACTTTATCAATGGGCATTTCACTTTTTTTTGCTAACTACCCTTATTCTGGTAAGTATTGAACTCTCGTTCTTAAAATACCAGCCTAATTTCAATCAGATTTATGGCGCAACTCTTTCTCAAATCATTCTCACACTCTATTACCTTGCTGCTTCCTATATCACTCAAGCGAGTCTTCTCGCATTTAGCGTTGCGCTGATCGTTATTTTCATTGGCTACCTATACCCTAAGCCTTGGCTTTATACTAGCTTAGCAATTTTACTGAGTTCAATTTTAATTTCTGCTCAAATGATCGATACCTTTACCTTTAGCTTATACCACACTCATGAAATTTTAATTGGCCTTGAAGTACTAAAGACTGGAGCAATGAAACAGGTCATTCCTTTATCTTCCCAAGAAACTTTTCTATTAATCACTATCTTCACGGTCACTCTAGGCTGCCAATCTATTTTAGCATGGTTTATTTTCCAGCAAATTTATAAGAAAAGACTGAAACGCATCAACCCTTTCATTGCTCTTGTTCTCATTGGCTGTTTTTTATTCTCTTACTTCCTAAACGCTAGTGTGATCAGTCTTCCTCAAAACTATCAAATGACAGGAACTCTTTCTTTACTGATATTAAAAGCAGCGCAACTTGTTCCTTATTATAATGAAGTCTATTTCTTCCTTATGCCAACTAGCCAACCACCTCACCAACACACTTTACGAATTGATAACCAATTACTGCATTATCAAACAAGCCAACCAACTGACAAAATGAATTATCCATTACACAAGTTATGTTGTCATACGCCGAGAAAACCGCTGAATATTGTATGGATTGTTCTTGACACATGGCGCTTTGACAGCATGAACGCAATCGTAACACCAAATATCCATCACTTTGCAAAGAAAACACTGCAATTTCAAAATCATTGGAGTGGCGGCAATTGTACTCAATCTGGCTTATTCACTTTATTTTATGGTATTCCTGCGAACTATTGGCAAGCGACGATCATTCATAAAAAAGAACCTGTCTTGCTAAAAGAGCTAAAAAAACAACACTATGAATTAGAAATCGATGCCAGTGCCACCCTCGCATTCCCGGCATTTAATAAAAATGTTTTCCTAAACATTTCTAATTTAAAAATGCAAACAATCGGTAACACCACTATGGCTCGTGATCAACAGACGACAAAACGATTTATTCATTTTTTAAAATCTAGGTCAAAAGCACGACCTTTCTTTGGCTTTATTTTTTATGACAGCGCTCACAATTACTGTGATGGTGGACCAAAATCTCTACAAACTCCTTTTCAACCAGCCGTTAAAGAGTGTGCTCGTTTTGTGCTAACTCCACACAGCAATCGCATTCCTTATCTCAATCGCTATCACAATGCGCTCTATTTTCTAGACCAAGAGGTAGAGAAAATTTTAAGCACCATGAAACAGCTTAATCTATTTAAAAACACCCTTATTATTATCACTGCCGATCATGGTGAGCAGTTCAATGACGAAAAAATGGGGCTTTGGAGTCATAACAGTGCGTACTCATCTTGGCAACTTCATGTGCCAATGCTGATCTATTGGCCGGGAAAAAAACCACAAACTATAAAACGACTCACAACACATCTCGACTTGGCCCCTACCCTACTCTCCAACGTACTCGCTTGCACTAATTTAATATCAGACTATAGCAATGGCTATTCTTTATTAGAGACTATCAATCTTCCTTTCATGGTCGTTGGCAATTACACCAACTATGCCGTAATAACTCAGGATCGAATAACCTATTTTTATCCGAATGGAAATTATTCAATCCAAAACCGACGGGGACAACAAATTCCTTTTGCCAAACTGAATGCCTCCTCTATTCAACAAGCAAATGAAGTTCTTTTGCGATATTTAAAACACAACTGAGTACTTTGAGTCGAATTTTGCTGAAATTCTGGTTAAAAAGAAACATTTTAAGAATGTCGGTGCCAAGGAATGTGCACGAAATCACTTGGGCATTTGATCTTCAGGTTTGGTTGAGATAACAACGTTCCGATTGAGAAAAAGACGAGGAATAGTCCTTCTATTTCAAGTATTTTTCGATTGGGGAACGTTGGCAGATCGGCCCAAGATGAGGGAGCAAATGGGTAAGTGATTTCGTGCACGTTCCTAACGCTTAACGACAACCAAAGTCCCTAATTCAGCAAAGTATTCATTCAACCATTTTGCGTCGCTATAAAAAATTCGAATACAGCCTCGACTACGATTAACAAAACCTAGTAAGGAAGAACCATGAATCGCATATCCTTTATAATAGTGCATACAATAAGGCATGGGAGCTCCTCCTTTGGACTCCAGAGGATACTCAGAAGATTTACACTGCTCCCCTTGAATACGATAGATTTTAAAACGCCCTACAGCTGATTGGCAGTCTTGACCAATATCATCACAATACGACCGTCCCCCACTTGCTGGCCCCCAATAAATGAGATCACCATCGCGATCATAAGCACCGAAAGCAAAAACACGTAAATCAACTAAGATCAGCTTATTTCCCAAGGTAGGGAGGTGTTCTGGTAAAGGAGACAAAGAGATATAATCTACCGACTTCCAATGCATAGGCACCACAATCCAACGACGATATCTCAATGCGACATTCGTCCGATTTAGACGCATTACTAACTCACGCTGATGTTCATTGGGAAAGAGAGCTGCCCATGTTTGATTTTCTTTAACAGCAAAACAAGAAAATCCAGGTAACTGACACAGCTGTGCGCCATATCCCACAAAATCTTCCACAGGCTGCAATTTTAACGGGGTGTGGGTGTCATTATATTGTTTCACTGAAACGGGTAAGCTAGCAGATTCAGTCGTTAAATGAGAGTCTCTTCTTTCAATCTGGCTAAAATCGTTGCTTAATTGGCCACTAGCAAAGACCGTTACAGTAACTGTACTGAGAGTGCCTAATAAGAAAAATAAACCAACACAGAGACTAATTCTTTTTTTCAATGTCTTATTTTCTCTTTCTACTCAATAGACTGGCGGAGAGTGGCATCAAGGGAGTGAAATTTAGGTTTATACTGCCTTCTTAGGGTGATAAAATTTCCCTCATGTTGCTTCACTACCCTATCCCAATCAGTCTTTACGTCCATATACCATGGTGTATTCGAAAATGCCCCTATTGTGACTTCAACTCACACGCTTTAAAGGCAAACAATGCACCAGAAACCGATTATATTAACGCCTTAATCGCAGACTTCAAGCACCAACGGCCTTTAATGCAGAAAAGATTATTTAAGACAATTTTTATCGGGGGTGGGACACCTAGTTTATTTAGCGCGAGCAGCTATAAAAAACTGCTTGACGTCTTAGCTGAAGAGGAAGTGATTGATGAGAAAGCAGAAATCACGCTAGAAGTCAACCCTGGCAGTTTGGAGCATGACCATTTCGAGCATTATCGTGAAATAGGCATCAATCGCCTTTCAATCGGGATACAAAGCTTTCAAGATGAGAAATTAAAAATCTTGCACCGCATTCATTCTGCCGATGAAGCCTATCAAGCTGTTCTTGCTGCTAAAAAAGCAGGATTTCATAATTTCAATATTGACTTAATGTTTGGACTACCCCATCAGAGCATTGACGATGGAATTTATGACCTAACAACAGCACTGAGCTTAGAACCAACTCATCTCTCTTGGTATCAATTGACAATAGAACCCCATACTGACTTCTTTCATCATCCCCCTCCTTTGCCTGATGAGGAACCTCTCTTGGCCCTGCAAAATAAAGGTAAAAGCTTGCTAAAAAAACAAGGCTTTTATCATTATGAAATTTCAGCTTTTGCAAAATCTTCTCGCCAATCTCAACATAACCTCAACTACTGGGAATTTGGGGATTATATGGGTATTGGTGCTGGAGCACATGGGAAAATCACGCAGTTTAGCCAGCAACAAATCCTACGTCGTTGGAACAAAAAACATCCTAAAGATTATTTGCAAACGAAACAATCCGCTTTAGCAGAGCAATCAGTGATTGCCATAGAAGATTTACCACTTGAATTTATGATGAATGCATTGCGGTTATACAAAAAAACAACTTTTAGATATTTTGAATCGCGAACAGGACTTCAGAAAAACATTCTCAATCCTTGGTTAGAGGAAGCGAAAAAGCAAGGTCTATTGCGAGTTAAAACTCACTCTCTACGACCCACTGCCCGCGGATATCGCTATCTCAATGAATTACTTGCCTTATTTTAAGGAGATTTCTGCTTAACCCGATAGAGTGAGGGATGGCGAAATGAAAGATTGCGAGTCAGATTACAATAAAATTCTGGCTAAAAAATGATACCATAGGAATGTCCGGTTGAATTTAGGTTGAAATAATTTACTCTCTCATTTCAAAACTTCCAAACTTTCAAGGATTCCTGTAATGACACAAAAGATCCCTGTTCTTATCGTAGGGGCTGGACCAAGCGGGCTTATGATGGCCGCCACTTTATATCAACACAATATAGAATGTCAGATTATTGATAAGCACTCAGCACCTATAACGACTTCCAATGCCGCAGTCATTCACTCTCGCACTTTGGAAATGCTCGATGATTTAAATCTTGTTGACCCATTTACAAAAATGGGGCAAATGATTCACGCTATTACTCTTAACCAAAGAAATAAAAAGTTCGCAACAATCAAAACCAATCAAATTGAATCACACTATAATTATATTCTATCTATTCCGCAGAATATTACTGAAAAAATTTTAAATGAGCATCTTATGGAAATAGGAACTCCAGTTGAAAGAAACTTAACTTTAACAGCACTTCATCAGCATGACGATAGAATCATTGCTGATCTCACCCATCAAGACGGGCAAGTGCAAGAAATTCATTGTGATTACCTGATCGCTTGCGACGGCATAAAAAGCACCGTCCGCAACCTATTGAATCTGCAATTTACTGGGTATCGTCTGCCACAACAATTTATTGTTTCTGATACGTCTATCCATGAGGCTTATCCCGACAATCTATTCTCTATTTACTTAGATGATGACGGTCCCCTGGCAGTATTTCCCTTTAAAAAAAGACACGCCCGCATTATTGCGAGCATTAATGACCCTGAACGCAATCCACAGCAACCGGTCAGCTCATTAGAAATACAGCATCTCGTTGCAAAGCGTTCCGCCAACCAGCTTCAAATTGGGGAAATCTATTGGGTTTCTTCTTTCTGGATTCAAAGTAAAAAACTTAAAAATTTTCGTGAGGGGAGAATCTTCTTCGCTGGCGATTGCGCCCACGTGCATTCTCCTGTTGGGGCTCAAGGAATGAATACTGGCATGCAAGATGCTTATAATTTAGCCTGGAAATTAGCATTAAAAATAAAAGGGTTTGCCAGCAAAAAACTTCTAAACTCTTATAATGAAGAACGTGAAAAAAATGCTGAACTATTACTTACTCATACAGGTTGGTTAACCTCTATTATTTTATTAAAAAATCCTCTTCTCCAATGGCTTCGGTTTCTAGCCATGAAATTTCTCATGAACAAAAAAATATTTCAGCATGCTTTTATTATGGAAATTAGCATGCTTAATATAAATTATAAAAAAAGTTCTATTATTGATTACGAACATTCTCTGTCTTCTCACACTCCTTTGCCAGGTCATCGCATTCCCGACTGTCATTTCCATACTCAATATGATATGAAACGTCTGGACGACTTACTGAGGATTCAGAAACATACTCTCCTAATTTTTACCGCAAAGAACGTCACCTTATCTGAAGTTGCCTATATCGAAGCATTAGAAGAATGGAAAAAACCGCTGTCTCATCTAATAACTTGCGTCATTATTTCTTATCCTGACCTAGCAAACCAATTTTCTTTTCAACCTGTAATAGACGCTCAAGAAGAATTACATCGCTCTCTTTCAATCAAAAAATCATGCTTCTTCATTGTTCGCCCCGATAAATACATCGGCTGCTGTTCTTCTAACCTTAATCTACAATTAATAAAAAATTATTTTAACCGTATTTTCAGTTTGCGTCAGATTTAGGTTTGTAATCTTAACCGTATAACAGCCAACACATCACGCCAAGAAATCTCTCGTCCTTTAAACAAAACTGATAAATGATATAACAAGTCAGCAGCTTCATTACAAAGTTGTTCATCATTTTCTTTAAGTGCAGCAATCACTGTTTCTACGGCCTCTTCTCCAACTTTCTGGGCAATACGATTCAAACCTGAATTTAACAGTGAAACTGTGTAGCTGTTCTCATCTCCTTGTTGTGCACGTTGGTTGATCCTCTTCTCCATCTGCTGCAACGTCGTCCAAACAGAGTCAGGAAGACCAGTAAAACAGGAGATTGTTTTTTTATGACAAACTGGTCCCATCGGCTCTACTAAAAACAATAAAGCGTCTTGATCACAATCCGACAATAGAGCAACTAATTTTAAATAATGACCAGAAGTCTCGCCCTTTAACCATATTACTTGCCGGCTGCGACTAAAAAAATGAATTTTCCTCGTCGTCAAGGTTAACTTTAAAGAATCTTCATTCATGTAGCCTAGCATTAAAACTTCTCTAGAATCTGCATCCTGGATAATCGAAGGAACTAAGCCCTCTCCTTTTTGCCAATTGAGCTGATTAATCGTCTCTATTTTCATACACGCACCACAACTTGTTGTTGTTTTAAATATTCTTTTAATTTAGGAATTTGAATCAAACCTTTATGGAAAACACTAGCTGCTAATGCACCGTCTACATCCGTTTTTATAAAAACATCGCGGAAATGTTGGCAGCTACCAGCTCCACCGGACGCAATTAAGGGAACTTCAACAAAATGGCGCAGTGCGCTCAGTTGTTTAATATCATAGCCCTGTCGAACACCGTCTTGATTCATACAGTTTACAATAATTTCACCGGCACCACGATCCTGAACTTCTCGTATCCAATCAATCGTTTTCCGAGTCGTTTTTTGTATTTTTTTCTCCGAACCAGTGTACTGACAAACAACGTAGTGGCCTTCTTCATAGAAACTATCAATGCCAATCACTACGCATTGTTGTCCAAAGGCACTCTCACATTCATTAATAAAATGAGGATTTTCTAAGGCGGGTGAATTAATTGAAATTTTATCAGCACCTGCATTTAATAGGTTTTCAGCTTGCTTCAAAGTACGAATGCCGCCGGCAACACAAAATGGAATATTAATTAAATTTGCAATACGATTAACCCAGTTTTTATCA
>Ga0075318_1000041_pt1 | contig 11682 bp, 9 predicted proteins | sample MayberryNE_TuleB_2_FD_120050 | JGI IMG/M metagenome (GOLD analysis project Ga0075318, IMG submission 120050) | Natural and restored wetland microbial communities from the San Francisco Bay, California, USA, that impact long-term carbon... | ecosystem: Environmental > Terrestrial > Soil > Wetlands...
CTCGCTCTTTTTCCTGCCACTTTACTTTACTGGTATCATTTTCATCATCACCATACACGGATTGATACACTTTCCAATGAAAGAAGTACAGCAAGCTATTTCCTCAAGAAATTGCACCCAAACACTCCAACAACTTCTCTACAAGTGGAAGCACTTAATGTTTCTCTTATCTTATATGCTGAACACGACTTTAATGCATCAACATTCGCTGCACGAGTCACTGCTGCGACAGGATCAGATTTTTATTCAGCTATTTGTTCGGCCATTGGTACATTAAAAGGTCCTTTACATGGCGGCGCTAATGAAGAAGCCTTGAAGCTTATTAAAAAATTTAAAACAGTTGAAGAAGCACAACAAGGTATTCAGCAAATGTTAAAGAATAAAGAAAAAATTATGGGTTTTGGTCACAGAGTTTATAAAACTTCAGATCCTCGTTCAGATATTATTAAAAAATATGCAAAAGAACTCAGCGAAGAAATGAAACAACCTCTTTTATTTAATCTATCAGAAGGTATTGAAGAATTAATGAAAAAAGAAAAAAAGATCTTTCCTAATCTAGATTTTTATAGTGCCTCAACTTATGAACTTTGTGGTATTCCTATTGAGTTCTTTACCCCTTTATTTGTTTGTGCCCGGACTACAGGTTGGTCAGCTCATATTGCTGAACAGAGACAACAAAATAAATTAATACGCCCTCTATCAGAATATATTGGTCCAGCACCTAAAAGATTTATTCCAATTTCTGAACGATAATAAAAATTGAGTAGAAATTAAAATGAAAAACACAAGACCTCCTTTTGATGAAGTTATTATGGCGATGGCAGACTATGTTCTCAATTATAAAATTGAGAACGATTTTGCTTATGAAACAGCCTATTATTGCTTGCTTGACGCCATTGCCTGTGCTTTGATGGCTTTAAAGAATCCACAATGTGTCAAACTACTCGGCCCTGTTGTTCCTAAAGCAACCTGCAAGCAAGGAGCGCGGGTGCTAGCAACCCCTTATGTATTAGATCCCGTACAAGCAGCTTTCAATATTGGCACGATGATTCGCTGGCTTGACTACAATGACACTTGGCTCGCTGCCGAATGGGGGCATCCTTCAGATAACCTAGGCGGTCTTCTGGCGATAAGTGATTATCTCACTCAAACAGGCCAAAGCATTTCAATTGAAACGCTGCTGACAGCCTTAATCAAAGCTTATGAAATTCAAGGCGTGCTTGCCTTAGAAAATAGTTTTAATCGCGTTGGCTTAGACCATGTCGTCCTGGTGAAAGTAGCTACTACGGCGGTCACCACACATTTATTGGGAGGGGATCGCCAACAAATACTCAATGCGATTTCTCAAGCGTGGATTGATGGGCAAAGCTTGCGAACTTATCGTCATGCCCCTAACACTGGTTCACGAAAGTCTTGGGCCGCCGGCGATGCAACAAGTCGAGGAGTTCGCCTAGCTCTAATCAGCAAGACTGGTGAAATGGGCTATCCCAGTGCATTAACGGCAGCAACTTGGGGATTTTATGATGCATTATTTAAAGGACAATCATTCCAGCTCCAGCGCCCTTATGGCACTTATGTCATAGAAAATATATTATTTAAAGTTGCCTTTCCTGCTGAATTTCATGCACAAACAGCAGTAGAGTGCGCCTTAGCCTTATACCCTTCCGTCAAAGAACGTATTGATGACATTGAAACGATTCGAGTAGAAACTCAAGAAGCAGCCATGCGAATTATTAACAAAACAGGCCCCCTCTATAATCCTGCAGACCGAGATCATTGTTTACAGTATATGATTGCGATCCCTCTGTTATTTGGCCAGCTTAATCCTCACCATTATGAAGAGCAAACAGCTGCAGATCCTCGAATTGATCTTTTAAGAGAAAAAATGGAAGTGAAGGAAAATACTCTCTTTAGTCAAGATTACTTAGATCCAAGCAAGCGCTCTATTCCCAATGCGTTACAAATTTTTTTCAACGACGGCTCCTCAACAGAGCGTATTGCTATCGAATATCCCTTGGGACACCGATTACGTAGGAAAGAAGCCTTACCACTACTACAAAAAAAATTTAAGCAAGCGATTGAAGATCATTTCCCTAAAAAACAGGTGGGAAAAATCCAGCAGTTTATAGCAGATAGCAAAAAACTTAAGTTACACACTGTCAGCGAGTTAATTAATCATTTCATATAGTTCCTTTAGCATTTTTTAGCTGCTCTGTCATTTTCAACCGACATCTCTAGGAATGTCGATGATAAGAAAGAGAGGTTTAGGTTAAAAGCAAGACCCTAGGGATCTCTTTTGTCTAATTGGAAAACCTGAAGAGGAATATAGCAACTCCCTAAATTTGAAGGTCTACTTTCATAAAGGACAACCTCACCAATATGACAAGACACTTTGTTGATGGGTATTGGGTCTATCTGCAAAGGCTTAGGTAAACTTCTGACTATCTTAAACAGAGTAATGTGGGGTAGATATGGGCGCTTTTCTTCAGGAAATCCTTGTTCAGCTGCAAGAATGTTTAATTGATTATAAAGAAAACTCAATGCCTGCGGAGGTGAAAGCTGCACAGCAAATAATCGCGTTTTCTTTGTTGGTGGAAATAAACCCATCCACTGCAAAGAAACATCAAATGCAACTAAATTGGGCAAGAAATCCTTTGTTGCCTCAATTATTTTTTTTACTTGCTGCTCAGTCGCATTTCCTAAAAATCGAACCGTAATATGATAATTATTTGGATCCATCCACCGCACTTTGTTATCAATATCTTGTATTGATGAGATAATTTTTTTTCGTAATGGAAGGATGATGGCTTCTGGAATAGGAATGCCAAAAAAAACTCTGGTCGTTATTGCTTCTTTCATTCTGGTATCCATAATTTAAGTCCTATCGCCCTGGCAAAGCCAGGGGCTTGGCGGCTATGAGTAGCCCCAGGGCTGCCAATTGTTAAAGGTTAAATTAAAAGTTAAAAATTACCGTCTTCATCAGAACCTTGGCTATCAAGCTGTTCCTGGTCTTTGATATAACGCTTAATTTCACTCTCATTGAAGCCAACCGTAGACATAGCATAGCCTCTCGCCCAAAATTTTTCTCCATTAAAATCCCGTTTTCTTCTGCCAAACTGGCGTGCAACTGCTATCGCACTTTTTCCTTTAATAGAACCAATTACTTCAGCAACTGAATATTTCGGCGGGATTTTTATTAACCTGTACACATGATCCTTAACCATATGGCCTTCTAAAATTTTACAGCTTCTATGCGAAGCTAAATCGTGAAATAATGGTCCCAAAAATTTTCTTATTTTTCCATATAAAACTTTTTTCCTATACTTCGGCACAAATACCAGATGATATTTGCAGTCCCATTTTGAATGACTTAGACTCTCAAATGATGCGTCGTTATAATATTTGCTCCTGTTTTGGCCGCCAAACCAAACAGGATTATGATAGAGTCAGTTCTGGATTGCAGTTATTATTTTAATTCGGGCGATAAGATAGCAAATTTTATGAATGCTGAATTTCATTTAGCTTAAAGACTTATACTGGATCCCGCGATCAAGTCGCGGGATGACGGTGCCGCTACAACACCGAATTTCAAAACACTTTGGGTATAGTGACGAAGAAAGGAAAACCAGATAAGAAAATTGGTTTTTTTTTATTCATTCCGATTTCCTGCTGATTTCCTGGGAAATTTGAAGATAGCCATCATAAAAAGACTTTTCCTTTTCTCACTCTTAATTGATGGTCCTTGATTGACTAACAACTAGACCACTCTGTATTATTTTAGTAGAAAAGTTTGATGAGAAACCTTATGCAGACAAAAATAATCAGCATCTTTTTATCGGTGTTACTTATAACGCTGCTTATTTCCTGTAAGCAGAAGGAAACAAAACCGCTCCAAGGTTATATTGAAGGCCGATTTACATATGTTTCTTCCAGCGTCTCTGGGCAGCTGCAACACCGTTTAGTTGATCGCGGGCAGGAAGTAAGCTTCGGTGAAAAGTTATTTTCTTTAGATCCTATGCCTGAAAAAGCTGAGCTTGAAGTTGCTGAAAATAATCTTATTGCAGAACAGCAAAACTTACTTAACCTGGAGAAGGGTGAACGAGAAACGAGGCTTGACTCTATTCGAGCTCAAATTGAACAAGCACAATCTGATTTGGAGCTTGCCAAAATCACTTTAAACCGTCAACGACGTTTATATCAAAAAAGTGCTGTCAGCAAGGCTGCTTATGATGAGGCTCATACAGATTACCTTGTTAAATCTAAACGCGTTAAAGAATTGCAATCTAACTTAGAAGAAGCGAAATTGGGAGCTCGTGAAAATGTCATTAAAGGTCAAAAAGCAAAGGTTGCTTCTTCTAACGCTGAGATAAAACGACTCCGTTGGCAACTTTCTCAAAAAGTCATGTCTGCTCCTATAGCCGGTTTGGTATTTGACACATTCTTTCGCAAAGGAGAATACATACCGGCCGCAAATCCTGTGCTAGCTCTATTATCCCCTAAAAATATTTATCTTATTTTTTATGTTCCTGAACCACGCTTAAGTTCAATTAAAATTGGGCAGAAAGTCCATTTCAAATGTGATGGTTGTCAAGATCAAGTAGCAGTTATCTATTTTATTTCTCCTAATGCAGAATACACACCACCGATAATCTACACAGAAGAGTCTCGACAAAAACTTGTCTATCGCGTTGAAGCCAGAATTCCGCTTAATAAAGCAGCCTTATACCATCCTGGACAACCTGTCGACGTGAACTTAAGGTCTTAAAATGCCAACCAACCCAACTCATATGCCGCACTTGACTTCTATTATTGAAGTTAAAGGTATTAATAAAAGTTTCGATGATAAGCCAGCTGTAATTGACCTTAATCTGCGTGTCAAAGAGGGAGAAATCTTTGGTTTTCTTGGACCAAATGGAAGCGGCAAAACAACCACTATTCGCATGTTATGTGGGTTGTTAACACCCGATTCAGGAACAGGTACCTGTTTAGGGTATGATATTGTTAAAGAATCTGAAAAAATCAAACAGCATGTGGGATATATGACTCAACGATTTAGTTTATACGATGATTTAACCGTTGAAGAAAATTTAGATTTCATTGCTAGACTTTATCATGTTAAACACCGCAAAGAAGCAGTTGCTAAAAGTATTGAAGAATTAGGATTGCAACATCGGAAGAATCAACTTGCAGGCACATTATCTGGAGGCTGGAAACAACGACTTGCTTTATCGGGAGCCTTGATCCATCAACCCAAGCTATTACTGCTCGATGAACCAACTGCAGGCGTTGACCCTGCCGCTCGTCGTGACTTCTGGGATCAAGTCCATGCTCTCTCCGCCAAAGGAACCACCTCGCTCGTGAGCACTCATTATATGGATGAAGCAGAACGTTGCACTCGACTTGCTTACATTGCTTATGGAAAGCTCCTTACTGAAGGGAGTGCTGAAGAAATCATTGCTTCTTCTGGGTTAACCACCTGGACTCTTTCTGGGAAAAATATTAATGACATTGCTATAAAACTCAAATCAATGCCGGGGGTGGGTCAAGTTGTTTCCTTTGGTAATACCTTGCATGTCAGCGGCCAAGACCCTGAAAAACTAAAACAGTGTATAGATAGTATTTCCCTTACTTCTAAAAAAATCGAACCAAGTCTTGAAGATGTTTTTATTACGATGGTTCGTAAGGCTAAAACACAATGATTCTTTCAAAATTTTCTTGGGCTCGACTTATTGCTATCATTATCAAAGAATTTAGACAAATGCGTCGTGATCGCCTTACTGTCGCTATGATCATTGGAATACCTCTTATTCAATTGATTTTGTTTGGCTATGCCATTAATACAAATCCAAGACATTTACCTACTGCCATCATTTCTGCTGATCATAGCTTGTTTACAAGAACATTTATCCAAGGAATGAAAAATTCAGACTATTTTAATGTGACCCATACTCCAAATTCTATCGAAGCAGGGGAAGAACTCTTGGCAAAAGGAAAGGTTTTATTTGTCTTATATATTCCTCCAGGTTTTTCTTGGCAATTGATACGTAACCTACATCCTCAACTTTTGTTAGAAGCCGATGCAACTGATCCCGTAGCAACTGCTAGCGCTCTTGGAGCAATGGAAGCATTACAACAAACTGTAATGAATGTTGATTTGACAGGTCCTCTTTCATACTTAAGAAATACCCCACCTGCGGTTAATCTTATAATGCATGAAAAATACAATCCTGAAAATCTCACACAATATAATATTGTTCCTGGTTTAATAGGAGTCATTCTTACAATGACCATGGTTATTATAACCAGTGTTGCTTTGACGAAAGAAAGAGAGCGAGGCACCATGGAAAACTTGCTATCCACTCCTGTGAAACCAAGCGAGGTAATGATTGGTAAGGTCGTCCCCTATGTCTCAGTTGGTTGTATCCAGTTTTTTGTGATTTTATTGATGGCTCATTTTCTATTTGCGGTTCCAACGAATGGCAGTGTTATCTTACTGTTTTTGGTTATTTTACCCTTCATTGCTGCTAACTTACTTGTTGGCATGATGTTCTCAAGTTTGGTTAAAAAGCAAATGCAGGCAATGCAATCAGCTTTTTTCTTCTTTTTACCTTCCATCCTATTATCAGGTTTTATGTTTCCCTTTGCCGGCATGCCTCAATGGGCTCAATATTTAGGTGAAATATTGCCGCTCACTCATTGTGTTAGAATCGTTCGTGGGATTATGCTAAAAGGAAATAATTTTTCCTATGTTTGGCCAGAGATTTGGCCTATTTTGCTTTTTGGCTTTGTGGTACTCCTTATTGGCATAAAACGTTTTAGGCGAACTCTAGACTAGGAGCTGTTGATATTTTTCTTGCTCTTAATTTTAATTAAGATGAAGCCTAAACTTGACGGCTGCTGATAGTTCTAGTAAAAACTGTGAACTAAATTAACACTATCCTGGCGTACAATGGAAAACGATATTTTAAGACCCCCTGTGCCGGCAGCAGGTCATCAACTACGATGGAAGACTCTTTCTGGCAGTAGCCAAAGTCTTGTTATTAGTCAACTGTCCAATCAAGCTAAAGCTCCTATTTTAGTCATCACTCCGGACCAACACTTGGCCAATGAGTGTTTTCGAGAAATACGCTTTTTTATTGATGACCTCCCAGTGCTTTCCTTTCCTAGCTGGGAAACTCTCCCTTATGATCACTTCTCACCTCATGAGGATTTAATTTCTGAACGACTCTTCACCCTCTATCATTTACCAAGAATTGAACAAGGGGTCATCGTAACAGCAATCCCTACCCTGATGCAACGCCTACCATCTCATCAATATGTTCAAAGCCATACGTTCTTATTGACTGTAGGTGATGCATTAGACTTGAAACAGTTTCGTCAACAGCTGATTTCGCAGGGTTATCGCTACACAGAATCTGTGATGATCCACGGTGAATTTTCGGTCCGCGGATCCATTATTGATCTATTCCCTATGGGCTCATCATTACCATTTCGCATTGAGCTCTTTGATAACGAAGTAGAAAGTATTAGGACTTTTGATACTAACTCCCAACGTTCGCTTGAGAAAAAGAAAGCTATTTCTGTACTTCCTGCCCATGAATTTCCGTTAACGAGAACCGGTATTTCTGAATTTAGAAGTCGATGGCGTGCAGCATTTCCTGGTAATCCCATGGACTCAACAATCTACCAAGCTGTTTCAGCAGGGCAAGCTCCTCAAGGGATTGAGTACTATTTGCCATTATTTTTTGATAAATTAGATTCTTTCTTTGATTATTTGCCTAAGAATACTATCGCCATTTTCCCTGAATTAATAAAGGAAAAAGCAGATCAATTTTGGCAAGAAGTCAAGCAACGCTATGAACAACGTTCGTATGATGTGAGGCAACCTATCCTCCAACCTAGCACGAATTTTATCCCTGTAGATGAATTGTTTGGCCAAATCAAGACCTGCTCTCGGGTTCAGCTAACTGAGAGGAAGTACCAAGCTGACTTCCACACCTCAAAAATACCCGATAGACTTATTATTGATCACCGGCAGAAATTCCCCCTAAAAGAAATTCAAAAATTTATCACTGAATGTCAAGACACCAAGATATTATTTTGCGCTGAATCCAGTGGGCGGCGACAAACTCTAATTGACCTGCTACAAGAAATCAAAGTGAATCCAACTTTTTATCCAACATGGCAGCAATTTCTCAACAGCAATCATTCACTAGGAATTACAGTTGCTCCTATTTCTCGAGGGTTTGTTTTATCAACCCCAAAAATAGCCTTTATCACGGAATCTGATCTCTTCGGAAAATCCATTGTGATGCAACGCCGATTGCGTAAACGACAAGAACAAGACTCTAATGCCCTAATTCGTAATCTGACTGAACTTACTATTGGCTCCCCTGTCGTCCATATGGAACATGGGGTTGCGCGCTACCTAGGTTTAAAAACGATTAAGACCGGCGCTATCGAAGCGGAATATATCACGCTAGAATTTGCCGGTTCAGATAAAATTTACGTCCCAGTGACCTCTTTACATTTAATTAGCCGCTATACCGGTAGTAACCCTGACAACATTTCTCTGCAAAAATTAGGTAGTAAGCAATGGGAAAAAATAAAGGAAAAAGCAAACCGAGAGATTCGTGACGTCGCAGCAGAATTGTTAGATATTTACGGACGTCGGCAGGCTGCGAAAGGATTTTCCTTCAATCCTCCCGAAAAAGAGTTTCAAAAGTTCCGTGATGATTTTCCTTTTGAAGAAACCCCTGATCAGACTCGAGCAATTAACCAAGTGATCCAGGACATGACCAGCTCCCAACCTATGGATAGATTAATTTGTGGTGATGTTGGTTTTGGCAAAACAGAAGTGGCTATGCAAGCTGCCTTTCTTGCTGCCAACAGTGGTAAGCAAGTTGCAATTTTGGTACCAACCAGCTTGCTTTCTTCCCAGCATTATGAAAATTTTAAAGATCGCTTTGCTGATTGGCCGTTCAATATCGCCGCTTTTTCTCGACTACAAACTTTACCTGAGCAAAAGGCTGTATTAAAGGGACTACAAACCGGTACTATCGATATTGTGATTGGCACCCACAAGTTGCTTAATCATGATATCCTTTTCAAGGATCTTGGTCTTCTTGTGGTTGATGAAGAACATCGTTTTGGAGTTCGCCAAAAAGAGCGAATCAAATCAATCAGAGCTAACATTGATATACTCACCTTAACGGCAACCCCAATCCCAAGAACCCTTAATATTGCTCTATCTGAAATTAGAGACTTATCAATTATTTCAACACCACCTGAGCGCCGCCTTGCCGTTAAAACTTTTGTTCATGAATATGATGTTTCTCTCATCCGAGAAGCAGTACTACGTGAATCAATGCGTGGTGGACAAGTTTATTATCTTCATAATGAGGTAGCAACGATTGCGGCCGCTGCCAGAAAATTACAGGAACTGGTTCCTGAAGCTAAAATTGATATTGCTCACGGCCAAATGAAAGAACGAGAACTTGAACGGGTGATGTCCGACTTTTATCACAAAAAATTTAATATGTTGTTGTGTACTACCATTATAGAGTCTGGTATTGATATCCCCAGTGCTAATACTATTATCATTGACAGAGCAGATAAATTTGGCCTTGCACAATTGCATCAATTACGTGGCCGGGTTGGTCGCTCCCATCATCAAGCGTACGCTTATTTATTACGACCATCAGAAAAAGTGCTTACGGCTGATGCCAAAAAAAGACTGGAAGCCATTTCAAACTTAGAAGAACTTGGCGCTGGCTTTATGCTAGCTACACATGACTTAGAAATTCGCGGTGCAGGAGATCTGCTTGGAGAAGCGCAAAGCGGCCAAATTCATGCGATTGGTTTTTCTCTTTATATGGAAATGTTAGAACAAGCGGTCGAAGAGCTTAAAAAGGGTCATGAACCAACACTACATAAACCAACTACTCTCGGACCAGAAATTGATCTTCATGAATCTGCGCTGATTCTAGCAAACTATATCCCTGATATCCATACAAGGCTAACCTTCTATAAACGATTATCAAGTTGTAAAGAGAACTCTACTATACATAACTTGAAAGCTGAAATGATTGATCGTTTTGGGTTGTTGCCCAAGGAAACCGAAACCCTGTTTAAGCTTTCTCACTTAAAACTAAAGCTGAGTTCACTAGGAATCAATAAGGTGGAAATAGGTGAGAAATATGGTTCCCTTCAATTTAATGAACAACCGAATATCGATCCTGCTCGAGTGATACAACTGATCCAATCGGCACCACAACGCTATCAATTACAAGCAGCAAATAAGATACGTTTTTCTATAGAAAAACAACAAGTGACTAACGTTGATACCAAGATTTCTGTTATCGAAGAGATCTTATCAAAGTTAGTTAACCCTTAAAGAAAACAGCCTCTAAATCTCTTTAATTATGGAAGTTAGTAGACATTCCTAGAATCATTTAGAATTATAAATTGACTAGATAATTTCTTAAAAATTGTTTTAGAAGACCCAAAAAGAGTGCAGAGGTTAGTATCAAAAAAGTCACCTTATAATCTTGTAAATCAATTACCATAACTAATGCCATGCCTGCCGCCGGTGGATGCTCTGCTTTAAATATTGACATCAAAATAACACATAGCCCTACTGAACAGGCAGCTAAAGTCCCAAGAAGATAAAAATGTTTTGTGCCAATGAATCCATGCTCAATCAAACGGAAATGCATTATCAAAGTTCTAAAAATGACGCCAGACAAAACACCAACTACATAACCTCCAATGATATGTAATGGTTTGGCTGTTAAAGAGCAAGGGCGGCTAAAGACAATGTACGCACTAGAAGACAAAGAACCTGCCCCAACAGCCCAAAGTACATATTCCCTGTCAAAATGGTTCATTAAAGTTAAAACAGCGATAATAAAAGCAGTTGCCAGACAGGGCTGCCATAAATAATTCCAGCCAATACTTTTATTTATGAACAACGGTTTCTCCTGTTTTTGGAAGCACTTTTTCCTTATTAAAAATCACAATGCTTTCGATTATTTCAGTAAAGTGAGAATTGAGTTAATCCATATTTTTGGATATTTTATGTTTTATCTTATTCCAAAGAGAAGGTTGCCCTAGTAACCTAGTAATCTGTTCTTTAATATGAACAACAGAATCGTCTACCTCTTTTTTTATCGTATATTTCCCTATGCTGATCCGAATAGAACTGTTTGCTTGGTCACGTGACAACCCCATAGCAGTTAATACATGCGAGGGCTCAGGATTAGCGGAATTACAAGCTGACCCAGTAGAAACTGCGATTTTGGGCAGTGTATTTAACAAAATTTCAGAATCAACATGGTCTACGCGAATATTGAGACAACCCCCAACCCGATTTTTTTCATCCCCATTAAGATGTATCTCTGGTATAGAAGATAATTCTTGCCAAAAGTAATTTCTCAAGCGAGTAATGCGATCATTATCTTCCTGAAAATACTCCCTAGCTATGCGAAAAGCTTCTCCCATACCTACAATTTGATGCGTCGGTAATGTCCCAGCACGCATACCAAATTGGTGGGAACCACCGTGCATTTGTGGTTCCAAACGAATGCGAGGAGACCTTGATACAAAGAGCACTCCTACTCCTTTTGGTCCATACAACTTATGACCTGAAAAAGACATTAAGTCTATTCCCATTGCACGCAC
>Ga0075318_1000042_pt1 | contig 11680 bp, 8 predicted proteins | sample MayberryNE_TuleB_2_FD_120050 | JGI IMG/M metagenome (GOLD analysis project Ga0075318, IMG submission 120050) | Natural and restored wetland microbial communities from the San Francisco Bay, California, USA, that impact long-term carbon... | ecosystem: Environmental > Terrestrial > Soil > Wetlands...
AGGATGTAGTCAAGCCTTTAATGCAACGTATCGAAAAGCAATATGAAAATATTCTGCTAAAAACACGAGTCACACAGGTAGACGCTAGAGAAGAGGGGCTTTGGGTTACGTTTGAGGGTGAGGCTGCGCCCAAAGAAAATCCTAAGCGGTTTGATCGCCTTTTAGTTTCTGTAGGACGACGTCCTAATGGTCACTTGATTGCCGCTGATAAAGCCGGTGTGCAGGTGGATGAGCGGGGCTTTATTTCTGTTGATCAACAGATGAAAACAAATGTTGACAATATTTATGCGATTGGTGATATTGTCGGTCAACCTATGCTCGCTCATAAAGCTTCTCATGAAGGCCGCCTGGTAGCAGAAGTGATTGCCGGAAAAAAACATTATTTTGATGCCCAGTGTATTCCCTCTGTCGCTTATACAAACCCTGAGGTTGCTTGGGTGGGTGTGACTGAGAATCAGGCTAAAGAACAAGGTATTCAATATAAAAAGGGACTCTTTCCTTGGATGGCTTCTGGGCGCGCGCTTGCTTTGGGTCGCAGTGAGGGGTTTACCAAGTTACTCTTTAATGAATCAGGTTGTGTTATTGGTGGTGCAGTTGTAGGTGTTGCTGCAGGTGATCTTATCTCCGAAGTTGCTTTGGCAATAGAGATGGGTTGTGATGCTGAGGATATTGCATTAACGATTCACCCGCATCCAACCCTGTCTGAATCAGTCATGATGGCAGCAGAAGTGTATGAAGGGACAATTACCGATTTGTATATTCCAAAGAAAAAGTAACGGGGAAATAACCGACATTTCTAGGAGTGTCGGTTTTAAAACTATTTCTATTTTTAGTGATCTTCTTTTGGCATTGCTCGAGCACAACACCAAATAGAGACTTTTTTGACACCTTCCTTTTTTAATGTTTCATAAGCTGCAAGGATGGTGCTGCCTGTTGTGATCACGTCATCAAAGAGCGCAATGTGCTGGGGTTTCAAATTTTTTTTGCAATAAAAAGCCCCTGCGAGATTATTGTGTCGTTCTTGTTTTGATAACAAGGTTTGTGGCTGGGTTGCCTTTTGTCGTTGTAGGAGCTGAGTGTGAATAGGAAGACTGAATTTTTTACTGGGCCAGCGAGCGATTTCTATTGACTGATTAAACCCACGCCAACACAACCGTCGCCAATGAAGGGGTATGGGAAGGATGATTTCCGGAAGCGAAGCTTCTTGTGCGAGTCGTTGACTGATTAAGGCGCCGAGCAGGGGAGCAAGCTGTAAATTTCTGTTAAATTTAAGATCTGCGAGCCAATGACTGATGGGGGGTCTGTAGTCAAAGACGGCAATCCCATCTTGTACGATTGAATAAGAGAGGCTTGTGTTTATAAAGGGGTTGGCCATTGCGGTCCACGGAAGATCATTCTGACAATCCCGGCAGATGGAAATGAGTTGATTGCTAGATCGATGGCACAGCAAACAAGAGAGCGGGAACAAGAAGTTTAGCATAGTTAAAGATCATAATCTAAAGTTAAAACCGGCTTTAACCCGACCTTTCTAGGATGCCGTTTTTCAACCATAAGTTTGTTGAAACTCGACTTAAGATGCTCATTTGTCACCTTAAAAATCGCTGATTCTAGGAATGTCGGGTTAACTGTGTTTAAGGTAATCGATTTTTTTTTCTATTTCGATACTGTGATATAACTGTGATGATCGCCGTTATTTTGCTCTGTCCTTTGTTTTTACCAACATTCCTAGAATGTTGGTTTGTATGATGAATGCCTTGAGTTAGGGTTGGATTGATCATGATTGATATTGCCATGGCAAAAAAGAAAATGAATTGGGCTTCTGCAACGTATGAAGCAGCCGATGAATTATTTCGTCAAATAGCCGATCGTATTTTAGAAAGGCTGCCATTCATTCGCTTGCAACCCCATCGAATACTAGAATGTGGTGCTCGCACTGGTTATTTGTTGCATCGTCTGCAACAGTACTATCCGCAAGCTCAATGCATTGGCGGTGATCTTTCTTTTGGCCTTTTGGCGCATGGTTTGCAGCAAAGAAAGAGGGGGTTTGTACCTATTGCAATGCATTATGATAGTTTACCGTTTAGTGATGCTTCATTTGATTTTGTTGTTTCCGCAGCGGTTTTGCATACTGCCAATGATTTAAGCTGCTGTTTAAGGGAATTTTTTCGTGTGTTAAAGCCTAACGGCTTATTCTTCGTGGCATTACTAGGTGTTGACACTTTAAAAGAACTTCGGGAGAGCTTTTCTTTTTGTGCTAAGCCATATCTTTATACTTTCCCCGATCTGCATGAGATAGGCGATATTTTATTACAGAATCAGTTTGAAAATCCGGTGATGGAGATGGAGCGAATGGTTGTTCGTTATCAGGAGATCAATACATTGTTTCAGGATTTCAAAGCAACTGGGATGAGTAACGTCCACCAAAGCAGGCCGCGAGGTTTGTTCGGTAAGCAGTGCTGGCGGCGTGCCATAAGTCATTATCAAACATTATGTGAACAGGGTTGTTATCCCGCTACATTTGAGATTGTTTATGGCCATGCTTGGAAACCAGAGTTTGCTCAACAGCGTTCATCTCATGAATATTTTCTTCCCTCTGAGATTCCTATTTTGTGATCCGTCCCGTTTTAATAAGATCGTTTAGCTGTGTCTATTAAAACGGGGAGGATCACAATAATCCAAGCCGCCTTTAATTTACATTTTGATATAATTAAATTCACTCCTCAGTGAAGCGCCAGGAATCAATTCTATTTCAGTTGCTATTTTACAAATTGTCGTTAGCCAGGATAAATTTAGCCGAAGTCTTATTTTTCCACTGGAGTGCTTTAGTCGCTTCTTGTTAATTATTTTCAAATCTTTTTTGCTAATAGTTGGTGTCTTTATTTTTACAATTAAAAATCCTGTTTTAATCACATAAAATGTGATGAATTTCACCAAACATTTTGGAATTAGTTAAGATTAAGAATGGTCGTGCAATTTGTCGTTTCGTGAAGTATCTCTGCTGAAGTTGACGCCGAAGCACTGCCTTCTCTGACCGGGCTCGCGCATTATTTGAATCGAACTCTACTAAACTGAATAGACCTTTCTTTCCTGAAGATGCGAAATTTGATGCAATGATTTAAAAAATGTAGTAAAAGTTACGCATGGGAAAGCTGCTAACAACCAAGAATCGCAAAAACCTCATCTCTTGCCATCGTAAAGGAACGTGCGCGAAATAACTTACCCACTTGCTCCCTCGTCTTGGGCCGATCTGCCAACGTTCCAAAGAGAGAGAATCGTGTTCTCGATCGTATTAAGGCGGTGTTGGTGTATGATGAAGGTTGCAGTGATTCAGGAGTTGCTAGAATTTTGTTGTTAGATGATGAAACGATTCGTCGATGCAGAGAAGCAGAAGGTCTTTATTTCAAAAACGATTAAATTTTGTTAGCGGCATTTAATATGGGATAACGCATCTTAATCATCGCGGTAAAGTTGTAAAAGAATGGGTAAAAGAGCTTGGCATAAAGCTTCATTATTTACCACCTTACTCGCCAAACTTAAATCCAGTCAAACGAGTCTAGAAAATTATGAATAAAGATGTTCGATACAATCAATATTATGATTTTTTTCAGGATTCACTGATACTGTGCTAAATTTTTTTTAGAAATACCAGGAGAAGAAAAAATATCCCATGACAAAGAATAACTGATAATTTCCAAAAGATATCAGAGACCAATTTCTCATCTTGAAGTGTAATGGATAGAAGCAATTGATTGAAGTTTATGTAGCTTGAAGTAGTTATAAAGGACACAGTATCATTTTAATTTAGGTGCTAATAAAATTTTTAAAAATATCATGTGATTAAATCAATCTACAAAATACAAAAAGAGGTAGCATTGAGTGATATTCTTGTAACATTTCTATATCTCATTTAATATATTTATCCAAAATAAATTTTTATTATTTTGAGTCTAACGTATAAACAATTCCCCAAGAGGTTCCTGAGCAATGAAAAAAAATTTTACATCTTTATACCCGGCGAAGTATTTAGGGATTTTTAACTTCGGCCCTCAGAGTAGAGGTTTCCCATGTCCAGCGAATTCAGTGAAGTTATTTTCAACACATGCTGAGAGTGTGAAATATAGAGTTGATTTTACTCCAAAAATTCTACCGAAGAGTAGGATAATCATTCCCGTTAGCATGGGGAGATACCAAATAAACGAAAAGAAAAAAAGTGAATATGACGAGGTCTTAACATCTCTTTTCACTTATACTTCCCGCTTATTGGAAACTGGGGAAATAACCAAAGTTGATATTCTATCAACTGCTGGGTTACAGCGTATTAACTGGGATAGCGAATTAGCGGAAAAGGTGGAATCCCATTTTTTAAAAGAACATGAAGTATTACTAGGAAAGCAGTCGAATTGTTATAAGTGGGAAGAATGGATAAATAAGCAAGGAGATGATATGTTTGAAAAACATTATTGTGACATCAAACAGAGATCGGCAAAAGGAACGAAGTGGTATGATTTAATGATTAAAACACATGAGAATGTGGGGATGAGTTCTGATTTAGATAAGTCTTTGGAATATCAAAGAAGGGAATACGCTGCGATTAGATTAATGGAAGATTATGATCAACTTATTTATACGAGCCATATTTCCTTAGCATGGTCTTATCTGTATCATGTTTTTAATGACGCTAAGTTGCCGATTTTTACAAGAGCTAATTTTGATAAGCAACAGACAGAGAGATGCGCCATTAGTGCAGCAGATGCGAGCCATACGACGAGAATTATTGTAAGCATGATAGAGCAAACATTAACTAACCTAAACTTTCCAAAGAAAGAAAAAGGAAAAATAATTAACATGAGCACAAGCTTATTTTATGCTTATGAGCCGAAATTCATAGAGTCAACCAAGCCAGATTTATTTGATCCTGTTGCACTAAAAAAATAGGATAAACTTAATGGATATAAAAGATTACATCATTTTTCATACAACAGGAAACGTCTACTGGAAAGATAAAGAAGGCCGTTATCTTGGATGTAATCTAGCTTTCGCTAAAATTTCTCATCTTGAACATCCGGAAAATATAATTGGAAAGACAGACAGGGATTTATTTCTTAATTCGTTAGGGGAAGAAGGGATAAAAAAACTTGTTGATGTAGATAAGAAAGTCATTTATGAAAACGTAGAGATGGTTATAGAAGAAGTTGGTATTGATGAGGAAGGAAAAAAAGCATTTTACTTTACGAAAAAAATACCGTTAAAAAATGAGATTGGTGAAATTATTGGTTTAGTCGGTACATCGATTGATGTTACAAAGCAAAAAGCATCTGAAGCTGCAAAGACTGAATTTATGACTAACATGAGCCATGACCTTAGGACACCACTTACCGCCGCCTTAGCGATTATCAATAGCCTAGTCTCTTCTTGTAAGGAAGTCTTAACAGCTTTACAAAACTCAGCTAGCTTAGCAGAAACAGAGAAAACTAAGTTACTGAAAGATCTGGCGACGATCGGCCAAGACTATGGCAACATTGCCCAGAGTGCGATTCAAGAAGTCTCGGATTTATTTGATGAAATTTTAGAGATCATTCGCGTAAAGTCTGGCCAGGCAAAAACAGAATCAGAGTCTTTCAATCTGCAAAATTTAGTGGATCGTACCCTCGCTTTATTAAAGCCAGTTGCCCTAGAACGACAACTCACACTGTCCGCTGAAATCGATGCCGAGGTACCGCCTTATCTGACTGGGCTCGCGCATTATTTGACTCGTACTCTATTAAACTTAATGGGCAATGGCTTAAAGTTTACTGAGAAAGGGAGCGTTTTGGTTCGAGCGAGACTATCAGAACAACTCGAGCAGCCGTTGTTACCAGGAGACTTGGTGACATTAATCGTCACAGTGGAAGATACGGGTATTGGTATTCCACAAGAAAAGTTTGAAACCATCTTCGAGAATTTTTCCCGATTAACGCCTTCTTATCAAGGCATTTATAAAGGAGCTGGATTGGGACTTTATTCCATCAAACAATATGTCGCTGCGATGAAGGGTCAGATTACTGTAACCAGTAAAGTCGGAGAAGGTTCTTGTTTCACCCTGACCGTTCCAATGACTGTGGCGCGTGAAGAGGAGGCGGTGAAGGTGAAGGGCGGTGGCGTGCAAGAGGTTCCTTGTGAAGAACAACGCTCCATCCAGAAAGAACCCACTTCAGTGCCACTTATGGCAGAGAAGGCACACCGAGAAGAAACACCGCGATCGAAAGGGGCTGTTGGCCGTGAAGTCAAGGCGCCTATTCGGGTCCTATTAGTTGAAGATAATTCCATGGTCGCTTTGGCGACAGCAACTTCTTTGAAACAATTAGGGTGGGCAGTAGATGTTGCTCGTGACGGAGAAACGGCCGTTGAGAAAGCTCAACAAGCTCATTATGATATGATTTTCATGGATATTGGTCTCCCCAAAATGGATGGCATTGAAACGACTGCCTCTATTCGTGCTTTGCCGAATTCAGAATACGCGCAAGTGCCTATTGTTGCTGTCACCGGTCATGGCCGTGAAGATCACTATCAAGCGTGTATGGCAGCGGGAATGAATGAGGTCTATAGGAAACCACTCCCTCCTGCGCTCTTCGAAGAAGCCATGCAACGGTTTGCCCGAAAACCAGAGGAAGTAAAAAAATTCAAAGAACTGCTGGTTCCGACACAGAACCTGGATCCATTGTGATTGACTGGGAAGGCACGTTTCAAGCTTGCCATAACAAGAAAGCCGACCTAAACGAATTATTGGATCTCTTTGTGGATGATTTCCCAAAGACTGAACAAATAGTCGAGTCTGCTTACCGTAATAACGAGATGAAAACACTTGCGCTTCAATTACATTATTGTATTAGTTTCTTCTATTCTATGTACTTTATGTAAAATCGCGGGAGTCACCCTCCAAGAGGAGGGGGGATGTTCAACCAAGCTGCTTTAGTGAATATCTTGTTTTAATCGATTGAATTATTCCTTTTACGTCTAAACCGCAATGAGCAAGCATTTCTTCACGTACACCGTGCTCAATAAAGCGGTCAGGAAGTCCTAGGTTAAGTATGGGAATGCTCAGGCTGTTATTCAATAAGAATTCGTTCACAGCAGACCCAGCTCCGCCGTAGAGAGTGTTTTCTTCAATAGTTACTAAGAGTTGATGGTGTTGTTGTACTTCACGAATGAGTGCTTCGTCGAGAGGTTTAATAAAACGCATATTAATCACGGTTGCATCGAGTGCTTCTGCAGCTTCCAGAGCGACAGCTAATAAAGTGCCAAATGTAAGCAGGGCAATTTCTTTGCCTATTCGCGCGTATAAGCCTTTTCCAATTGGAATTGCCTTGAGTGTAGGGGTACTTTCAGTCTTCTCGCCCTGACGACTCTTGCTAGCGCTTCCTCGAGGATACCTCACGGCAGCAGGACCTGGATAGCGATAAGCTGTTGTAAGCATCTCTCGACACTCTTCCTCGCTGGAAGGAGCCATAACAACCAGATTGGGTATGCATCTTAGGTAACTTAAATCAAAACTACCGGCATGGGTAGGGCCGTCGGAACCCACTAGACCTGCTCGGTCGATAGCAAAGGACACATCTAAATTTTGTAGGGCCACATCGTGGATAAGTTGATCATAGGCGCGTTGTAGAAACGTTGAGTAAATAGCAACAATAGGTTTTTTTCCTGCGCAGGCAAGTCCAGCGGCAAATGTAACACTGTGTTGTTCAGCAATGCCGACGTCAAAATAACGATCTGGATATTTTTTTGCAAATTCTTGCAAGCAAGAGCCTTCACACATGGCCGGTGTAATGCCAATAAGACGTTCATCTTGAGCCGCCATGTCAGTAAGCCAGCGACCAAAGACCTGAGAATAAGTGGGGCGGGGAGGCGTTGTTGGGGTTGCTTTGCACGCCGTCATTGTAGGCTCATTAGGTTTATTTGGATTTTTTGCATAAAAACCAGGAGTAACGGCATGATACTTTATTTGCTCTTGTTCAGCTGGCTGATATCCTTTGCCTTTTGTGGTAATGACATGAAGCAATTTAGCTCCTGTTAGGTTTTTAATGTTTTCTAGAGACTTAACCAGTGAAATAACATCATGGCCGTCAATGGGACCTAGGTAGTTAAATCCAAGCTCCTCAAAAAGAGTTCCTGGGACGATCATTCCTTTCAGATGAGTTTCTGTTTTTTTTGCAAAACGAGAAATAGGGGGCATTTTGGCTAGTACTTTTTTCCCTCCTTCGCGCAGGGAAGAGTAGATTTTGCCTGATAAAATGCGGCCAAGATAGTGCGTGAGGGCGCCAACATTTTCTGAAATGGACATGTCGTTATCATTGAGGATTATTAATAGATCTGGGTTTAAGACGCCCCCATGGTTCAAAGCTTCAAAGGCCATCCCTCCTGTCAGCCCACCATCACCGATAATAGCAACAGCGCGACGGTGGGTTTGATTCATCTTATTTGCAATGGCAAAACCCAAGGCGGCACTGATGGAGGTGCTTGAATGTCCTGTGCCAAAACAATCATAAGGGCTTTCAGAGCGGTTAGGAAATGGTGCTAACCCGTTGGGCTGCTTAATTGTTGCTAACTGGTCGCGGCGACCAGTTAAGATCTTGTGAGGGTAAGCTTGGTGTCCTACATCCCAAACGAGTTGGTCGTTGGGGGTGTCATACACATAGTGCAAGCTAATAGCCAGTTCAACGGTTCCTAGATTCGCACCAAAGTGACCTCCGCATTGGTTGAGAGTGTGAATAAGATATTGACGGAGTTCCCGGGCTAATGGGACAAGTTCCGTGATATTAAGTTGTCGCAAATCATGAGGTGTGTTGATTTGCGTTAATAAAGGGTATTCCAATAGATCAATCATAACGTACCAATAATGGAGTGTTATGGGCTGACTTGCAAGTCAGCTTCTTTAAATCTATCTCTGCAGCTGAAGTCTAACCCTCCTATCTAACTTGGCTAAGGAACGTGCACGAAATAACTTACCCCTTTGCTCCCTTATCTTGGGCGGATCTGGCAACGTTTCTCAATTGGAAAATATTTACAATAGAAGGACTATTCCTCGTGTTTTTCTCAATCGGAACGTTGTCATCTCAACCAAACCTGAAGGTCAAATATCCAAGTTATTTTGGGCACGCTCCTTAGCAGTTTCTGTTGATAATATAAGTGCAAAGAGACTCAAGTTCATGGGTAGGAAGGCCAGAGTGGCTGAGAATGTTCATGGCATTTTGATAATGCTGCTCTCGTTGTTCTTTGGCCTTTGTGATTCCCAATAGGCGAGTGTAAGTAACTTTTTTGTGGCGTGTATCAAGGCCTGCTGTTTTTCCTAAGACGTCAGTATGGCCTTCAGTATCGAGGATATCATCTTGAATTTGAAACGCGAGACCAATATGGTAACCAAACTTCTTTAATGTCATTTTAATTCTTGGGTCATGGCAATGAGCGCCAAGACAGCCCATCTCAATGCTTGCTTGCAGTAAAGCGCCTGTTTTAAGGGCATGCATTTGTTCCAAGGCCTTTAGATCAGTTAAGTTAGCCTTCTCACTGGCTTCTAGGTCAAGACCTTGTCCTGCGACCATCCCATAACAGCCGCTTGCTTGTGCCAGTACGTGGATCATCTCCAGATCTTCAAGGCAAAGGAAAGCTTGGCACTGTAAAGCATCTCCGACGAGAATTGCCGTGGCTTCATCGTAAGCTTTATGACAAGTAGGGAGATTTCGGCGTAGGTTGTCGTCATCGATGGCAGGAAGATCGTCATGTACAAGAGAATAACAGTGAATGAGCTCAACGGCAGCAGCAGGCCGATCTAAAGATTCAAGAGAAGCACCTAATGCTTGCCCAGTCGCATAAACAAGCAGAGGTCGAATTCGCTTACCGCCATTGAGTACAACGTAGCGCATTGCTTCATATAGTTTCGAGGGATAAAGATTTGTTTCTGGTAAATAGTGTTTAAGCTGAGCGAAAATACGGTGTTTGCAAGATTGCAGGAAGTTGGTGAGAGTGGGCGAAGAGTTAGGGTTATTCATCTGTTTTAAAGTTTTCTAAGGTGGGTTTTCCATGTTTTTCAATTAAAATTTTAACCTTCTGCTCTGCTTCAGAAAGGGCCTTTTGGCAAGAGTGAATAAGCGATATGCCTTCTTCAAATTGTTGGAGGGCAGCTTCTAGTGAAAGATGGCCTTGTTCCATTTTTTCAACGATGGAATTCAGCTTCTTTAATGATTCTTCAAAATCAAGTGACTTTTGTTTTTTCATAGGGGGCAGTATAGCGCCTCAATAGGGAGAATAAAAGACTGTATCGGTCTGACATTCCTAGAAATATTGAGTAAGGGCGAGAACTGATTTGTGGTGAGGAAGAGAAAGGCCCAAGCGCGAGTGCAAGAGTTTTATAAATGCCTTGGGCCTGTTTGTCGAGTTTTAACAAGCTAAAAATTATTTATAATGAGATTTCCACTTTGCCATCATCTTTTTTAAGTCTGCTTTTGACATGCTACGTCCGGTGAGCATTTTTCCATATTGATAGACTTGCATACCCATCATCATCATCTGGTTAGGGTCTATATCCATATTTTGATTATTGCCCTTTGCCATAGACATCATTTTTCCCATACAGTACATTCTAACGCCCATCAACATCATTTTTCGGCCCATCATTGCCACTTTAAAATGCATTAAATGACTCGACATTTCATCCATCATTGCTTTATCAGCAGGTGATAATGCGGGTGCAGGGTGGGGTGAGGGTTTTCGTTCTTGTTGAGCTAAGGCAGTGCTGCATAGACAAAAACAGCTTAAGAGAATCATAAAAAATTTTAAGGTAGAACGCATCGATTAGACTCCTTTCTAATAACTAATTAAGTTGAATCCCATAACCGACATTCCTAGGATGTCGCTTTCTCGCCATAATTCCATTGAAACTCGACTCAAAATACGCATCTATCAGCAAATAAAACCCGATTTCTAGTCAAATTTCGTCTCATTCTTCTTAAAAATCGTCGATCCTAGGAATGTCGGCCGTAACAAAAATTACTATAACTTAGTTTTAAAAAACGAGCAAATTAAAGGCAAATGCAGCAGGAATTCTCGGCGAAACTAGTCTGCCTGAAAGCGTAGCTATCGCGAACACGATCAGCAAGCTCCTTGTGGTACCATTGGATTAATTTTTCACGTTCCTTACTGTATGGTTCAGGTCCTTGTACGTAATTTTGAATTTCCAATGACGATTGGTATAGGTCCTAAATTAATTAAATCATCCGCAATCGCGACGGCTCCTGTCTTCGTTACAATCTATAGCCAAAGTGTTTTGAAATCAGGTGTTATAGAGGCACACGTTTTATTATTAGATGATGAAACAATCCGTCGGCATATCACAGATTATTTTTCACGGAATAACTTATCTCCAGAGAATAGCGGGAGCGAGAGCCATCTTAATACAGATCAATCCGCAAAATTGAAAGCTCATTTAAAGGAAAACACTTATCTTTATGTGAAAGACATCTGTCGATATGTTAAAAAAGTTTTCGGGATTTCCTACACAATCAGCGGTATGACAAAGTGGCTTCAAGCTAATCACTTTCGTTATAAGAAACCTCATACAGTGCCGGCAAAAGCAGATAAAACACGTCAAAAAGAGTTCATCAAGTACTACAATGCCTTAAAGAAGAAGACTGGCAATGAAGAGCCA
>Ga0075318_1000043_pt1 | contig 11594 bp, 9 predicted proteins | sample MayberryNE_TuleB_2_FD_120050 | JGI IMG/M metagenome (GOLD analysis project Ga0075318, IMG submission 120050) | Natural and restored wetland microbial communities from the San Francisco Bay, California, USA, that impact long-term carbon... | ecosystem: Environmental > Terrestrial > Soil > Wetlands...
CCCCCTAAAGAAATTTTGCATCGGTCCATGCAAAATGTCTTCGATTTCACGTTGGGTGATAATGTGAATAGGGGAAAAAGACGGATCATGCTTTTCCTGATCTTGTTCTTTTAGGTCTTTTATAAGAGCAGCATGTTTGCTTACAAGTTTGGATAATGAATTGCTGTTGCTAATAATAAGCCTGATGTCTGTGCCAATAAAAGCCTCTTTCTGTTGTTTTGTCATTATTTATCCTCCAAATTAGTTTTTAAAAGGGAATGATTTATTATGATTAATAATATACTCGGTTCATAGTCTCTTTGCTCTTTTTAACTAAATAAAGCAGTGTGATCAGCTCGTTTGTGACTTAGAGTGTTCCGTGTATTCCTGTCTATACCATCTCAAAATTTATTATGCTTTTGGAGTTGAAATTGCTCTCATAATGGAGTTAAAAGCTTTTTCTAATTGAGCCAGCATTTCCTGCGAGTAAGGATTATATTTCTGCAGGTCTTGAAAGAGTTCCCAAGTATCGTGGCAGTTATTCTCGACTAGGCAACATAGCTGTTTAAAGCCTAAAGTATCAATAGGGGTGGGATGAATTTTAGCTTCTTTTAAAAAACGTGCGACGAAATGCACAATGCCCTGTGATTGAGCGCAGAGTCGATCATGTTCTTCAGGCGATATTTCAACTAGATGAAAGTTCATTTGTGAAAAATAGTGTTTCCAGGTGTTGTAACATCCATAAGTATCGCGAACGGGGTACATCACGAAATTAAGAGGATACTGATCTTTTGCAAGAATTGAATCAGGACCGAAAAGAGGGTGAGTAGCGATAATCCCAACGTTTTCAGGAAGATATTTTTCCATTATTTGCACTGGATAAGTTTTGATAGAGCATACATCAAGTACAGTGGTATTAGATGAAAGTTTGTTAGCAATAGACTTAATAAAAGCTTCAAATTTATTGATGGGAATCGCTATGAAAAGAATTTTTTCTTGCAACAAAACTTCTTCTTCTACGAAGGATACATTAGGAGGGAGGTGCTTTGGAGGAATAGGATCATGCACTTTAACTTGAAAATTTTTGGCAAGCAATTGTGCTAGAACTTTTCCAAAACGCCCATAGCCAAATATTCCAATAGAGGACATCTTATTTTCCTTCTTTCTACCTTTTTTTCCTGAATCTGGTCACTGATAAAAATTGAGTAAAATTATTTTTTAAGTCTTGGATATTTTCTTCTAAGATAGCAAGTTTATAATGAGTAGCGCAAGCAACATTAGCAATTACAGCGGCTGTTTTTGGTAGTTGTCCTGTTTGCAGCGCCTTGGCTGCTTGCGCTGTGTCTGCTTCTTCTATGAGAGGGCAATTCCAGAAATGCTTCATTAAATATTCTTTGCATTGTCGTATTGCTTGGGTATGAGAATGAATAGAGGTGATTTCACGGGCTGTTAAACCTGGCAGGGTCAGTAAGTTTTGTTGTATTAAGATTTGAAACATCTCATCAATATGGCATTGATAGGTAGCTAGGGCATAAATACTTTCAGTCACAAGACCGCCGCGGGCATTTTCAATTGCAAGAATCCCAAAATCAATTTCTCCCACATCCACTGCCTTAAGGACATTTCCTGAGTTGATTAAGGGGCTAATTTGATAATTGCTTAGTTGTCTTTTTTTAGCGAAGACATGAGCGGCTTGTTCTGAGAAGCTGCCAATGTCTCCCTGTATTCCAATTATTATCATTCTGTTTTTAATACCTGTTTTTTGTTACTAGTATTGAGTGCCGTCCTAATTTTTAGAATATGCTATCGAGATTCCTACAGATATTCCTACGATAACGCTTTTTAACTAGAGTTTTGTTGAGATCCAGCCAGATGTTGATGTTGAATTATCACTAAATCAATCTTTTTTTCTGCCGTATTTCGTCATGTCCTAGCTAAAAATGGTTGATCCTACCCAGTATTATTGGTCCGTTGTGCTTTCTTTTTCTTTATCGCTTGGCTTAATTTTGCAAGAATTCTTTCAGTTTCTTCCCAACCAATACAACCATCTGTGATGCTTTTTCCATAAGTCATTGGTTTGCCTGATATTATCTTTTGGCTTCCCGGGATCAAATTGCTTTCAATCATTATACCAAAGAGGCTGTTGTTACCACTAAGTAATTGCTCAATAACGGAGTCAACTACTTTTGCTTGCTGCGTGTAATCTTTATTGCTATTTCCATGACTGCAGTCAACCATAATGCGCAGTGGTAATGAGTGGTTTTCTAAAAATTGCTCTGTCTTCGTAATAGATATTGCATCGTAGTTGCTTCTTGTCTTTGAGCCACGCAAAATAACGTGGCAATAGGGATTGCCTGTAGTGCTAATGATGGCAGCTAAGCCTTGCTTTGAAACACCGAGAAAGTGATGAGGCTGTTGGGCTGCTAGAATAGCATCGATTGCTATTTCAATATTACCAGTGGTGCCGTTTTTAAAACCGACTGGCATCGACAGGCCAGATGCCAATTCACGATGGATTTGGCTTTCTGTTGTTCGTGCCCCAATAGCTCCCCAAGAAGAAAGATCTGAGATATATTGCGGGATGATGGTGTCAAGAAATTCGCTTCCTGTTGGTACGCCAAGTTCATTGATAGCGAGTAATAGTCGTCGTGCAATTCGTAAGCCTTGATTAATATTGAAAGATCTATCTAGTTTGGGATCATTAATTAGGCCTTTCCAACCGACGGTGGTGCGTGGTTTTTCGAAGTAAACTCGCATGATGATGCAGAGCTCGTTACGGTACTCTTTTCTGCAATATTTAAGTTTTTTAGCATATTCAATAGCAGCAATTGGATCATGGATTGAACAGGGTCCAACAACTACCATGAGTCTGTCATCATTTTGTTTTAAAATAGATTGAATTTCTTCCCGCGCTTGGTTGACAGTTAGGGAAGCTTTTTCTGAAAGAGGAATTTCGTCACTTAATAAACTTGGAGAAATAAGAGGATTTAGGGTTTTAATTCTTAAATTATCAGTAGCTTGCATATTAATGCCTCAGTGTCTTTAATGGTTTGTTTGAGAAACTGCTAAATAATTGGCACTTAACTGTAACTGTTGCTTTAAAATGTCTAGTTTCCAAAGCCGTGCAGTTAAATGCTAAATAAATCGATAAAAAGACGAAAGGAGGTAATAGCCGCCCCAAGGACTTAGAATCTTCTGAAGCTTTGTATTGCTATTGATCATAGTGCGGCGCTTAACTGGTTTAAGTAATCAACAATTCGTTTTTACATATATCACCTTGCGAGGCTTCTTGTCAAGGAACTTCTATCAACTGGAGTTCCTTAAGCTTGAGAATAGTAACCAACATTTCTAGGAGGTTGAATTACACCTCATTCTGTTTAAAAATCGCTGATTATAGGAATGGTGGAAGTAAGATTGTTCCCACAAATAAAGAATTAATTGCAGTAAGATGAAAAAGAATAGTGGAGTTGGTACTATTTTAGGCTTGAGCTCATCAGTTAACACAATGGATGCTTGAGTATCTTAGGACTAAGATGTGTATAAAATAACCCGGCTCGGTTTTAGAGTCCTCTCCTTCTTCATTTTTTTTATCGAAATGCTATTTCCTTTATACGCAGATAGTCAATTTTCTCCAGAAAAAAAGATCCTATTGAATTCGAAAAAACAAAATTCCTCGTCATCAGAGCTGTCCCTTTTAACAGAAAACATTGGTGGGCCTAGCAGTGTGGGTGCTCAAATTCTCGGCGATGCTCGAATAATGAAAGAAGAACAGTTTCGTTTCCCGAAGTTTGATCAATGGATTTCTCCTTGGTTTTCTTGGAAAAAGACTATAAGAGAACGTTATGATTTCGATCTTGGAGCTGATAATAGTTTTCTTTACCAGCATAGTAACCTGTCATTAACAAACATGAAAAACGCAGCCGGTAATATTTTTCGTCTTTTTGCTAAATGGGGATTAGTTAACAGGAATACCTTGGATCGAGGCTCATTAATTTTTAAGGTTGAGACCCGCAACCGTTTGTTTACCTCAATTCCTCCACAAGAATTATCTGATCAAATTGGATATGAGGGCAGTACCGCAGCTAGCTTTACGGAGACAGGCCTCATTGTAAATTCTTTCTATTGGGAGCAGTTTTTCAATAGAGGAAATCTAGGGCTGGCTATCGGTCGTTTAGTTCCTGCAGATTTTGTTGATATTGCAGGCTATGCAAATTCTTTTACAACTTTTCAAAATTTATTAGTACTCTCAGATCCTAGCATAGCAATTCCAGACACTGGTATTGGCTTTCTTACAGAAATTAATATGAATAGCCATTGGTTTATTTTAACTGGGTTATACGATGCGAATGGCAGCAAGAATAAGGTAGGTTTTTTTAATGAAGATTTTGAGCTTTTTAGTCACCTTGAAATAGGCTGGTCTCTATCAAGGGAAAACCGTTCTCTTAGGGACGTGCATATTATTGCCTGGAGAATGGATGCTGATAAAAAACACGGAGAACCTCAGAGCTATGGTATCGGTTTATCAACAAATTGGGTATTCTATCATTCCCTCATGCCATTTTTACGAATAGGTTGCTCTTCTGGTCCGGCTCCTTTTATGAAGAAGTCATTTACTTCAGGGGTCATGTATCTATTACCTAATAGATGTGATTTAGTGGGAATTGGGTTAAATATAGGAAAAACAAACGTCAATCATGATGCTGTGCAATACACGAGTGAGGTTTTTTATCGTTTCCAGTTTTCTAAAATTATTGCGATGACACCTTCAGTACAATGGCTGCTTCATCCTGCTTTGAACCCACGCCATAATTCAGTGATTGTATTTGGTATTCGTATCAGATTTGCTTTTTGAAATGACTGAGGGAATACGATGAGAAAGCGGAGCTTATCCAACAATAAAATTACTCCTTCTTCTGTACTTTGTTTTGAGTTGAGGAGGAATTAGGTTTTATCCCTTGTACCGCTGTAATAGCGATAGTATAGACAATATCGTTTACTGTCGCTCCTCTTGAAAGATCGTTAATAGGTTTATTGAGGCCTTGAAGAATAGGACCTAAAGATAAAATATCCGCAGTTCTTTGGACGGCTTTATAGGTTGTATTTCCCGTATTGAGGTCAGGAAAAATAAGGACATTAGCTTGACCAGCAATGGGACTATTTGGTGCTTTCTTTTTAGCAATGCTGTCAATGATGGCGGCATCATATTGTAACGGCCCATCAATTAAAAGATCAGGACGTTTCTCTTTTACAAGAGCTGTTGCTGCACTGACCTTGGTAACATCCCGGCCTTCCGCTGATTGGCCAGTACTGTAGCTGATCATTGCTATTTTAGGATCAATGCCAAAATGTGTTGCTGTCTCTGCGCTTTGGATTGCAATATCAGCTAATTGCTGCACATTCGGATCTGGATTAATAGCGCAGTCGCCAAATACTAGCACTTGGTCACTTAGACACATAAAAAACACAGAAGAAACAAGACTAGTTTTAGGCTGTGTTTTAATAATTTGTAATGCAGGCCGTATCGTGTTAGCGGTGGTATGAACGGCTCCAGAGACAACACCATCAATTTCGTCGTTATAAAGCATCATGGTAGCTAAATACATATCCTCTTCGAGGAGCTCTCTAGCAACTGGTGGGGTCATGCCTTTCTGTTTTCTTAAAAAAGTCAACTGGTCAACATAACGATCCCGAAGAGTGTCGGGATTAATGATTTTAATCTCTTGATTTAAATTGATCGCATTGTTTTTTGCGAGACGTTTCACTTCTTTGGGATCTCCAAATAGGATAATCTTGGCAATATTTCTTTTCGCACAGACAGAAGCCGCCTGTAAAATACGAGCATCATTGCCTTCTGGAAGTAAAATAGTTTGTTGAGCAGAACGTGCTTTTTCGATTATCTTATGACGAAAGGCAGGAGGTGATAAGTGAGGCTGCACGGGGTTATCTAATAAAGAGGTTATCCACTCTTTTTTAATGTAGCTAGCGATAAATTCACGAGTTTTTTCGATACGCTCAGAATCATCTTCTGGAATTTCAAAGTAAAGATTCTGCAACTTTAGCGCAGTGCGAAAACTGTCACTTGGTACGCTTAACACAGGTAGACCGGAAGAAAATGCGGACTCACACAATTGTCTTACCGCTTGATCGAGATCTTCTTCGCCTGTAAGTAATAAGGCAGCTATTTTAACTCCAGACAGTGCTGCCAGAGCAGTCGCAATGATGATATCACTGCGATCAGCAGGTGTAATAATAAGGTTTCCAGGCTGGAGAGCTTTTAATATATTTTTAACGCTCCGAGCACATAATGAAATATATTTGACTCTTCGTTGTTCTGCTTCACCATAAGAAATAATGTTAGCATGAATCAGCTTAGCCACATCGCTGACACGAGGGCTTAACAGACTTTTTTTCCAAGGGATAGTTCCAAGTATTTCAAGCTTCTTAGCAAGAGAAAAATGCGCTTTTGACAATGCAGCAATGAGTTTTTCAGATTTGACCATCGAGCTTGGCTCATCGATATCAAGTGAGGAAAATCCCTTTTGGTCTCGTGGTGCATTTATTTTATTAATGATGATTCCCAATACTTTCTTGTTATATTGATAAGGTTGTGTTGCTAAACTAACTTGTTTAATAAAAGCTTCAGGGTCATCCGACTCAGGGGTTGCCACAAAAATAGTGCTTGCATCCAATGCTGTTGCCATAGCGTGATTTAGTGCTGGCGCGAAACTGTATTTTTTCACATCATTAATTCCCTGAATCACCACAAGATCGGCTCCTTTGGCATGATGTTCATAATTTTCAACGATTTCTTCCAAGAGTTGATCGACTTTCCTTTCACGAACGATGTGTTCTACTGTTCTTATTGAAAAGGTACCGTCTAGTTGATTTGGATTAGAAATTGGGCTAGGGCTTAAACTGATCGGTTTATAAAAAGACGCCTTAATTGCTAAGTGATCAATTGCTCGCTTTAATCCATCACCGATGACATTGAGCCCAACCCCAGAGGTGGTAGGAATGAGTAGTAGTGCACGTGGCATATTTAAATTTCCTCAATTATTTTGATAACTCCTTCAAAAGCGCTCATCCTAAATTCCACAGCTGAAATCATTGCGAGAAGGCAAGCCGTAGATCGCCTTGCTGTAGAAAATTCCCCCAATTCAAAATCAGTTCTAGGTTTAGTATTCAGTATTTTGCAACCAACCAGCCAACATTCCTAGGAATGTCGGATTCAAAAAAATTAAACCATTTCTTATCTCTAAAGTCATCTTGCTACTCCAAAATAATCCTAAACTCCGCAGTCGTTTTAACTGTAGAATTTAAGTGAATGAGGTATTGCTTTTTTGATCTTTTTAAGAGGAAGGCTCATGTTTTAAAGAGATAGAGTAAACATTCACAGGGTATTCCACAAGTTATTCATAGAAACTGTGGATTAATTAAAGTGCCTTATTTGTTCTTTATTGGCTTAGGACCGACATTCCTAGAATGTCGATTCCAGTAGCCGAGCGAAAAGGATTGTTTGCTGACCTATCCCTTGTCACCAGTAGCAGTCATACCTTAGAATAAACCCCCATGCTTTCCCTAAAAGTTAACTATGGAAATAAAATCAATGAAATCAAAAGAGGGCGCGATCTATGGATCTCCTTAAGATTGGTAATTTTGGGGCAGAAGAGAGAAGGAAATTTGGTAAAAAGAGAAGGTTAGTTAGTGATCAATGAGTATTTTGATTCGAATTCCAATAAAATTCCTGCTAAAAGAGACATTCTAGGAATGTGGAATGTCGGCAATCTCATCGTAAACAACTCTTAGTAGGTTAGGATTTATTATGTGTTTAGCAATTCCAGCTAGAATTGAAAAAATACTGGGTAATAATCGTGCTCTCGCTCACCTTGGCGGCGTTTCTCGAGAAATCTCAACGTGTTTATTAGATGACGTGGTGGTGGGGGATTATGTGATCTTGCACGTAGGCTTTGCTCTCACTAAACTAAATGAAGTCGAAGCACAAAAAACATTGGCATTATTGCACACGTTGACCACAAACAATAAAAGCAATAAAAAAGAAGAATCACTCTATGCGTTATCTTGATGAATTTCGTGATCCTAAAGTAGCCGAGATTTTAGTACAGCGTATTATTTCCACCCTAGTTCCTCATCAAGATTATAAGATCATGGAATTTTGTGGGGGGCACACGCATGTTGTTCATCGCTATGGTTTTAAAGAGATTCTACCGCCCCAAATTGATCTGATTCATGGACCTGGTTGTCCAGTGTGCATACTTCCTATTAGCCGTATTGATCAAGCGATTGCACTGGCTACTCAACAGAATGTGATCTTATGTAGCTATGCTGATATGATGCGTGTGCCAGGTTCGCAGCAACAGAGCTTGCTTACGGCTAAAGCTAGGGGAGCCGATGTTCGCATGGTGTATTCTGTCGAGGACGCTCTTGCGATTGCCCGCAGCCAGCCAAGTCGGGAGGTCGTTTTTTTTGCTATTGGGTTTGAAACAACCACCCCACCTACGGCTGTTGCTATCTTGCAAGCTCGGCAAGAGCAGCTCACAAACTTCACTGTATTTTGTAATCATGTGCTGACTCCAGTAGCGATGTCGGCTCTACTGACCACGACAGCAGACTCTGCAGCGCCAGTGATTGATGGTTTTATTGGTCCTGCCCATGTCAGCCTTATCATTGGGTCAGATGCTTATCGTTCTGTCGCTCACCATTTTAAAAAGCCTATTGTGATTGCTGGTTTTGAACCTATTGATTTGCTACAAGCACTGAATATGCTTATTGAAATGATTAATCAACGCCAATTTGGGGTTAAAAATCAATTTACCCGTGCAGTAAGTACTACAGGCAATGTAAAAGCACAGCAAAAGATAAAGGAAGTTTTTACCATAAGAGACCGTTTTGAGTGGCGTGGTTTGGGCTGGATTACCAAGAGTGCTATTAAGATTCGCTCTCAATTTGCAGCCTTTGATGCTGAAGAACGCTTCACGCTACCAACAGGAGCCGGTCAAGAACATCGCGCCTGTCAATGTGCTGCTGTTCTAAGAGGACAGAAAAAGCCAATAGAATGCGCCTTGTTTGCTACGGCTTGTACCCCTTCTAATCCATTAGGAGCTTGTATGGTTTCTTCTGAAGGAGCATGTGCTGCCAGCTATGCATTTGACCGTGCTCGCATCTTGATACAACAACGAAAACTACCCAGCCATGACGAGTCTTAAATATGCCTACTAAACTCAGCTTAAAACATGGGCGCATTGATTTATCTCATGGCGCTGGTGGGCGGGCGATGACAGAACTTATCGATCAAGTATTTAGAGCTGAATTTAAAAATCCATTATTGGATCAGCTCGGTGATCAAGCAATTATCGACCCTTTACCTGCTCAACGCCTTGCTTTCACTACCGACAGTTATGTAGTGTCACCTTTGTTTTTTAAAGGCGGTGATATTGGGAGTCTTGCAGTTTATGGTACTCTCAATGACATTGCTTGTGCCGGCGCTAAGCCACTTTATTTGTCTGCTGGTTTTATTATTGTCGAAGGATTTCCTTTGTCTGACTTAAAACGCATTGCTCACTCCATGGCAATGGCAGCGCATGCTCATCAAGTGATGATCGTTACCGGTGATACAAAGGTTGTTGAAAAAAATGCTTGTGATGGTTTATTTATTAATACAACCGGCATTGGCGTATTAGATGACCATTTTTTGCCTTCTTCTCCTCAACCTACCGATAGAGTCGTTATCAGCGGTGATATTGGGGATCATGGTGCCGCCATTATTTCTCAAAGAGAAAACTTAAGTTTTATTACCGATGTTCTTTCAGACAGCGCTGCTTTGACCCCACTCATCAACTTGATTCTCACAGCTTCGCCGTCATTGCGCTGCTTACGTGATCCTACTCGCGGTGGTGTGGCGGCAGTATTGAATGAATGGGCGCAGCAGTTTCGGGTAGGATTTTTACTGGAAGAAAGTGCTTTACCAATCAAAACCCCAGTTCGCAGTGCCTGTGAGCTATTAGGTTTAGACCCATTGTACTTGGCTAATGAAGGAAAGGTCATCGCCATTTGTCCTGCTGCTGAAGCAGAAAGACTTCTCGCAACAATGCAACAACACCCATTAGGTCAAAATGCCGCAATCATAGGTACAGTAACCTCTGACCCACAAGCTTTCGTGCAAATGAAAACACGAATAGGGGGAACACGTTTGGTTGATTGGCTAGCTGGCGAACAATTGCCGAGGATATGCTAATGCAAGAGACTTATTTTCTCAACTATATGAAACTACAAGAGCTAATCACTTTGCTAAGGGCAGATCACTTTCAGACTATAGGTCCGCAAGTTCGTGATGGGGTGATTGTCTATGATGAGTTAGATGCAATTGAGCAATTACCGTGGGGAGTGAGAGATCACCAAAACCAAGGTTACTACCAACTCAAACAGCACGATAAAACAAAAGCGTTTTCTTGGGCCAATGGCCCTGCCGCTGTTAAACCAGAATTGTTCAAACCAAAAGAAACATTGTGGCAAGTCAGTCGTAATGAGCAAGGTCAATTGACCTTTGTACCCGTTGAAGCACATTCAAAATTGGCACTATTAGGTATTCGCCCTTGTGATTTACACGCACTAAAAATACAAGACCTCGTCTTTATTGAAAGTGATTTCCAAGATCAGCGTTATCAATCACGACGGCAGTCGTTGTTTCTTGTTGTCGTGAATTGCAGCTATTCTTCCAACAATTGTTTTTGCTTAACAGCAGGAGGACACCCACAAGCAGATTCAGGCTATGATATTGCTTTAACTGAAATTGAAGCAGGTTTCGTCGCCACTTTTGCTAGTCAATCAGCAAGAAGCTTGTTATCTCAGCTTGATTTATCACCCACTTCCTTGGAACAAAAGGAGGTTGCTAATCGTAATATCCAGCAAGCCATACAGGGGCAAACAAAGCGCCTGCCTGAAGGCGATCTCCCGCAGTTGCTGGCAAATAGCCTGGAGCATCCGCGCTGGCACCAGGTGGCCTCCCGCTGTTTATCTTGTGGTAATTGCACACAAGTTTGTCCTACGTGTTTTTGTCATCGCGAGAAGGACGAACCCGCTTTGGACGAGCAACACAGTGATCACGTACGTGAGTGGGACTCTTGTTTTACCGAAGATCACAGTTACATTCATGGAATGGTGGTTCGAAAAACTACTCTACCCCGCTATCGGCAATGGCTGACACATAAGTTAGGGACTTGGCATCAGCAGTTTGGTACTAGTGGCTGCGTTGGGTGCGGACGTTGTATCAGCTGGTGCCCCGTCGGTATCGATCTTACTGAAGAAATTGCTGCTCTTGGCGAGGAAACTCCTCATGCGGTGTGATGTCTATCTCCCTCACGAAGCAATCATCCGACATAAGGTCATTGAATCAGCTGACATTTTCACCTTGCAACTCGCTTTTACTGATCCCATCCAACAACAACAGTATCAGTTTGCTCCAGGACAATTTAACATGGTGTATCTGCCGGGTGCAGGCGAAGTAGCGATTTCCATTGTTTCAGATCCAGAAGAAAAGAATTACTTTGATCATACTATTCGCGTGGTCGGACGAGTGACTCGCGGCTTGGCACGGCTAA